>OHKV01000748.1_pt1 | contig 13763 bp, 13 predicted proteins | sample 1568951 | NCBI WGS metagenome assembly OHKV01 (sample SAMEA3879528, study PRJEB24766) | human gut metagenome | biome: human-associated habitat; feature: feces | place: USA | collected 1985/1987
ATTACGGAATATCCATGGCGTTGGCGGTTAAGATATATAATCAATACGGAGCATCGGTATACACAATACTTAGAGAGAATCCGTACAGGCTTGCCGATGATATCACGGGAGTCGGTTTTAAGATAGCTGACGAGATAGCGAGAAAAGCAGGAATATCGGCTGACTCGGATTTCAGGATAAGAAGTGGAATTATGTATACTCTTGTTCAGGCGGCAGGGAATGGACATATCTATCTTCCGTATGAAGAGCTTGTAAGCCAGCTTGAGGTCTTGCTTGACACACATGTTGATGATATTGATAGACAGCTTGTCGACCTCTCGATTGACAAGAAGATAGTTGTCAAAGAGCTGAGTGATGATAATACAGAAGATATCACAAAGGATACGTCAAGGCGTATAATATACGGTGCATCATATTATTATATGGAGATGGCTGTCGCATATGCGCTTAAGGCACTCGATGTCAGCGTGAAGATTGATGAGAAGAGTGTACTAGACAGAATACACCGCATCGAGAAAAATGAGGATATAGAGCTTGATGATATGCAGCGAAATGCTGTTTTACAGGCAGTGTCATCAGGATTGCTTGTTGTCACGGGAGGGCCGGGAACAGGCAAGACTACCACGATAAATACTATAATAAGGTATTTTGAAGGCGAAGGCATGGAAATACGTCTCGGCGCACCTACAGGCCGCGCAGCCAAGCGAATGACGGAAGCTACAGGCTGCGAAGCACAGACAATCCACAGAATGTTAGAACTTTCCGGAGCTCCGGAGGATGGAAAGACTGCTTCGTTTATGAGAAATGAGGACAATCCGATAGATGCTGACGTTATAATAATTGATGAGATGTCCATGGTTGATATTTTTCTTATGAACAGCCTGTTAAAAGCAATCACGGCAGGTACAAGGCTTATTCTCGTAGGTGATGTCAATCAGCTTCCTTCTGTCGGTCCCGGAAACGTGCTTAGAGATATTATAGATTCCGAGCGTTTTACTGTCGTAAAGCTTACTAAGATTTTCAGGCAGGCGAAGGAGAGCGATATCATTGTAAATGCTCATAAGATAAATGACGGAGAAAAATTCCCGATTGGGCCGACAAGCAAAGACTTCATATTTATCAAGAGGGAAGAAGCAAACAATGTCTTAGGAGCGATGATAACACTTATCTCGCAGAAGCTCCCTAAATATGTAGATGCACAGCCGTTCGATATTCAGGTGCTGACACCGACAAGAAAAGGACTGCTTGGAGTTGAGAGGCTTAACACTGTACTTCAGGAATATCTTAATCCTAAGGATACAGGCAAGCAGGAGAAGGAAGGCAGCAGTACACTGTTCCGTGAGGGCGATAAAGTGATGCAGATAAAGAATAATTACCAGTTAGAGTGGGAGACGAGAGGGAAGAATGGCATAGCTGTAGACCGTGGCATGGGGGTGTTTAACGGAGATATGGGTGTCATTGATAACATTAATTTTTATACCGAAAAGGTCACTGTAAAGTTCGATGATGACAGGTATGTTGAGTATCCGTTTAAGCAGCTTGAAGAGTTAGAGCTTGCATATGCTGTCACTGTCCACAAGTCACAGGGAAGCGAGTATCCGGCAGTGGTGATTCCGCTTCTTTCGGGACCGCGGATGCTTATGAACAGAAATATACTCTATACAGCAGTGACAAGAGCTAAAAAGTGTGTTTGTATCGTTGGAACGGAAGAGGTATTTTATGGAATGGTTGACAATACTAACGAGCAGAAACGCTATTCAACTCTTGCACAGAGGATTAGAGAATGCGGCTGATTTGATTTATCCGCGAAGGTGTCCGATATGTGAGACACCTGTTGAACGAAAAGGTGAGGCATGCCAAGACTGTATTTGCAGGCTTAAATACATAACATCGCCTTTCTGCATGATATGCGGCAAGCAGTTGGATGATGAAATGCTTGAAGTATGCGGTGACTGCAGGGAAAAAAGACATGATTTTATAAGAGGTGTCGCAGCATTTGCATACACCAAAGAGATTAAGCAGTCGATGTACAGGTTTAAGTATGACGGACAGCGCGATTATGCATTCTTTTATGCTGACACATTATTTAAGCTCAGAGGGCATATCATAGCCGGATGGAAGCCGGATGTAATTGTGCCTGTACCGCTTCATAGGAAGCGCTACATAAAAAGAGGTTATAATCAGGCAGCTCTTCTTGCGTACCGGCTTGGGGAACAGCTTGGAATTCCTGTCGATGAGAAGCTTATTTTAAGAGAGAAAAATACGCTTCCGCAAAAAGAATTAAATGACAAGGAAAGAGCAAAAAATACAAAAAATGCTTTTCATGTGAACACAAATATAGTAAAATATAAAAAAGTATTATTAATAGATGATATATATACTACAGGGGCAACGCTTGACGCTTGTGTGAGAGCTATGAAACAGATACATAATGTGGATGTATATTTTGCAGCTGTGTGCATTGGGAGAGGCTTCTGAGTATGAATTCATTGGATTCATAAAAGAATATGGGTTATTGTATTAAGATGATATAGTATGATGGAGGTGCATTTGTATGGAAGTCAGAAATTGCAGAGGATGTGGAAGGTTATTCAGCTATATACAGGGAGGAAGTTATTTGTGTCCTGCATGCCAGGCAGAGCTGGAAGATAAGTTCGATATTGCTAAGAAATTCATAAGGGAGAATGTATCGGCGAGCATTCAGGAGGTTGCGGAGGCTGCTGATGTAAGTGTCAAGCAGATTGAGAAGTGGGTCCGCGAAGAGAGACTTGCGTTTGCTGATGATTCACCTGTTGGAATTGCATGCGAGAAGTGCGGTAAGATGATCCGCTCCGGAAGATTCTGCGAGAGCTGTAAAGCAAGCATGGCATCGAATTTTTCGGAGCTGTATGAACAGCCGAAGAAGCCGGAGCCGGTAGTGAAGAAGGAAGCCAAAGAGAATAAGATGAGATTCCTTTAAAAGAATAAGTCTGTAGAACGAGCTTAGAGGATTTTGAATTTTTTTCAAATTCCTCTAAGTTTTTTTTGTTGTATTCCGATACATAATACAGAACATATTTTATGGAACATTAACAGATTAGCATTTTATTTTAGGAAGGAGAGGTTAATATGCGTATAGATGCCTATAATCAGGTTAATATGGTATATGCTGCAGCGGGCAGTGCACAGGTTAAGAAGTCCGCTAAGACCTCCGCAACAGAAGATAAGCTTGAGATTTCGCAGCTTGGTAAGGATTATCAGGTAGCTAAGGCGGCTGTGGCACAGGCAGACGATGTCAGGGAAGACAGAGTCGAAGAGGTTAGGAAGCAGTATGAATCAGGTAAGTACAGTGTATCTGCCAATAAGCTTGCTGCTAAACTGATGGAGAAATATAGCACAATAGTATTTTAGAAGGGGTGACCGGATAAGTGGCCAGTCTGATTGATATACTGATAGACACTTTAGAAAAAGAGAATACTGAATATGAGAGTCTTTTAGAGCTCGGACTTGAGAAAACGGGTATTATTATCCGGAACGATGTGGACGAGCTTTCAAGGATGGTAGAGAAGGAACAGCTTGTGATGGAAAGAATCATAGCGCTGGAAAAAAAGAGAACGGAAGCGTCGAATGACATTGCCGATGTTCTTAACAAGGATGTTAAGACCTTGACTCTCACACGACTGATTGAGCTTCTTAGCTCGCAGAAGAAGGAGAGGGATGCGCTGGTTTCAATTCATGACAGGCTTTCTTTGACTATGAAGAGAATGGTTGATGTCAACGAGCGCAATAAGGCGCTGCTTGATGAGTCGATGGATATGCTGAAATTTGAGATGAATCTTGTGCAGAGCATAAGAAGAGGCCCTGAGACGAACAATTATGGAAGGGATGCATATATAAGCAACAATTATTCGCTCCCTGATAATAAATTTGATAAGAAACAATGAGATTAAGCACATTTTAAGGGCAGTCATATAACTGTATGTATATATACATTTGGCATGTATGCATATATGCAGGTATGCATATGTGTGATTTATCATAGAGCGGAGATAAGTTACATTAACAGATTATGAGAAACATTATAAGCGGTTTCTTAAACAATATATTCGGAAAAGCCGCTCAGGAATGAGGAATTTTATGGCTAGTATGTCAGCTTTATATGTTGGACTGTCAGGTCTTGTGAACAGCTCCAATGCACTTAATACAACAGCCAATAACATGGCTAATGTCAATACCAAGGGATATGTACGACAGCAGATTGTATTTGAAGATACAAGCTACAACGTGCTTACCAGATTTGCAACCAACACTCTCCAGCGCGGAAATGGTGTGACCATACAGCAGGCGGCACACGTCAGAGATATACTGCTTGACGAAGCATACCGCAAGGAGAACGGAAGATGCGGATTCTATGAGAAGTTAATAGATGCTACAGATGAGATTCAGACACAGCTCGGTGAGTTCAGCGGTATATCTTATCAGGAGGCAATGTCAGACCTCTTATCGGCAATCAATGAGGTTTCAAAGACACCTGATGATAATACAGCAAGAGCATCTTTGGTGCAGAGTGCAGTATCTTTCATAGATCGTTCACAGTTAATATATAACGGTCTTACAAAATATCAGAACAATCTCAATATACAGGTTGCTAATATTACCGACAGAATCAATGAAATCGGTGAACAGATAAAGACTCTCAACAAGATTTCCGCTATAGAGACCGGAGTTGAGACAGCCATGACATTGAGAGATGAGCGTGATCTGCTCCTAGATGAGCTGTCAGGCTATGCTAAGATTGAGTACACAGAGGATAAGAATGGTGTTGTCAGTGTTATGCTTGAAGGCAATTTTTTCTGTGACGGACTCAGTGTATCGAAGCTTGGTCTTGAGACGATAGAAGGAACGGATTTTTATATACCTGTATGGAAGGAGATGCACAATACTCCTGTGTACAACATGGAGAAGAGCATTTCTACTGCGAAGAACACGGATATAGGTTCACTTAAGGGAGTGTTAGTGGCAAGAGGTACGATTACACCTACATTTGCCAATATGACACAGCCTGCCAATGTTGTGACAACCAAGCCGGACAGAGCGGATTACGGAAGTGATGATGATTACAATGCAGCAGTCGCAGCCTACAAGGAATACAGAGACTATCTAAGCTATAAAAGCTGTGAAGGTTACTCACCGGTTGCGCGTACAATGGCGAATTTTGACAAGCTGGTCAACAGCGTCGTTGAACAGATTAACGATGTGTTAAGCCCTACGAAGAATGCTGTGGTTACATACATAGATGACAATGGTAAAACCGTTACATACACCGGCAGGATTCTTGATATGGATAAGACTGATTATGGCAAGGACAATGACAAGACACCGGGAACTGAGCTTTTTTCAAGAAAATACACAGACCGCTATAAGAAAGTCACAGGAACTGACGGCAATACTTATTACATATATAATGATAACAACACTTTCAATACTAAGTCTCTGTATAGTATAACTAATATAGAGGTCAATCCGGACGTGCTCAAGGATGTGGCTGTTATACCTCTTCATCTTGCGGATGGCAAGGTCGATTATGATAAGGGTAAGGAGCTTACAGCGGTATTCTCGAAAGAGAATCTCACATATGGAAGCGGAACAGAGGGACTTACCTTTGAGAGATTCTATGAAGCTATCATAGATGATATCGGAAGTGAGGGAAGTGTCTATGGGAGTATGGTTAACAATCAGGACACACTTACCAGCGGCATAGACGATAGCAGGCAGGTAGTCATGGGGGTAAGCTCTGACGAGGAACTTACCAATATGATTAAGTATCAGCAGGCTTACAATGCCGCATCAAGATATATCAATGTGATAACAACGATGATGGATACGCTTACACAGCTTGTATAGCAGATTAATGCAGAGGATAGATGATAATCGAAGAAAAGGAGATTAGATATGCCAAATACTTTTTTTGGACTTACAATAGGTGCATCAGGTATTTTCGCCAGCAATGCCGGAGTTAATACTACAGCACATAATATTTCCAATATCAATACCAAGGGTTACACAAGACAGAGCATAGTTCAGCAGGCGAGCTACGCAATAAGAGTGTATAAGCCTTATGGAGCAGTGGGAACCGGTGTTGCACTCAAGGATATAGCGCAGTCACGCAGTGAATATTATGATGAGCGTTATAGAAAGAGCAATGCACAGTGTGGACAGTATGAGACATTAGAGTCATATTCGGAGCTTGTGCAGACATATCTCGATGAATTTAATGCAGATGGATTTATAACAGAATACAATAATCTGTTCAGCACATTGAATTCTCTTAAGTCGGATCCTAGCAGCGAGGTTAAGCGCCAGCAGTTTGTTACATATATGTCAAGCTTGTGCCAGTATTTTAATACGCTCTCAGCGAATCTTCAGAAGACACAGAATGATGTAAATGAAGAGATTAAGTCGTCTGTATCGACAATCAACACACTTGCAGAACAGATTGCATCACTCAATAAGCAGATTAATACTATAGAGGCTTCAGGCGGAACTGCCAATGACTTAAGAGATTCAAGAAATCTTCTTGTTGACAAGCTTTCATATTATGCGGATGTAAGTGTTGATGAGCGCGATATAGGCAATGGAGTTACAGATTATACAGTATTCTTTAACGGCTACCAGATTGTGGAAGGATACAGCTACAATACGCTTAATTGCGTGGCAAGAGAGACTGACCAGAAGAGAAATGCAAGCGATGCTGAAGGTCTTTATGACCTTAAGTGGAACAATGGCAATCCTTATAATCCTTATGAGGAGACAGATAAGGGCTGTATCAAGGCACTTTTTGATATGCGTGATGGCTGTAATGACAGCTATGAGAAGGTTGTTACTGATGCTGCAGGCAATAAGTCACTTGAGATTCAGGCAGACTCCTTTAGGAACTCGTCTTACAAAGGAATACCTTATTATCAGTCCCAGTTCAATCAGTTTGTGACTGTTCTTGCAAAAGAATTCAATGACATTATGGCAAAGGGACAGTTAAAGGATGGCTCGGCAGCAACAGATACATTCCTTGTGTCCAAGTATAATGTGAATGATTATGTAACAGCAGCTAATATATCTGTCAATGTCAACATAGTCAATGACTTAAGCAGACTTCCATATTCTTATGACGTTGACAGAGGTAACGAGAATTCTGATTTGTATAAGGATTTATATGCACTTAAGGAGAAGAATACAATTAAGAGCGGTAATTTCTGGGATGCGCTCTCGTCGCTTGTATCTGAGGTGAGTGTCGATACTAAGAGAGCGGAATCGTTTACCAAGAACTACAGCAATGTATTGTCAGCTATCGACACACAGAGAAATTCCGTATCAGGTGTCGATGAGGATGAGGAAGGCGTGGAGCTTGTAAAGTATCAGCATGCTTATGAATTATCGTCAAAGGTTATCTCGGTTATGAACCAGATATACAATAAGCTTATAGAAGAAACAGGATTATAAAAGGAGGAACGGAAATGCGTATTACCAACACAATGATGACAAATTCGACAATGCGAAATGTCAATAAATCAAAGAACAATCTCTATACAACAGAGCAGCAGATGTCATCGCAGAAGAAGATTACCAAGCCTTCTGATGACCCTATAGTGGCAATTCGTGCACTCTCGTTTAGAACCAGTCTTACCGAAGTTGAGCAGTATATTAAGAAGAATGTTCCTGATGCGTCATCATGGCTGACGCTTACAGAGACATCACTCAGCAATATGAATGGTATATATAAGGATATTATAGGATACTGTAATCAGGGTGTTAATGATACATTCACTGTTGATAACAGGCAGGCAATCATAGAGAGTATCAAGCAGCTAAAGGATGCACTCTACAAGGAGGGTGATGCAGACAGTTCAGGTAGATATCTTTTTACAGGCTACAGGACAGACCGTTCGCTTACATTTCAGAATGACTCTGAGCTTAATGTATCCTACAGAATTAATCAGAAGTTCACAGGTGATGGCTTTACAAGTACAAGCTTCATGAAGAACAGTGTAGATGTCAACAATATCGCTGATATACCGGCGGCAGGCACACCTGAGAGTGAAGATTTTTACAGATTAAGACTTGCTTATCAGAACTGTGCATATGATGCCAACGATGCAACGACACTTCCGACAATCAAAGTTGATGGACAGAATTTTAACGGTACTGTGCGTGCAGTGACTGCAACGGAGTTCGAAGCACTCGTAACGGCAGGGACAGTTGCCGACAATACAGCATATTATCTGTATGACAAGGGCGAGATAGTATTCTCTGAGAATACTTATAAGACACTTAATACAGCGGATGACATTGAAGTATCGTTCCGCAAGGACAGCTTCAACAAGGGTGATATCCGTCCGGAGCACTATTTTGACTGTGAGGATTTGACTAACGGACAGAATTATACGCTTGGCGATAGTCAGGATATAGAGTATACGGTCAATTTCAGCCAGACACTCAAGGTGAACAGCCGTGCAACAGATGTGCTCAGCTATGACATCGGAAGAGATCTTGATGACCTTATGAACAGTCTTTCGGATGTCATGAATGTTGAGAATAAGATAAAGAAGCTCGAAGAGATGAAGGCTTCTACATTCTATACAGGTAAGCAGGATGAGCTGGATTCTATGATTGAGGCAGCCAATAAAGAGCTTGATTATGCCAAGAATAACATGGAAGCCCTCTTTTCAAAGAATCTGACTTATATGGGTAACTATCAGGCTACAGTTAACACGGAGATTTCAGATGTCGGAAGCCGTGAGCTTCGACTGACGCTTACTAAGACAAGACTTACACAGCAGCAGAGTACATTTAAGGATCTTAAGTCCAAGAATGAGGATGTTGAGCTTGAAGATATCGCTGTTGAGTTCGCTGCGGCTGAGACAGTATACAATGCAGCTATTGCCACAGCATCTAAGACAGTCAGACAGTCATTGCTTGATTATCTGTAGGATGGAGGCTATAAATGAGAGTAAATACACGTTTGTTTGGAGAGATAGAGATAGATGATTCCAGGATAATTACATTCACAACCGGAATCATGGGCTTTGAAGAGTATAAAAAGTACAGTCTTGTATATAATTCAGATAAGAATGGAAATATCAAGTGGCTTCAGTGTCTTGACAATCCGGAGCTTGCATTTGCTGTTGTTGACCCAATGAAAGTGATTGCAGAGTATAATCCGGTTGTGGACGAGGACACACTTGCAAAGCTTGGAGCTGTGGAGTCCGAGGAGGATTATTTTCTTCTTGCCATTGTGACGGTTCCGTCCGATTTGACTAAGATGACAGCCAATCTCAAGGCTCCTGTCATAATCAATATAAGGACCTGCAGGGCAGATCAGATTATAGTCAATAACGAGGATTATGAAGTCCGTTACAAGGTATATGATTATATAAAAAAGAAGAAGGAGGATGCCTGATGTTAGCTTTGTCCAGAAAAAAGAATGAATCTATTATCATAGATAACAACATTGAAGTGACTGTGCTTGACATTAAAGGCGACCAGATTAAGCTCGGAATCAGTGCTCCTAAGTCGGTGCCGGTGTACCGTAAGGAAGTATATGTGCAGATTAAGGATGCCAATAAAGAGGCAAGCAGGTCTGACGGAGCAGAGATACTTAAGAATTTTCTTGGATAATGTGGATTCGAAAATCAAAACATACTAATTTTTTGCATGTATAACGTATTATATTGAAAGTTCAACAGAGTCCTAAGAACATCTAAACTTCTCCCAGAAGTCGCAATATGCATAGATATAATACGTTATACATGATTAAGTTCATAGCATATGTTTTGAATTTCGAATCACTATATATCAGGCTAAACTTTTTATAGATACTGCCGAAATATATACGAGAGGGAATAAGGAGTAATAGACGTCAATATTAACATAGTGAACACACGGAGGTGTCTTGAAATGACGATTGATGGAATTAAGAATGGTGTTGTTAACACAATGACACCGTCTAACGTGGCTAATCAGCCAGCTGATACAGAGACAAAGGAAGTCAATGTACAGAATGCAAAACAGAATGTGAATGTTTCCCAGAATGCAGCACCGGTAGCTGACAAGTCTAAGAATGGCGATAATACGAATTCTGAGGAGAACAGTGAGCGTGAGCTTCAGCTCAATGAGAAAGCGATTAAGCAGAGAATATCGGAGATTAACAGCAAGCTCAACAACAACACGGTTGCAGAGTTTGGCTATCATGATAAGACTAACAGAGTCACTATCAAGATAGTAGACAAGGATACGAAGGAGACTATTAAGGAGATTCCGCCTGAGAAGACTCTTGACCTCATAGCTAAGGCATGGGAGTTGGCAGGTATTCTTGTTGATGAGAAGCGATGATATGCTACATAGATATCAATAGGAGGTAAGATTATGGCAGTACGAATAAGCGGTCTTGTATCGGGACTTGATACTGATTCCATAGTTCAGGAGCTTGTATCGGCATATTCCAAGAAGAAGGAAAAGTACGAGAAAGCTCAGACAAAGCAGGAATGGAAGATGGATTCCTGGAAGACCATGAACAGCAAGATATATGGCTTTTACACATCAAGCCTTGCCAATATGAAAATGTCAAGTGCATATAATCTTAAGACAAGCTCGGTTTCTAATTCAAGCGTAGCCAAGGTTACTGCATCATCATCCGCAGTCAACGGAACGCAGAGCCTTAAGGTTAAGCAGCTTGCGTCATCGGCATACCTTACAGGCGGTGTTGTAAAGCAGAGTGACGGAAGCAAGGTTTCAGGTGACACAGCACTCAGCAAGATCGGAATAGAGGAAGGCAGCAGCATAACTGTCAATAATCAGGAGATTAAGGTTACTTCTGATATGACAGTCAATAAGTTCATAGCTAAGCTTAAGAGCGCAGGAGTTACTGCAAGCTTCGATGAGAACAACCAGCGTTTCTTTGTCAGCGCATCCAAGTCCGGTTCTGAAGGTGAGTTCACGATGACTGCGAATAACTTTGGCGGACTTAATGCTATTCAGTCACTTGGACTCTTTGCAACCAAGGATACACAAGGCAATGCCACATCTGATATGAAGAAGTATCAGGAGATATATGATGCAGGTGATGACGGAAGCGAGAAGTATGCAGTCGCAGCAGCGGTTGTACAGAATGCAAGTAAGTCATCAAGTTATACCAGTGCACAGATTGACGGCTTTAAGGCGATAGTCAAGGCATATGATGAAAAATCATCACTTGTGAAAAAATATGAATCAAATAAGAATATATATGATGCATATGTAAAGAATCAGGAGATATTACAGAAATATTCCGAGAAGGTTGATCCTGATGATGAGAACAGCAAGACTAAGCTTGATGTCATAAGAGAAACTCTTGTAAAAGAGAAGACAACAGATGCAGATGGCAATGAAGTGGAAGTATGGTATTCGGACGAAGAGTTCGCTGATATGCAGAAGTTTATTGATGCAGTAGATGCAGGAGAAATCAGCAAGGATGATTCATCCGTTGCAGACAAATATGATGAGTATACTAAGATACTTGCAGCTAAATCAGAGAATGATGCTTTTACTGTGGCAGCTGATTATACGAATAAGAATCATGCAGACTTCCAGAGTGCCAAGGCATATCTGGATGTGACTACTGAGGATACATACAATGAAGCTAAGTCTTATATTGAGGATAAGAATGAGATTGATAAGTATAATGAAGCAAAGGCTGCTATAGCAGCGAATTCGGTTGCATCATATGATGGAGATGTAGCCAGAATAACAGGTCATGATTCTATCATTGAGCTTAACGGAGCAGCATTTACCAGCAGCTCAGGAACATACTCAATCAATGGTCTGTCAATCACGGCAATGCAGGTTACAGGTAATGATGCAGTCAGCATCACTACATCGACCGATACTCAGGGTATATATGATAAGATTAAAGGCTTTATTACCAAGTACAATGAGCTTATCAAGGATATGGATACAGCATACAACGCTGCATCAGCAAGCGATTATGAGCCTCTTACTGATGATGAGAAGGAAGAGATGACTGATAAGGAGATTGAGAAGTGGGAGACCAAGATTAAGGATTCACTCCTCAGACGAGACAGTACACTCGGTAATACATCTTCATCAATGAAGAGCATTATGAGTATGAGCTTCGAGATTAATGGCAAGACTTATTCACTTCAGTCATTCGGAATAGCAACAGGTGGATATTTCACATCCGATACTAACGAGAGAGGATGTCTTCACATTGACGGTGATGCGGATGATTCTACTACATCAGGAAACGCTGATAAGCTTATGGCTGCAATCAATGAAGATCCTGACACGGTAACACAGTTCTTCCAGAAGCTCTCATCACAGTTATACTCTGACCTTACAAAGAGAATGGCTTCATCAAGTGTCAGCAGCATATACACAATCTACAATGATAAGCAGATGTCAAGTGAGTACAGTGAGTACAAGGACATGGTCAGCAAGTGGGAGGACAAGCTTGATTACTATGAGGAGTTCTACTATAAGAAGTTCTCAGCGATGGAGTCCGCTTTGTCTAAGCTTCAGTCATCAACATCATCGCTTTCGAATCTGTTAGGTTCATAATAATGAGTATATTACAGATTACTGCCTTTACATATGATGAATAATTTGGTAAAATTGTATATATAAACAGTGACAGCACACCGCAGTATCTGTGGTGTGCTGTAGCGTTAAGATTAGGAGGAATATACAGCATGAATACGCCTGCAGGTTATCAGCAGTATGAGAAGAGCAGGATTCTGACAGCATCACCGGCTGAGCTTACATTGATGCTTTACGAAGGTGCAATTAAGTTCGCTAACATAGCAGTCATGGCTATTGAGAAGGGAGATATTGAGAAGGCTCACAACAATATCCGCAAGGTTGAGAACATAATAGAAGAATTACAGGCCACGCTCAATCATAAATATCCGGTTGCCAAGGATTTCGACGAGGTGTATACATATGTTCAGCATAGACTTCTTGAAGCTAACATCAAGAAGGACAAGGAGATATTAGAGGAGGTTCTAAAGCACCTTAGAACCCTTCGAGATACATGGAAGGATGTTATGAGGCTTTCTAAGAATCCGTCACCAAGACAGTAGTAGAGGATGCGAGCATTATGGGGATTACACAGAGTTATTTGAGTATATTAGAGGATAGTCTTAATAAGAAGATAGAGATACTTGATACTATAGAGAAGCTTAACAATGAACAGAATGCTATTCTTAATAAGCCGAAGTTCGATGAGGAAGCTTTCAATACCATATATGAGAAGAAGGCAGAGCAGATAGACCTGCTCAACAAGACAGATGAAGGTTTTCAGACCATATATGAAAGGGTTAAGGCAGAACTTGATACGGACCGCAGCCAATATGCTGATATCATTAAGTCATTTCAGCAGAAGATAACCGAGATTATGGAGAAGAGCAGTCATCTGATGGCAGAAGAGCAGCACAATAAGGACAGAATCAAGAACGGCTTCGCATCAAGACGCAGGGAAGTGTCCAGCGTTAAGAAGAACCAGCAATATGCTGCTAATTATTATAAGACCATGAACAAGGTTACAAGCGAACCGGTGTTTATGGACAAGAAAAAATGATAAAGGACATCATTATTTCAAGAAAAAATGATAAAATAAAAAAAATTAAAAAAGTTATTATTCGGGTATAAACTTATCAAAGTTTGCTCCGATATAATATACAGATGACAAGAGAAGCTTGTCAACTTGGAGGCATAGCCTTCACACTATAATCTAG
>OHKV01000753.1_pt1 | contig 13707 bp, 9 predicted proteins | sample 1568951 | NCBI WGS metagenome assembly OHKV01 (sample SAMEA3879528, study PRJEB24766) | human gut metagenome | biome: human-associated habitat; feature: feces | place: USA | collected 1985/1987
TAGAGCACTAGCCTTCCAAGCTGGGGGTCGCGGGTTTGAGCCCCGTTTTCCGCTCAACTTTTTAGTTTGCTGTTATAGCTCAGCGGTAGAGCACTTCCTTGGTAAGGAAGAGGTCGTGAGTTCAAGTCTCACTAACAGCTCTCTTATTTGTGAAGAACAATCCAAATTAGCAATTCATTCATAAAAAAAAATAAAAGCTATGGCTAAAGAGAAATTTGAACGTACCAAACCGCATGTAAACATCGGTACGATTGGTCACGTAGACCACGGTAAGACTACTTTGACTGCCGCTATTTCTAAGGTGCTCCACGAGCGTCTCGGAACTGGTGAAGATGTTAAGTCTTTCGATCAGATTGATAATGCTCCTGAAGAAAAAGAGCGTGGTATTACTATTAACACTGCTCACATCGAATATGAAACTGAAAAGCGTCACTATGCTCACGTAGACTGCCCGGGTCACGCCGACTACGTTAAGAACATGGTTACTGGTGCTGCTCAGATGGACGGTGCCATCATCGTAGTTGCTGCTACTGATGGTCCGATGCCTCAGACTCGCGAACACATCCTTCTCGCTCGTCAGGTGAACGTTCCTCGTTTGGTTGTTTTCTTGAACAAGTGTGATATGGTTGAGGACGAGGAAATGCTCGAACTCGTTGAAATGGAAATGCGCGAATTGCTCGAACAGTATGACTTCGAAGAGGATACTCCTATCATTCGTGGTTCTGCTCTCGGTGCTTTGAACGGTGTTGCTAAGTGGGAAGATTCTGTAATGGAATTGATGAACGCTGTTGACACTTGGATTCAGGAGCCAGTTCGTGACGTTGAAAAGCCTTTCTTGATGCCTGTTGAAGACGTATTCTCAATCACTGGTCGTGGTACTGTTGCCACTGGTCGTGTTGAAACTGGTGTCGTTAAGGTTGGTGACGAAGTTCAGATCCTTGGTCTCGGTGAAGACAAGAAGTCAGTTGTAACTGGCGTTGAAATGTTCCGCAAGCTCCTCGATGAGGGTGAAGCTGGTGACAACGTAGGTCTTCTCCTCCGTGGTATCGATAAGTCTGAAGTTAAGCGTGGTATGGTTATTACTCACCCGGGTGTTATCACTCCGCACAAGAAGTTCAAGGCTTCTATCTACGTATTGAAGAAGGAAGAAGGTGGTCGTCACACTCCATTCGGTAACAAGTATCGTCCTCAGTTCTACCTCCGCACTATGGACTGCACAGGTGAAATTCACTTGCCAGAAGGAACTGAAATGGTAATGCCTGGCGATAACGTTGAAATCACTGTAGAATTGATCTACGCTGTAGCAATCAACGTTGGTCTACGTTTCGCTATCCGTGAAGGTGGTCGTACGGTAGGTTCTGGCCAGATTACTGAAATTCTTGACTAATACCTTTCCTATAAGGATTAATCAATAAAAATGGATTCTCGCGCTTCTGCGAGAATCCATACTTACGGGAATAGCTCAGTTGGTAGAGCACTGGTCTCCAAAACCAGGTGTCGGGAGTTCGAGCCTCTCTTCCCGTGCTAATACAAAAAGCAATGTTTAAGAATATATATCTATATTGTAAAGATTCTTATGAAGAACTAGCTCATAGAACCACGTGGCCAACACGTAAGGAGCTAACTCATAGTGCGATTGTCGTTTTAATTGCTTCCGTGATAATCGCAATTGTGGTGTTTGCCATGGATAAGGTCTTTGAAACTCTCATGCAACTTATTTACAGCATTAAATTCTAATCTCACAATGGCTGAAGTTGAAATGCAATGGTACGTTTTGCGTGCCGTTAGCGGAAAAGAAGCTAAGGTGAAGGAGTACATTGATGCAGAAATTAATAATGGCCGCCTTGGCGGTCATGTTTCGCAGGTGCTCATTCCAACCGAAAAGGTCGTTCAGATTCGCAACGGTAAGCGCATCGTCAAGGAGCGCAATTATTTGCCAGGCTATGTCTTGGTTGAAGCGCGCTTGGTTGGTGAAATTGCCCATGAACTCCGCAACACCCCGCAGGTGCTCGGTTTCTTAGGCGGTCTTGACCATCCTACGCCTCTTCGCGCCAGTGAGGTGAACAGAATTTTAGGCAAAGTTGATGAAATGGAGGTGGATGCAGTTGATGCAGAAATCCCATTTGTTGAAGGGGAATCTGTCAAGGTTAGCGACGGTCCTTTCAGCGGGTTCACAGGTGTCATCGAAAAGGTTGACGCTGAGAAGAAGAAGGTTACGGTTACGGTCAAAGTATTTGGCCGCAGCACGGGCTTGGACCTTGGTTTTACGCAGATAGAGAAGGAATAACGGTTGCTGTTACGAACCTCCGTTGACCTTCATACAATTTAAAAATAAAATATTACAATGGCTAAAGAAGTTGCTGGATTAATCAAATTACAGATTAAAGGTGGCGCTGCAAATCCTTCCCCTCCCGTAGGTCCTGCCTTGGGTTCAAAGGGTATCAATATTATGGATTTCTGCAAGCAGTTCAACGCCAGAACTCAGGAGAAGGCTGGTAAGGTATTGCCAGTTGTTATCACTTACTATAATGACAAATCATTCTCATTCGTAGTTAAGACTCCTCCTGTAGCAATTCAATTGCTCGAAGCAGCCAAGAAGAAGAGTGGTTCCGCTCAGCCTAATCGTACTAAGATTGCTGAAATCACTTGGGATCAGGTTAAGGCTATCGCCGAAGACAAGATGCCAGACTTGAATTGCTTCACTATTGAATCTGCCATGAAGTTGGTAGCAGGTACTGCCCGCAGTATGGGTATCACAGTTAAGGGAGACTTCCCTGGTTAATAATTAACTTCAATTTTTGAACTGAACATGAGTAAACTGACAAAAAATCAGAAGTCTGTAGCTGGCAAGATTGAAGCAGGGAAAGCTTACACTTTGAAGGAAGCATCTAGCTTGGTTAAGGAAATCACCACGACTAAGTTTGACGCCTCTTTGGATATCGACGTTCGCCTCGGTGTTGACCCTCGTAAGGCCAATCAGATGGTTCGCGGCGTTGTATCTCTGCCAAATGGTACTGGCAAGACAGTTCGTGTGCTTTGCCTCTGTACGCCTGATGCAGAAGCTGCTGCTAAGGAAGCAGGTGCAGATTATGTAGGTCTCGATGAATATATCGAGAAGATCAAGGGTGGTTGGACTGATATTGATGTAATCATCACTATGCCAGCTATCATGGGTAAAATCGGTGCTCTCGGCCGTGTTCTCGGTCCGCGCGGATTGATGCCTAACCCTAAGAGTGGTACTGTTACCATGGATGTTGCCAAGGCAATCCGTGAGGTTAAGCAGGGTAAAATCGATTTCAAGGTTGACAAGACCGGTATCGTTCACACTTCAATTGGTAAGGTTTCTTTCACTCCCGAGCAGATCTTCGGCAATGCAAAGGAATTCATCGCTACCATCAACAAGTTGAAGCCTGCTGCTGCCAAAGGTACATATATCAAGAGCATTTATCTTTCCTCCACTATGAGCAAGGGTATCAAGATAGATCCCAAATCTGTTGACGAAATCTAAAATTTGACGGCAAATCATGAAAAAGGAAGATAAAGGTTTGATCATCGAGCACATCGGTGAAACATTAAAAGAATATGCTCACTTCTACCTGGTTGACGTAACCGGTATGAACGCTGAGGCTACAAGCAATTTGCGCAGAAAGTGCTTTGGCGCAAACATCAAGATGCTTCTCGTGAAGAACAGCTTGTTGCACAAGGCTCTCGAAGCTGCTGAATTTGACTTCTCTCCGCTCTACGGCTGCTTGAAAGGCACGACGGCTGTCCTCTTCTGTGACACTGCCAACGTTCCTGCCAAGTTGATCAAGGAAGAAGGTAAGAGCGGCGTTCCAGCCCTCAAGGCTGCTTACGCTGAGGAAGGTCTCTACGTAGGTGCTGATCAGCTTGATACGCTCTGCGCTATCAAGAGCAAGGCAGAAGTTCTTGCCGAAGTTGTTGCATTGCTGCAATCTCCTGCAAAGAACGTTATCTCTGCACTCCAATCTGCAGGCCAGACTATCCATGGCGTGCTGAAAACTATGGGCGAGCGCCCTGAATAATCGGATATATCCGTACCAATCAAACTGAATAAAAACAATAAAAATACATTACAAAAATGGCAGATATCAAAGCTATTGCTGAAGAATTGGTAAATTTGACAGTGAAAGAAGTAAACGAGTTGGCAACGATCCTGAAGGACGAATATGGTATTGAACCCGCTGCTGCAGCTGTTGCTGTTGCTGCTGGTCCCGCTGCTGGTGGCGCTGCTGCCGCTGAGGAAAAGACTGCTTTCGACGTTGTTTTGAAGAGCGCTGGCTCTGCAAAGCTCCAGGTTGTTAAGGCTGTTAAGGAAGCTTGCGGCCTCGGCTTGAAGGAAGCTAAGGACCTCGTTGACGGTGCTCCTAGCAAGTTGAAGGAAGGCGTTGCTAAGGAAGAAGCTGAAGCATTGAAGAAGGCTCTCGAAGAGGCTGGTGCTGAAGTAGAACTCGCTTAATAAGCTACCTCATATTTATTGGGTTAAGGATCCTCTGATAGAGGGTTCTTAACCTTTTTGTGTCTATAAATTAAGTCAGATTAGAACTTCTTTTTAGGGATGTTTGGGTATGCCGATGTGGCTGGCGCCTCGCGCTCTTGCTCTGCTTTTCCGCTGGCGTTTCTGCTTCGCATTCCTATTCGCATTCAGATGTTTTGTTGGATCGGCTGATGCCGGTTCATTGTTCCTCCCCGACACATTTCGCAAACAAATGGTTCGTGGGGGCTTTTGTGCAAAAAAAATACAGGGCAACGGTTGCTGTTTCGCGAGAAAACAGCCTGCGTCTTTCCATTTACTACTGCTTGCTTGGTCTTGCTTGCTTGGTCTTGTCCGCTTGGCTTGTTCCATTTCGTACGTGGCGAGCGTTTCCAGCACAGCATGCAACACATATATAAGCCTCATTAAAGCATGGTGCCTCTATGATAATGGAACACCCGCTTTTTTGCACAACGCATTTCCAATCGGTGAGCGCCGCCCGGAATGAAGTTCTCATCCTAAATCATATTTTTCACGAATGTCTTCCAGAGTTATTAACCAACGTGTAAACTTTGCCTCTGTCAAGAATCCGATGCCTTATCCGGATTTCTTGGACGTACAGTTAAAGTCTTTCAAAGACTTCCTCCAGCTTGATACGCCATCGGAGTTGCGTAAGAACGACGGTCTGTACAAAGTTTTTGCCGAGAATTTTCCTATCGCAGACACTCGCAACAACTTTGTGTTAGAGTTCCTCGATTATTATATCGACCCGCCCCGTTACAGCATCGATGAATGCCTTGAGCGCGGACTTTCTTACAGTGTCCCCTTGAAGGCCAAATTGAAGCTTTACTGTACCGACCCCGACCACGAGGATTTCGACACGGTTGTGCAGGATGTTTTCCTTGGCCCGATTCCTTATATGACCGACAACGGCACTTTCATCATCAACGGTGCCGAGCGTGTTGTCGTGTCTCAGTTGCACCGTTCGCCGGGCGTGTTCTTCGGTTCGAGCGTGCATGCGAATGGTACGCAGCTCTATTCTGCTCGTATCATTCCTTTCAAAGGCTCTTGGATTGAGTTTGCAACGGACATCAACAATGTCATGTATGCTTATATCGACCGTAAGAAGAAGTTGCCTGTGACAACCCTCTTGCGTGCCATCGGCTTTGAAAACGACAAGGACATCCTTCAGATTTTTGACTTGGCTGAAGAGGTCAAGGTCAACAGAACCAACCTCAAGAAACTGGTGGGCCGCAAGCTCGCTGCACGTGTCTTGAAGAGTTGGGTGGAAGACTTTGTTGATGAAGACACGGGTGAAGTTGTTTCAATCGAGCGTAACGAAATCATCCTCGACCGCGAGACCGTGCTCGAAGCTGAACACATCGATGAAATCATCGAAAGCGGTGCGCAGTCGATCTTGGTACACCACGAAGAGGCCAGCTCGTCGGACTATTCTATCATCTTCAACACCCTCCAGAAAGACCCGTCGAATTCCGAGAAGGAAGCTGTGCTTTACATTTATCGCCAGTTGCGTAATGCAGACCCTGCCGATGATGCCAGCGCACGCGAAGTTATCAACAACCTCTTCTTCTCAGAAAAGCGTTACGACTTGGGCGAGGTGGGCCGTTACAGAATCAACAAGAAGCTCGGCTTGACAACCGATATGGATGTTCGCGTATTGACGCGTGAAGACATCATCGAGATTATCAAGTATCTCGTCGAGTTGATCAACTCAAAGGCCACTGTCGATGATATCGACCACTTGAGCAACCGCCGCGTACGTACCGTTGGCGAACAGCTCTCAAATCAGTTTGCCATCGGTCTGGCCCGTATGAGTCGCACCATCCGCGAGCGCATGAATGTACGTGACAATGAAGTGTTCACCCCGACCGACTTGATCAACGCCAAGACCATTTCCAGCGTTATCAACTCGTTCTTCGGTACGAACGCCCTGTCGCAGTTCATGGACCAGACCAACCCGCTGGCCGAGGTGACGCACAAGCGCCGTCTTTCAGCCTTGGGTCCTGGCGGTTTGTCTCGTGAGCGTGCAGGTTTCGAGGTTCGAGACGTACACTACACCCACTACGGCCGTCTCTGTCCTATCGAGTCGCCTGAAGGTCCGAACATCGGTTTGATTTCTTCTCTTTGCGTTTACGCCAAGATCAATGAACTTGGTTTCATCGAGACACCGTACCGCAAGGTGGAAAATTCTGTGGTAGACTTGGACAACAATGATGTTGTTTATCTCTCGGCAGAAGAAGAAGAGGCCAAGATTATCGGTCAGGGAAATGCACCGTTGAACGACGACGGTACATTCATCCGCGACAAAGTCAAGTGCCGTCAGGACGCCGATTATCCTGTTGTGCCGCCTTCAGAGGTGGAACTCATGGACGTAGCTCCTCAGCAGATTGCCTCTATCGCTGCTTCTTTGATTCCGTTCTTGGAACACGACGACGCCCACCGCGCATTGATGGGATCGAACATGATGCGCCAGGCTGTTCCTTTGATTCGTTCCGAGGCTCCTATCGTGGGTACTGGTATCGAAAAGCAGGTTTGTGAAGATTCTCGCACGATGATTACGGCAGAAGGCGAAGGCGTGATCGACTTCGTTGATGCCACCAGCATCGTGATTACATACGACCGTAGCGAGGAAGAAGAGTTTGTCAGCTTCGACTCTGCTACCAAGACTTACAAGATTCCTAAGTTCCGTCGCACCAACCAGAACATGACCATCGACCTTCGTCCAATTTGCGAGAAGGGACAGCGTGTGAAGAAGGGCGACATCCTGACGGAAGGTTATGCCACTGAGAACGGCGAACTCGCCCTGGGCCGCAACTTGCTCGTTGCTTACATGCCTTGGAAGGGTTACAACTATGAGGATGCCATCGTGCTCAACGAACGTATGGTTCGTGAAGACATCCTGACTTCTGTTCACGTCGATGAGTTCTCTCTCGAGGTGCGCGAAACGAAGCGCGGTATGGAAGAACTGACCAACGATATTCCTAACGTCAGCGAAGACGCTACTAAGGATCTTGATGAAAACGGTTTGATCCGTATCGGTGCCCGCGTCACTCCAGGCGACATCATGATTGGTAAAATCACGCCGAAGGGCGAAAGCGACCCGACTCCAGAAGAAAAGCTCCTCCGCGCCATCTTCGGCGACAAGGCCGGCGATGTCAAGGATGCTTCTTTGAAGGCCAATCCTTCGCTCTCTGGTGTTGTCATCAACCGCAAGCTCTACGCCAAGGCTGTCAAGTCGCGTGCCGACAAGGCTGCCGACAAGGTGGTTCTCCAGCGCTACGACGACGAGTTTGCCAAGCAGGCTGAGGAACTCAAGGACACGATGATTGAGAAGTTCCTGAAACTGGCTGGCGACAAGACCGCTTGCAGCGTCAAGGACAACATCGGTTCTGAGGTGATTGCCAAGGGCGCTACTTTCACGCGCAACTTGCTTAAGTCGCTCGACTATACCTCGCTCGACCTGAGTGCTTGGACGGAAGACGAGCACACCAACAAACTGTTGCGTCAGCTCATCATCAACTACTTGAAGAAGTACAACATCATGGATGCCGCTTTGAAGCGCAAGAAGTTTGCCCTCACCATCGGTGACGAACTGCCTTCCGGCATCCTCCAGATGGCCAAGGTTTACATCGCTAAGAAGCGTAAGATTGGTGTCGGTGACAAGATGGCCGGTCGTCACGGTAACAAGGGTATCGTCTCAAAGATCGTGCGTCAGGAAGATATGCCGTTCTTGGCCGACGGTACGCCGGTCGACATCGTGCTCAACCCGCTGGGTGTGCCTTCACGTATGAACTTGGGTCAGATTTTCGAGGCCGTGCTCGGTGCAGCTGGTAAGAAACTCGGCGTGAAGTTCGCTACGCCAATCTTCGATGGTGCGAAACTCGAAGACTTGTGTGAATGGACAGACAAGGCTGGCCTGCCGCGCTACTGCTCTACGCAGCTTTATGATGGCGGAACTGGTGAGGCTTTCGACCAGAAGGCAACGGTTGGTGTGACTTACATGTTGAAACTCGGTCACATGGTTGAAGACAAGATGCACGCACGTTCCATCGGTCCGTACTCGCTCATCACGCAGCAGCCTCTCGGAGGTAAGGCGCAATTTGGTGGACAGCGTTTCGGAGAAATGGAAGTCTGGGCCATCGAGGCCTTTGGTGCATCACATGTGCTTCAGGAAATCCTTACCATCAAGTCGGACGATGTCACTGGCCGTTCAAAGGCTTACGAAGCCATTGTCAAGGGCGACCCGATGCCAACACCGGGCATTCCAGAATCGCTCAACGTATTGCTTCATGAGCTCCGCGGCTTAGGTCTCAACATTACGCTTGAATAACAGATACACATAGTAACTCTTTACATAGGTAGGCGTTTTCCAAACACCTATTTATAGGACAAGTATTGGCATCCCGCCCTCTGCGGCGGGAGCCAATGGCTTCCCAACCAATATTTCATATAAAACATGGCATTTAAAAGAGACAACAAGATAAAGAGTAACTTCACGAAGATTACCATTAGCTTGGCTTCTCCTGAAGAAATTCAGGCCAATTCTTACGGTGAGGTCCTCAAACCTGAGACCATCAACTATCGTACGTACAAGCCAGAGCGTGATGGTCTCTTCTGCGAACGCATTTTCGGTCCGACGAAGGATTACGAATGCCACTGCGGAAAATATAAGCGCATCCGTTATAAAGGCATTGTCTGCGACCGTTGCGGTGTGGAGGTCACTGAAAAGAAAGTGCGTCGTGAGCGTGCCGGACACATCCAGCTGGTTGTGCCTGTGGCCCACATCTGGTACTTCCGTTCTTTGCCAAACAAGATTGGTTATCTGCTCGGCATCCCGACCAAGAAACTCGATACCATCATCTATTACGAGCGCTATGTCGTTATCCAGCCAGGTGTCTTGAGCGACGACGTGGCTCCCAACGATTTGCTGACGGAGGACGAATACCTCGACTTGCTCAAGAAGTTGCCAAACGACAACCAGTATCTTGAGGATTCCGATCCAAATAAATTCATCGCCAAGATGGGTGCCGAGGCCGTTTACGACCTCTTGACCCGCATCAATCTCGATGAACTCTCGTATGAATTGCGCGACAGAGCCAACTCCGACTCTTCCGTTCAGCGCAAGAACGAGGCTTTGAAGCGTTTGCAGGTGGTTGAGTCTTTCCGCGCAAGCAAAGACAAGAACCGTCCTGAATGGATGATCATGAAGATCATTCCTGTCACGCCTCCAGATTTGCGCCCGCTCGTTGCCCTCGATGGTGGCCGTTTTGCCACTTCCGACTTGAACGACCTCTATCGTCGCGTGCTCATCCGCAACAATCGTCTGAAGCGTTTGCTCGAGATCAAGGCACCAGATGTCATTCTGCGTAACGAAAAGCGTATGCTTCAGGAAGCTGTTGACAGCCTCTTCGACAACTCTCGCAAGAGCAGCGCCGTGAAGAGCGACAGCAACCGTCCTTTGAAATCACTCTCCGACTATCTGAAGGGTAAGCAGGGACGTTTCCGTCAGAACCTCCTCGGTAAGCGTGTTGACTATTCAGCACGTTCCGTAATCGTCGTTGGTCCTGAATTGCGTATGGGCGAGTGCGGTCTGCCTAAACTCATGGCTGCAGAGCTCTATAAGCCGTTCATCATCCGCAAGCTCATTGAGCGCGGCATCGTGAAGACGGTGAAGAGCGCCAAGAAGATTGTCGATCGTCGCGAGCCTGTCATCTGGGACATCCTCGAGCACGTCATGAAGGGCCATCCTGTGCTCCTCAACCGTGCACCGACACTTCACCGTCTCGGTATCCAGGCCTTCCAACCTAAAATGATTGAAGGCAAGGCCATCCAGCTCCACCCGTTGGCATGTACGGCATTCAACGCCGACTTTGACGGCGACCAGATGGCAGTTCACCTCCCTCTGAGCAACGAAGCAATCTTGGAAGCTCAGATGTTGATGCTACAGAGCCACAACATTTTGAACCCTGCCAACGGTGCTCCTATCACGGTGCCTTCACAGGACATGGTGCTCGGTCTGTATTATATCACCAAGCTCCGTCCAGGCGCAAAGGGCTCAGGCCTGATTTTCTACGGTCCAGAAGAAGCCCTCATCGCCTTCAACGAAAAGCGTGTTGACGTACATGCCCCAGTGAAGGTCATGGTTGACGATGTAGACGAAAACGGCTTGGGTGTCCGCCATTTGGTTGAGACCTCTGTCGGCCGTGTGATTGTCAACGAAATCATCCCTGTTGAGTGTGGCTTCATCAACACCGTTATCTCAAAGAAATCTCTGCGCGACATCATCGCCAAGGTTATCAAGACAGTTGGTATGGCCCGTGCCTGCGATTTCTTGGATGGTATCAAGAACCTCGGTTACCGCAAGGCATACGAGGGCGGTCTGTCCTTCAACCTCGACGATATTATCATCCCGCAGGAAAAGGTAGACATCGTTAAGCGTGGTAACGAAGACATTGAGCAGATCACTGCTAACTATAATATGGGTTTCATCACCGACAACGAGCGTTACAATCAGGTAATTGATACTTGGACGCACGTCAACACCGACCTGAAGAAGACCCTCATGAAGCAGATGACAGAAGCCGACCAAGGTTTCAACGCTGTGTTCATGATGCTTGACTCCGGAGCCCGTGGTTCTGCCGACCAGATTGCACAGTTGGCAGGTATGCGTGGTTTGATGGCCAAGCCTCAGAAAGCCGGTGCAGAAGGTGCTCAGATTATTGAAAACCCGATCCTTTCTAACTTTAAGGAAGGTATGAGCGTGTTGGAGTACTTTATCTCTACCCACGGTGCCCGTAAGGGTTTGGCCGATACCGCCTTGAAGACGGCCGACGCCGGATACCTCACCCGTCGTCTTGTCGACGTATCTCACGACGTGATCATCACGGAAGAGGATTGCGGAACGCTTCGCGGTCTCGTCTGCACAGCGCTCAAGGATGGTGACGAAATCATCTCGTCTCTCGGCGAACGTATCCTCGGCCGTGTGTCAGTACACGACATCGTTCACCCAACAACCGGCAAGGTCATCGTTGCCGCTGGTGAAGAAATCACCGAACCGATTGTTGCCGAAATCGAAGCCTCTCCGATTGAGAGCGTAGAAATCCGCTCGGTTCTCACCTGCGAAAGCAAGCATGGTGTCTGCATGAAGTGCTACGGCCGCAACCTTTCAACAAGCCGCATGGTGCAGAAGGGCGAAGCTGTCGGCGTCATCGCTGCTCAGTCAATCGGTGAGCCTGGTACTCAGTTGACACTCCGTACCTTCCACGCCGGTGGTATCGCTTCGAATGCTGCAGCCAACGCCACCATCGTGGCCAAGAGCGACTGCCGCCTTGAATTTGAAGAACTCCGTACGGTTGACATGACAGCCGAAGACGGCACAGCCTGCAAGATCGTTGTCGGTCGTCTGGCCGAAGTCCGCTTCATCGATGAGAACACAGGTATCGTTCTTTCTTCACAGAACGTGCCTTACGGTTCACAGCTCTTCGTCAACGATGGCGACAAAGTTGAAAAGGGCACCGTCATTGCCAAGTGGGACCCATTCAACGCCGTCATCGTAACAGAAAGTGCTGGTCGCATCCAGTTTGAAGACGTAACGGAAGGTGTCACCTATCGTGTTGAAGAAGACGAAGCAACCGGTCTCCGTGAAAGAATCGTCATTGAATCCAAGGAGCGTGGCCGTGTTCCATCGTGCCATATCGTGGATGAAAACGGTGAGTTGATTCGCACCTACAACTTCCCAATCAACGGTCACATCGTTGTTGAAGACGGTCAGCAACTCAAAGCTGGTGACATCCTCGTCAAGATTCCTCGTGCCGTTGGTAAGGCTGGTGACATCACCGGTGGTTTGCCCCGTGTGACCGAGCTCTTCGAAGCCCGCAACCCGAGCAACCCCGCTGTCGTTTCAGAAATCGATGGTGAAATCACGATGGGCAACATCAAGCGTGGCCACCGCGAAATTGTCGTTACTTCTAAGCTGGGCGAGGTCAAGAAATACCTCGTGCCTCTGTCAAAGCAGATTCTTGTTCAGGAAAACGACTACGTGCGTGCCGGAACGCCGCTCTCCGACGGTTCAATCACGCCGAGCGACATCCTCGCCATCAAGGGTCCTACCGCTGTTCAGGAATACATCGTCAACGAAATCCAGGACGTTTACCGTTTGCAGGGTGTAAAGATCAACGACAAGCACTTCGAGGTTATCGTACGCCAAATGATGCGCAAAGTTCAGATCGACCAGCCGGGCGATACGCGCTTCTTGGAACAGCAGATTGTCGACAAGCTCGACTTCGCTGAAGAGAACGACCGCATCTGGGGCAAGAAAGTTGTTGTTGATGCCGGTGACAGTGAGGTAATGAAGAAGGGTATGATCGTGACGGCCCGCAAGTTGCGCGATGAAAACTCTCAGCTCAAGCGCCGCGACCTTAAGCTCGTTCAGGTTCGTGATGCCAAGGCTGCCACTTCAACCCAGATTCTCCAGGGTATCACGCGTGCTTCTCTCCAGACAAAGAGCTTCATGTCTGCCGCATCCTTCCAGGAAACAACGAAGGTGCTCAACGAAGCAGCCATCAGCGGAAAGACCGACTACCTCGAGGGTATGAAGGAAAACGTTATCTGCGGTCACCTCATTCCTGCCGGTACCGGTTTGCGTGAGTTCAACAAAATCATCGTTGGTGATGCCGACGAGATGGAGAAGAACAAGATCCCTACAACGATTTGATAATTCGCTCAGACAATAGTGGCCTCCGTGCCGCAGTCTGTGATACATAAACCATAAAATCCCCGCCATGTAATATCTGATAGGTATTGCGTTGGCGGGGATTTTTGTGTTATGATGGTGGGATTCAAAGGCAGATGGGGGGATTTCCTTCTTTATTTTGTAAGCATTCCATGCAGGCTGTATTGAAAAGCCTCCAATAAAGTCCGAATTTTGCAGACAAAAAGTACTTATGTTTTGTCTGAACGAAAATAATATCTACCATCTCTATTCTCAAGGTACAAAATTGCGGAACTTATTCTTTCAACATTACTTAAATTATGACAGAGCGATGCCGCTGGACGGTTTACTTCCGCGCCACAGGTAGGGTGTTAAAAATCCAGATAATTCAAGGTTGGCAAAGAGACGACAGCGCCCTCGCAGCGGAGTTTTGCACTGGCCCACATAATCGTCTGTTGCGGCGCCAGCATTGTAGCTCACTTTG
>OHKV01000758.1_pt1 | contig 13504 bp, 10 predicted proteins | sample 1568951 | NCBI WGS metagenome assembly OHKV01 (sample SAMEA3879528, study PRJEB24766) | human gut metagenome | biome: human-associated habitat; feature: feces | place: USA | collected 1985/1987
TCACGCCAAAGGCGTTGTGGAATGCGTCGCCGATGGAGTTGGACTGGACCATGTTGCCCATGAAGCCCAGCGCCAGAATGATAAGTACCGAGAACACGGTCGCCAGAATCTTGCCGAGCTTGCCCTTGAATGCCGCCCGGATGTAGTACGCCGGGCCGCCGGTCACATGGCCGTTCACAGTCGTCTTGTAGTGCTGCGCCAGCACGGCCTCGGCATAGATGGTCGCCATGCCGAAGAACGCTGACATCCAGGTCCAGAACAGTGCACCCGGGCCGCCGCTGACCAGCGCCGTGGCGCAGCCGGTGATGTTGCCGGTGCCCACCTGCGCCGCAATGGCCGTCGTCAGCGCCTGAAAGCTGCTCATGCCCTCGGCGTCCGCCTTTTTGCCGCGCAGCGTGAACCCGCCGAACACGCGGCGGAAGCCCTCGCCAAAGCGGCGCACCTGCACGCCCCGCAGCCGAATCGTAAAGAAAATGCCTGTGCCTACGAGCAAAAACAGCAGAAACGAGTTCCAGACAATGTCGCTGAACTGCTCAACAAACGTGGTAAATGCCGTCATATTGACCCCCTATTTCTTTCACATCCCAATACCCCGCCGCAATGCGGGTGCCTTATTACTATACTATGATTTTTGTGTAAAGTCAAGTGTATTTATTTGGCGCACAGTTTAACAAAAAAATTTGTAAATACTGCCAAAATCGCCCTTCTGTGTAACAAGTAGGACACAACCCCATGGTATACTACCCGCAAATCAAACCAGAAAGGGGAATCACCATGAAAAAACTTGCTCTTGTATTTGCGGCTGCGCTGGCCCTGACCGCCTGCACCGCTGCGCCGACCGAGACAGCAACCGTCCCTGCCGCCGACCCGCCCGCCGAGGCGGCGGCAACCGAGGAAAATGCGGACGCGGAGCAGTTCCCGGTGGGGGAGCTGCGGCTGTGTGATGACTGGCGGCGTGACACGGACACAGCCTATTACACGCTGTATGGCGACGTGGACACGACCGAGCTTACAGGGCTGAAGCTGGACTATGCCGACGGTGTGCAGACCAAGATAATGTCGCTCGATATTGCCGATACCCCCCACTCCGATTTTCTTGTCACAAACGATAATGTAGTTCGCATGTTTTTGTCGAACGCGGACGGATCAGAGTTTCGTTTCAAGACTTTTTACCCGGATGGCCGCAGTGAAGAACGGACTGCCAGCCAGGAAATTACGCCCACTGTTTATGACGAGTATGCGGCCTATGTCCTGCGCGACAACTATGTTGCCCGCTTGGACTGGCAAACCGGAGAGGTTACAACGTGGGACGCGTCGATTCCACAGATACATACCGTGCTTGGCGGTGCGGGCGGCAAGGTGTTGTTGACCCGCATCGTCTCCGACATGCCGCTGCCCACCGATGCCGAAATGTTTGAGGCCGTGCTGCAAAACTCCCTGATGGAGTATGATTTATACGATCTTGCGTCGAACACGCTGGAAAAGCTGTTTGCCGACGACTTCTACCCGGACGGCGGTTGGAAAACTTACCTGGGATATCGCGGAGATATGCTGTACTTTGTGCAGGGAAGCCCCGATGGCGACGACTACAAAGAGCTTTTGCTGGGGTACGACCTCACGACAGGCACCATGCAGGAGTTGTACGCAGAGGAAGCCACCGATTGTGTGGGTGCCTTTAACAGCCCGAAGAGCTTTAGCCGCGGCGGGCAGTTGGAATTGGTGTTCCTGCAAAGCACGCCGGACGCGCTGCATATCTATAACATCGCCGACGGCCAGATGTACAACGTACCCTGCCACGACCCGACGCTGAACGCCGCCTATGGTATCGAGGAAAACTACGGCCGCCCCATCGCCGTGACCGGGGATGGCCGTGTGCTTGTGATTGACGGTTACGCCCAACGCGGCGGCTACACGGTGGATGCCTATGGACTGATCGACCTGGATGATTATCTGGCAGGCAGCACCGACTACCAACCCGTGCAGATGTGGGCACAGTAGGGGCGGCATATATGCCGCCCGAGGACTTCCCATAAACGACCGTTTTCCGTACACGCGCGGACGGCACATGTGCCGCCCCCACAATGCGGCAATGTTTTACCGCAGAATCGTAAATAAAAAAGCAAGAGCCGCTCCACTCGGGGGCGGCTCTTGCTGTATCGTGCAAAATTACTTATTCTTCTTGCTGGCGGCCTTCATGCGCAGGTCGTGGTCCAGAATGCGCTTGCGGATGCGCAGGTTCTCAGGGGTAACTTCCAGTAGCTCGTCGGGGGCCAGGAATTCCAGGCAGCCTTCCAGGCTGAACTTGGAAACCGGCACCAGGCGCAGGGCGTCGTCGCTGCCGGAGGCGCGGGTGTTGGTCAGGTGCTTCGTCTTGCAGACGTTGACCGTGATATCCTCGCCGGTCGGGGTGTAGCCGACGACCTCGCCCGCGTAGACCTTCTCGCCGGCGTTGACGATCAGGGTGCCGCGCTGCTGGGCGTTGAACAGGCCGTAGGTGACGGCGTCGCCGGTCTCAAAGCTGATGAGGGAGCCGGTGGAGCGGGTCTGGATATCGCCGCACCATTCCTCGTAACCGTCGAAGATCGTGTTCATGATGCCCTCACCGTGGGTGTCGGTCAGGAACTGGCTGCGATAGCCGAACAGGCCGCGGCTGGGCATACGGAACTCAATGCGGGAACGGCTGTTCATCATCTGCATATTCATCAGGATGGCCTTGCGGGCACCCAGAGCGGTCATGACGTTGCCCTGATAGACCTCGGGCACATCAATAACAACGCGCTCCATAGGCTCCATGACCTTGCCGTTCTCCTCGTGAGTCAGAACGTGCGGGGGGCTGACCTGCAGCTCATAGCCTTCGCGGCGCATCGTCTCGATCAGGATGGACAGATGCATCTCGCCGCGGCCCATGACGCGGAAGGAATCGTTGGTGGCGGAATCCTCGACCTTCAGGGCGACATCCTTCAGCAGCTCGCGCATCAGGCGGTCACGGATCTGGCGGGAGGTGACGTACTTGCCCTCCTTGCCGGCGAACGGGGAATCGTTGACCGAGAAGGTCATCTCGACCGTGGGGTCGTTGATCTTGACGAAGGGCAGGGGCTGCACCTTGCTGGGGTCGCAGATGGTGTTGCCGATGGAGATATCGGGCAGACCTGCGAAGGCGACGATATCGCCCGCCTGGGCGCTCTCGATCGGCTCACGGCCATTGGCCTTGAAGTCGAACAGCTTGGTGATGCGGCCGCTCATATGCACATCGGGGTTGTGCCAGTCGCAGACCTGGATGGGGCTGCCGACCTTGATAACGCCGTTCTGCACGCGGCCAACGCCCATGCGGCCGACGAAATCATTGTAGTCAACGCTGGAAACCAGCATCTGCAGCGGCTCGTCAGGCTCACCCTCCGGCGGCTGCACATATTTCAGGATGGTGTCAAACAGGGGCTTGAGGTCCGTGCCGGAGGAAGGATCGGTCCAGTCATAGCTGGCCGTGCCGTTACGGCCAGAGCAGAAGACCATCGGGCTGTCCAGCTGCTCGTCGGTAGCACCCAGGTCCATCAGCAGCTCCAGAATCTCGTCGATGACTTCCGCAATGCGGGCGTCGGGGCGGTCGATCTTGTTGACCGCGATGACGAGAGACAGGTTTTGCTGCAAAGCCTTCTGCAGAACAAAGCGGGTCTGGGGCATGCAGCCCTCGGCTGCATCGACCAGCAGCAGAACGCCGTTGACCATCTTCAAAACGCGCTCGACCTCGCCGCCGAAGTCCGCGTGGCCCGGGGTGTCGACGATGTTGATCTTAACGCCGTTGTACTCGCAGGAGCAGTTCTTGGCAAGGATCGTGATGCCGCGCTCGCGCTCGATATCGCCGGAGTCCATGACGCGCTCGGCGACCTGCTGGTTCGCACGGAAAGCACCGGACTGCTTCAGCATCTGGTCGACCAGCGTCGTTTTGCCGTGGTCAACGTGCGCAATGATTGCAACGTTGCGGAGATTTTCCTGAATCATATACGTTCCCTCTCAAATTAGAAATGCCGATATACTGATATTTGCAGGGGTATAACCCCAATATCCACATACTATTTTATAATACGCTATTATGTTCAATTTGTCAAGAATCGCAAAACGCAAAAAAGTGTGCTATAATACAGAATATTATAGTTATATTTTACACTAATCATGCAATGAGGGGAACCACTATGGCAAATACGATGCGCCACATCAATATCATTGGTCACCAGAACCCGGACACGGACTCCATCTGCTCCGCGCTGGCCTATGCGTGGCTGAAAAACCGCGGCAGCCTGACCGGCCTGTATGAGGCCCGCCGCGCCGGGCACGTCAATCGCGAGACGAAATTTGTTTTGCAGCATTTCGGCGTCGAGCCGCCGCGCCTGTGTACCGATGTCAGCCCGCAAATTAAAGATATCGACATCCGCAAGCAGGCCGGCATTGACGGCGAAATGAGCCTGCGCGCCGCCTGGAACCTGATGCGCGATGTGGAAATCGACACGCTCTGCATCGTCGATGACGAGAACGAGCTGCAAGGCCTTATCACCATCAAGGACATTGCCGACGCAAACATGGATCTGTTTGACACGGCCGTGCTGGCCGCCGCCAACACCCGCTGCACAAATGTGTTGGAGACGTTGGAAGCGGAGCTCATCGTCGGCAACGCCGACGCCCACATTGACAGCGGCGTCATCTGCATCGGCACCAGCCCGGAAATCATGGAAGAACTGGTCAAGCCCGGCGACATCGTGCTTGTCTCCAACCGGTACGAGACGCAGATGTGCGCCATCGACTGCGGCGCACAGGCCATCATCGTCTGCTGCGGCTCGGCGGTGCCCCGCACCATCGTGGCCCGCGCCCAGGAGAAGGGCTGCGCCGTGCTGGCAACCCCCTACGACACCTACGCCGCCGCGCGGCTCATCTCGACCGCTGCGCCGGTGCGCCACTTTATGCGCACGAAAGAGCTGCTGAAATTCAGCGTCAATACGCCGATCGAGGACGCGAAAAAGGTCATGGCCAGCGTGCGCCACCGCTACTTCCCGATTCTGGACGAGAACGGCAAGTACTGCGGCGTCGTCAGCCGCCGTAACCTCTTGAACCTGCACCGCAAGCAGCTGATTTTGGTTGACCACAACGAGCGCACCCAGGCCGTGGACGGTCTGGAACAGGCGGATATTTTGGAGATCATTGACCATCACCGCATCGGCAGCCTGGAAACGACCGGGCCGGTCTATTTCCGCAATGTGCCGGTGGGCTGCACGGCAACGATTTTGTACCAGATGTACGGCGAGCAGGGCCTGACGCCCAGCCGCGAGATCGCGGGCCTGCTGCTGTCGGCCATTCTGTCCGACACACTGGTGTTCCGCTCGCCTACGTCCACCCCGCAGGACGAGGCCACCGCCAAGGCGCTGGCCGAGATTGCGGGCGAGGATATCCAGATCTACGCCGAGCAGATGTTTGAAGCGGGCGCGGACCTGACCGGCCGCACAGCCGAGGATGTATTCAGCTCGGATTTCAAGGCGTTCAGCCGCGGCGACGTCAAGTTCGGCGTCGGCCAGTCCACCTACATGACCGACAAATCCCGCGCCGCCGCTGAGGCGCTGGTGGAGCCGTATCTGCCCGAGGCCAGCCGCCGCGAGGGTCTGCCGCTGATTTTCTATATGTTCACTGACATGAAGACCCAGAGTACGGATTTGATGTTCTACGGCCACAACGCCGAGGAGATCATCCGGGATGCGTTCCATGTTGAGCCGGAAGGCGATATTGCCAAGCTGCCCGGCGTCGTCAGCCGCAAAAAACAGCTGATTCCCCCGCTGCTGGCCGCGCTGCAGGCCCGGCAGTGACCGATTAACGGCAGCCTCCCGGGAGGTCTTACTTTCTTTTGTGACCAAAAGAAAGTAACAAAGAAAAGTCTCGCTGTTGCGACGCAGCGAACCCGCGCCTCGGGGGCTGCACGCCCCCGAGACCCCCAAAGCGGAAGTCGGAAGCTTCGGCGGCTAAACGGACGCAGTATTACTGTCCGTTCTTAACGCCGCCGAACCTTCCTCCACTTTAAATTCGGGTGTTCCCCCGAACCCCCGCGGCGATAAACTTCTTATCGCCCTGTAGGGGCCGCATATATGCGGCCCGCCAACTTGCCGCCACATCCTGTTTCCCCATCGCCGCTCTGTAGGGGCCGGGCATGCCCGGCCCGCGACTTACCGACAAATCCCTTTCACGGCCAATCCGTAGGGGAGGGATTCATCCCTCCCGCACACCTCCCCATCGCCACCCACCACACAAAAAAGGACGCACAACCGTAAAGGTCATGCGTCCTTTATTTTTATGCCAGCTTTTTTATGGCCTTGCTGATTGGCCCGCTCACCGCCATCAGCACTGCCGCCAGCGCAAAGCTGACGACCAGATACACCGGGAACATCCCGGTCAGCGGCAGATCGAACCGCGCCGCGACCCGCAAGAACACCAGCGTCAGCAGCACGTGATGCACAAGGTACACGCCATAGCACCAGCCCGCCAGCCGCCGCAGGGCAGGGCAAAACCGCCGGGGCAGCCGCTGCCCGGCAGCATAGACCGCCCAGAACAGCACCGCCGCCAGCACCAGCAGCACGGCCAGGCGCGGGACCGCATCTACCCACAAAAGCGGGCAGACCGCCAGTCCGATACAAATGCGATAGGACGGTTGCACGTCGTTTTTTAATGAACTGCCGAACCACACGCCCAGTGCAAACGCAGGTAAACGGCCCAACACTGTGTGCCCGGCCTCCCACGGCGCAGGGCAGACCAGCGGCCAGACAACCGCCAGCACCGCCATCAAGACGCCCAGCGCCCTGCGGCGCAGCGGTGTTTCCATGCACCACAAAAGCAGCGGGAACACGAGATACAAAATCAGGATAACGCCCAAAAACCACTCGCCAATTTTGTAGAAAGTGACGGTCACAGGGGCTAAATATCCGTCCAGCCCCAGCACCGAAAATACCACGCGCCAGCGCGGGATATCGGCGTTGTTGCCGTGCAGGACCTCGCCGTAGACAAACAGCGCCGCAAACCCCAGCCAGAATGCCGGGTAGGTGGCCGCCACACGCCCCACAAAGTAGCGCCGGGCGCTAAACCGTCCCTGCCATTGCAGGCAGAGTGCCGCACCCGACAGTAGGAAAAACCACGCCAGCCCGATTTCTACCCAGTCGGCCATACCGCGCCCAATGAGCGCCGTCGGCACGGCAAAGCCCAGCCGCGCGGCCTCGATGCAATAGTGGTAGCACAGCACCGGCAGCAGCGCCGCCAGCCGCACCACATCCAGCCCGGGGCGATAGTTGCGGGGCATTTACGCCACGACCGCGCCGAAGGCGGAGACACCCAGCACGCTCAGCGCACCCATGATGCAGCCCGCCAGCAGCACGCCGCCCATGCAGGCGCGGACACTGGACTTGAAATCCATATCCAGCAGGCTGGCGGCCAGCGTGCCGGTCCAGGCACCGGTGCCCGGCAGCGGGATACCAACGAACAGCAGCAGCGCCCAGGGCAGGCCGCGGCCAGCCTTGGCCTTCAGCTTCTCGCCGCCCTTGTGGCCTTTTTCCAGGCAGAAGGTGAAGAATTTGCCAATGACCGGCTTACCCGCACCCCATTCCAGCACCTTGCGGGCAAAGAAGAAAATGATGGGCACCGGGATCATATTGCCGATGATGGCAATGATGTACACCTGCCACAGCGGCAGGCCCATGGCCACGCCCACCGGGATCGCGCCGCGCAGCTCGAGCACCGGCACCATGGAGATGAGGAAGGTCAGGATGATCTTTCCAAACAGGCTGTTCCAAATCTTCAAATCACAAATCCTCCAAAAAGTTGCGTCAGCGGCGGAAGCGGACGATCTTGCCCGCGCCGTCCAGAAGCGGCTTGCGGTTAAGCAGGAGCAGCAGCAAAATGCACACTGCCTGCGCGATCTTCCAGCCCGGAAGCTGCAGGACGATGAAGAGCGTCTGCACCGTCAGCAGGATGCAGTTTTCCGTGACGCCGACAACGTAAAACCGGAACGGGATGAACTTGCGCGCATCCACCGCCCGGATGACAAACACGACGAAATAGCTCACGCACGTGGCAATGGCCGCGCCCTGCACGCCGAGCTTCGACGGGATGAGCAGGAAGTTGAGCGCGATGTTGAGCAGCGCGCCGATCATGGACGTGACGAACGTGCGCTTGCTGCACTTTTCGACCATGTAGACGCTGCCGAGATAGCTCACGAACGCGGAAAAGACCATGGCCATGCCGAGCACCGGCACATACAGCCACGCGCCGTAATACTGCTCGGTCGTGAGCACGTGGATCTCCGGCACGGCGAAGGCGATGATGCACGCGCCGGCGAGGAACATCACCGACTGGAACGAGCACCAGACCTTCGAGAAGAAGCGGATGTGCTCGCGCCGGCTGCCCTGCGCCTCGGACACGGCGGAAAACTGCCACGCCTCCATGAAAATGCTCGACACGAGCGACAGGATCGTCGGCATCTTGTATGACACGGCGTAAATACCGTTGGCGTCCACGCCGAGGTAGGCCGTGACCATGTAGCGGTCCGACACGCTCGTGATCCACCAGAACACCGTCGTCGGGATCATGGGGATGCTGTAGGCCAGCATCTCGCGCGCGGCCGCCCAGCCCGGGCGGAGCATGAGCTGACGCCAGAGCCGCTCGCGCACGAACAAAAGCAGCGTGCACGCCAGATCCGCCAGCGCGACGGAGAGCACATAGCCCGTGATGCCCATGTGCAGGCCGACGAGGAAGAACACATTCAGTCCGATGACGAGCACGGTATTGATCATGCCCTGCACGGCGTAGAGCGCCGTGTGTCCCTCGGCGCGCACAAACTGCGCGCACAGCGAGTGGAAGCACGAACACATCGTATAGAGCGCGATCAGCCAGAGGAACCCGTCAAACTGCGGGAAGAGCCCCAGCAGCGGCAAAATGGCCACGAGTAGCACAGCGCCCGCCAGGATCGTATACACGCCGACGGAGAAAATGTTGCGCCGCTGCTCGGTGTGATCCACGGCGAAGCGGAACACGCCGTCCGTGATGCCGAGGCTGATGAGCGGGAAGAGCAGATTGGCCGTCTGCGTGATGAGGTCGGCGGTGCCGTAGTCCGCGGGGGTGAGATAGCTCGTGTAAAAGCGCACCATGAAAAACACCAGCAGCTTGCTGCCGAAGGTGCCGAGGCTGATGAGCATGGTGTTGGACACGAGGGTTTTATATTTATTGTTGCTGTTCGACATAGGCGTACCTGTGTTTCTGCCCGCGCGAGTAAAAAAATTCCGCCGGTCTGGCAGGCGCGGACATAGCCAGTATAGCACAGTTGACGCGAAAGCGGGAGCTCTTTTTGCGGATCGCGGCGAAAAAGCGCACCCCGCCGCACAAAAAGCCGCCCGCGCAGAGCCCCGCGCGGGCGGCCAGACGGTCAGTGCGTATAATAAGCGAGCGCCGTACTGTCGGCCACGATGGCGGCGCAGTCTCCGGCCGAGAGCGCCTCGAAGCAGGCCTTCGACCCGCCGGTGACGCGCTGAGCCGCGCCGAAGGCTTTCATGAGCTTCTCGTCGGTCGAGAGGGCGGTCATGTACGTCTCGTCCGTGCCGAGCAGGACGGTCGTGCCCTTGAGGCTGCCGGCCGTGCGGTATTTCGAGTCGCCGCGCACGATGAGCTGCAGCTCATTTTCGAGATACGGCGCGGTGAGCGTCATCTTCTGCTTTTTCTTGTTCTTGCTGTCCTTGCTGTCGGTCTGGTCGAGCACCATGCCGCCCCAGGCACAGTCGACATTGCCGCTTGAGAGCTCGACATAAGCGTTCTGGTTCGAGATCGGCTGATACTGCAGCGTCCAGCCGAGGCGGGCGCAGACCGCCTGCGCGAGCTCGACGTCAAAGCCGCTGTAACCGTCGCCGTCGGCGTAGCTCATGGGAAAGCGCTCCTCGTTCAGGCCCATGATGAACGTGCGCTGCGGAATGTCGCCGAGCGCGTCGAGCGCATTGGCATCGCTGTCAAAGGTCGTGTTGTCCGTGCCGAACCACTTGAGCGCGAGGCTGTGGATCGTCCCGTCGGCCGCGAGGACCTTGAGCGCGGCATTGACATACACCGCCGCCTGATCCCCGTCCCGAAAGCCGATGCGAAACTGCTCCGTGCCGAGCGTCTTGACCACGCGGTAGCTGCCGACCGTCTTGCTGCACGCTGCGCAGGAAAAACACAGCGCGAGCGCAAGCAGCAGCGCCGCGATCCGTTTTGTATGCTTCAAGGGAAGCCCTCCCAAATGAAAAATCAAAAAAGCGCACCGGAACCCGATGCGCTTTTTATCATACCGAATCTTGCACGGCGGTGCAAGAGGGAAAAGCTGAATTTTCTCTTACATTTTTGTCACGGCCGCTCATTGTAGCGCGCGAGGAACTGCTTCGTGCGCTCCTGCTGCGTATCGCCGAAGACCGCCTCGGGCGCGCCCTGCTCGACGATGACGCCGCCGTCCATGAAAATGACCTTATCAGCCACGGCGCGGGCAAAGGCCATCTCGTGCGTGACGATGACCATGGTCATGTGCTCCTCGGCGAGCGCGCGGATGACCTTGAGCACCTCGCCCGTGAGCTCGGGGTCGAGCGCGGAGGTCGGCTCGTCGAAAAACAGGATCTCGGGGTTCATCTCCAGCGCGCGGGCGATGGCCACGCGCTGCTGCTGGCCGCCGGAGAGCTGGCACGGATAGGCGTCGGCCTTGTCGCCGAGGCCCATCTTCTCGAGCGTCTTGCGCGCGGACGCCTCGACCTCCGCGCGGTCGCGCTTCTGCACGCAGATGGGCGCGTCCATAACGTTTTTGAGTACAGAGTAGTGCGGGAAGAGATTGAACTGCTGAAAAACGAGGCCGAAATAGTTGCGGATCTGCTTGAGCTCCGCCTTGTCGGCGTAGACGGCGGCGCCGTCGTCGCCCGTGCGTGCGGCGTAGTGCCCGTCAAAGCAGACCTCGCCGGAATCGATGCGCTCGAGCAGCGTGGCGCAGCGCAGCAGCGTGGATTTGCCGCTGCCGCTCGGGCCGATAATGGCCACGACCTCGCCCTTTTCGACGCTCAGGCTGATGTCCTTGAGGACGTGCAGCGTCCCGTTATTAAACGACTTTTTGACGTGATTGAGTTCCAATACGCTCATGACGGCACCTCCTTATTTGTAATAGTCCATGCGCTTTTCGATCTTGCCCATGACAAAATCGACGATGGCATTGAACACGAAGTAGAACACGCCCGCCACAAGGAACGGCATGAAGCTGGTCTGGGAGTTTGCGATCTGCTTGCCGATGGTGAACATCTCCTGATAGGAGACGGTGAAGGCCATGGACGTGTCCTTGACGAGCGTGACGACCTCGTTGGTGATGCTGGGCATGATGCGCTTGACGACCTGCGGCAGAATGATGCGCAGGAAGGTCTGCGCCCTGGTGTAGCCGAGGACGTTCGCCGCCTCATACTGCCCCACGGGGATGGACTCGATGCCGCCGCGGTAGATCTCGGCAAAATAGGCCGCGTAGTTGATGGCAAAGGCGATGACGACGGGGATGAGCTTGTTCTTGGCGACGGCCGTACCAAAGAGGTAGTACGGGCCATAGGTCACGGCGAGCAGCTGCAGCATCAGCGGCGTGCCGCGCAAAACCGCGATCACAAAACGGGTCACGCTGGAAACGACCTTGTTTTTGCTCATGCGCAGGAGCGTGATGAGCATGCCCAGCGGGAGCGAGAACAGGATCGTCAGAAAGAAAATGGCGCAGGTCTTGCCGAGGCCTTCGCTCATTTTCATGATCATCGTAAGTAAAGTCATAAAGGATCCTCACTGTTACGCACACGCTCCCGGCGGCCGCAAAAGCCTCCGGGAGACGTGATGGAATTTCTGTCGTGCTTACTTGTTCAGGTAGGTCAGGTTGTTGACGATGTCGGGATACTTCGCAGCGATCTTCGCGTAAGTGCCGTTGTCAACCAGCTGCTGCACCGCACCCTCGATGGCGTCGCACAGCTCCTGATCGCCGGAGCGGAAGGCAATGCCGTACTGCTCGGCGCCCAGCTCCTCGTCGAGGATGGTGAAGCCGGCGTTTTCCTGCGCATAAGAAGTCGCCACGGGCTTGTCGACGATCACGGCGTCCACGGCGCCGCCGCCCAGCTCGGTGAAGCACTTGAGGAAGCTGTCACAGGTCGTGAGCTTGCCGAAGGTCTTGGCCAGGCTCTCAAGGTCGCCGCCCTCGGACAGGAGGGACTCGCCGGAGGTGCCCAGCTGCACGGCCACGTTCTTGCCGGCCAGATCCGCGGAGGACTTGATGTCGCTGCCTTCCTTGACCATGATGACCTGCGTGTTATCGTAGTAGGGCTTGGAGAGCACATAGCCGGCATCCTTCATGCTGTCGAGGATGGTCATGCCGGACCAGACACAGTCGCACTCTTTGGCATCGAGCTGCACCAGCTTCTGATCCCAGTTCACACCAAAGACCTGCAGGTCCCAGCCGAGCAGATCGCAGGCGGCCTGAGCGATCTCCACGTCAAAGCCGGTGTACTTGCCATCGTCGCCCAGATAGCTGAACGGCGGGTATTCCGGATCGACGCCCATAACAAAGGTCTTCTTTCCGTCGGCAGCGGTGTCGCCGCTGTCCTTCTGGCCGCAGGCGCACAGCGCCAGGCACATCACCAGCGCGAGCGCCAGCGAGATCACTTTCGTCATCTTTTTCATGTCGGTTCTCCTTCGTCATATTCTCAAAATTTTGTTTTGCTTGTTAGCACGCTGTTATATTACCACATTAGCACGATAAAGCAAGACCTTTTTCAAATTTTGTTGTGCGGATGCTGCACAACCGTTTTTGCCCCCGCGCATGCCCCGCCGCTCTTGCATTCGGGGCGCGAAACGGGTAAAATAAAGTTTTGTTGTTATTCTAATATGAATCCGGAGGGATCTCGTCATGCGTTATGACGCCGGAAGCTGTGACGTCGCCGTCGTCGGCGCTGGCCACGCGGGCATTGAGGCCGCGCTGGCCGCCGCGCGGCTGGGACTGGACACCGTCTGCTTTACCATCAATATGGACGCCATCGGCAATATGCCCTGCAACCCCGCCATCGGCGGCACGGGCAAGGGCCACCTCGTGCGCGAGCTCGATGCGCTCGGCGGCGAGATGGCGCGTGCAGCCGATCGGGCCTGCATCCAGTACCGGATGCTCAACCGCGGCAAAGGGCCGGCGGTGCACTCGCTGCGCGCGCAGGCCGACCGGCGGAAGTATCAGGCCGTGATGAAGCACACGCTCGAGCTGCAGCCGAACCTGCGCGTCAAGCAGGCGGAGGTCATCGATATCGGCGTCGAGGACGGGCGCGTCCGCTCCGTCACGACGCACACGGGCGCGGTCTACGACTGCAAGGCCGTCGTGATTGCGTCGGGCACATATCTAGACGGGCGCACAATAGTCGGCGAGGTTCTGCGTTCATCGGGGCCGGACGGTCTCGCCGCGGCCATCCCTCTGGCGGAGCGGCTG
>OHKV01000761.1_pt1 | contig 13435 bp, 6 predicted proteins | sample 1568951 | NCBI WGS metagenome assembly OHKV01 (sample SAMEA3879528, study PRJEB24766) | human gut metagenome | biome: human-associated habitat; feature: feces | place: USA | collected 1985/1987
ACCGTTCGGCGTCTACGCCCACAGAGCGCAGCATGGCAGCCACTGTTTCCATGTACCGCGGAAAGGCCGCTTCAACGTTGCCGGCGTCGGAGATGTAAGAAAACTGCATGCAGCCCATGTCGGCATAGATGCATCCGCCGCCGCTCTTGCGCCTGAAGATGTGTATGCCGTTGCTTCGGCAGTAGTCTGTGTTCACCTCGCTCTCCACGAGCTGGTTGCGACCGAGCATCACCGTGGGTTCCACGCGCCAGATGAAGAAATAGTCGTCGTCGGTATAGGTGTTGGCCACATACTCCTCTACCGCAAAATAGAATGGGAGCAGCCGAGGCCGGTCGGCCTGGGGTAGCATCAAGTATTTCATTGTTTGCTCTGTGCAAGTGATTTTAGGTTTTGTCGTTTGTCAGGCAAACTTACAAAAAAGAGTTTAAATGCCCAAAATTTTCATTTGCTATGCTCGCATCCGTAAGAATAATTGTCGCGCCAAGACCAATCGGGGCATGGCTGCCGTGGCTGTTGGTGGCTCATTGCGTAGCGCCGTCTCCGTAGGGTTGGAGCCTGTCGCCATCCGTGTGGCGCCGTCCATGCGCTACGTAGGTGTGTGGCTTCCGTGCCCACGGACGTGCCGTATGCCGTGCTTGACGCATCGGTGGCTGTCGTGCCCGCCTGCCGTGGCATGGCCTCCTGCGGGTCGGGCTGGCTCTGTAGCCATGAATCATGGTGGGGGGCACAAGGGTGACTGCGTGTGCCGGCTGTGCCAAACGGCGCATAAAATAGTTAGGATGTCTGTATCGTGCGGTGTCGGGTAGGGCTTGTGGATATTTATTTAGTTTAAAATTTGCCGGGAATATATATTTTCATACCTTTGTAAAGGCTTACCGTCAGCAGGCAATCAGTGGGCAAGCTCACATTGCGGCTGTTTGCATCGGTATGACATTATATAAATTATGTTCGGAAACACGCGCCAAAGGTTGCACCCTTTTCGTTTGAATCATCATAGCGGATTAAACATTTTGAAAGAATGAAGATATGCCTCACCATAATGTGTTGCCTGGCCCTGTCGTGCACCGTGTGCCTTGCGGGTCAGGACGAGCAGCGGTTGTACGGCCGGCTTGACATGCTGATAGCCCGTCAGGCCGACATAGAGGCCGAAAAGATGAGGCACATCGAGGGCATGGTGCAGATACTGAAAGACGCCACGCTGACCGACGCAGAGCGATATGCCGTCAACGACAGGCTGTACAACGAGTATTCCACGCTGAAGTACGACTCTGCTTTCAGCTATCTCAGGCAGAACATCGCCCTTGCCGAAAAGATGGGCGACCGGTGGCGCGCCACCCGCAGCAGGCTGTCGATGGCCCACATCCTGGCCGTGGCAGGGCTCTTCGGCGAGGCCGAGAAGGCTCTGGCTGCCATTGACACAAGCCGCCTTGAGGGCGATGTGCTGGTTGGTTATTACAAGCAGCTCAACGAACTCAACCTCTTCAAGTCTGAATTTGCCAGCGGGACTCCGTTCAACGACGACTACCATAAGAACATGCAGGACTACCGGCGGCTGCTTATTGCCAATGCCGACAGGGGTTCGTACGACTATGTTTCGGTGCTTGCCGATTACCGGGCTTACCAGGGCAACATCGACTCCGCCATACAGATGCTGCTCGAGTACCTGCCGGCACTGAAGCCCGGCGACCGCCGTTACAGCATTCAGACCAGCCAGCTGGCGTTCTTTTACGGGTGCAAGGGCGACATGCGACGCAAGAAGCAATACCTGCTGCTGAGCGCCATCTCCGACCAGGCGGGGTGCATACGCGAGGAGAACTCGCTGCGCGAACTGGCGTCGATGCTCTTTGACGAAGGCGACTATGAGCGCGCTTACAAATACCTCAATGTGTCGATAAACAACGCCAACAGCTATGGCACGAGGCTGCGCAACACACAGGCATCGATGTTGATGCCGAAAATACTGGCAGGCTATAACGTGATGAAAGAGACACAGCACAGGCGCATGCAGACGCTCATGGTCTGCATATCGGTCATAGCGGTCATGCTGGTGGTGGCGCTCTTTGCCGTTTACATGCTGCTGAAGCGTTACCGGAGGTCGAACCAGACCGTGGCCTACGTCAACGGCCGTCTGGAGGAGGCCGTCGGCGAGCTCAGGCGGAGCAACGCCATGATGAAAGAGGGCAACAGGATTAAGGAAGAATACATAGGCAGGTTTATGGAACTGGCCTCGGTGCTGATAGACAAGGCCGAGTCGTACCGCAAGCTGGCCAACAGATATGCCAAGGAGCACGACATGAAGTCGCTCTATGCGCTCATCAAGAGCAGCGCGGCTTTCAATGAGAGCACGTCGCTGTTCTACGGCAATTTCGACTCGGCTTTCCTGCGCATCTACCCCAATTTCGTCGACAAGGTGAACGAGTTGCTCTCCGACGAATGCAAGATTACCCCAAAGGGCGAACGGCTGACCACCGAGCTGCGCATACTGGCGCTGATAAGGCTGGGCATAACCGACAACCACAAGATAGCCGGCATACTGCGCTCGAGCATCACCACGGTCTACACTTACCGCTCGAAGCTCAAGGCCCGCTCTGTGGTCAAGGACGACTTTGAGCGCTGTGTGGCCTCAATCGACTCGTGGCAGGAGGCAGACGCAGCCTCTGTCACTGCCGTTGAGGCTCCCGGCTGAGGCTGTTAGCGGTATGGGGCGGATGCAGGCCCTGTGCCCCTGCCGGCAGATGCGCCACGGCCCCGTGTGCAATAAGGCCCGTTCGGGATTCCGATACGGGCCGTTTTGCATTGCAATATCGGCCGTTCTGCATTGCGGTATCGGCCGTTTGGCAGGGCCCTTTGCCGGTGGCGGCGGCAAGGGGCGGCGCTCGCGGCCCGTGGGCCGGCCTTTGTGGCATTTTCCCGAGGTTGTTCGATGTACCGCCTGATGGCTGTTTTGCGTTTGTGCCATGCTTAAAAAGCGGTTCCACCCTTTGTCCGGCACCCTGTATGCCGCTTTGGCTTGCAGTTGCTCGCCGCCCCTTCGGCAGTGGGGCTAGACGGTGTTCACGGTATTGTGCCGTGTTTGTTTCGTCAGCTTACGGCCTGTTTGGGCTGGAAGGTGCATATCCCTTGTGCCGGTGGTTGATAATGTTTAGATTTCAAAGAGGTATTTTCGAATGAATGGGCTGATAATCAACACATTGCAATTTTATTGGTTTAGATTTTCGTTAGGCGGTCTTTTACGTGGTAATATAAACTCATATCTTTGTAGAAAATAAGCTGCGCTCGGCAACAGGTGAGTAAGCTCACATTGCCCTCGCTTGCATTATCTTTGTCGAAAATAATGATATTGACGCAATGAGCAGATTGGTATTCTTAATCATGATGGTTGCCTTATTGTCCGCAAGGGCAGCTGCGGCCACGAAGATATGTTCGCCCGACGGGCGGATAGTGTTGTCGGTTGCCGTAAGCAAGGGCAAGGTGTTCTACGAGTTGGCGCGCGATGGGGCGGCGGTGATGAAACCGTCAGCGCTCGGCTTTGTGCTGGCCGACGGCAGGCTCGACAGCGGTTTTGCGGTGGCGGGCACCGACACGGCAAGCCACGACGACACTTGGAGGCAGGTGTGGGGCGAAGATGAGTATGTGCGCAACCACTACAATGAGCTCACTCTGCACCTCGTGCAGAAGCACGGCAAGCGGAGGCGGCTCGACATTGTGTTCAGGGCGTTCGACGACGGCATAGGATTCCGCTATGTGATACCCGCCCAGCCCACCGTGGGGCGCATTGCCGTGAAGGACGAGGTCACCCAGTTTTCACTGGCCCACGATGCCTATGCGTGGTCGATACCCACCAACCGTACGCAGTATTTTGAGGGAATATACACCCGGCAGCGCGTTTCAGACCTCGATACCGTGTGCACGCCGCTCACCATCGAGTATGAACCGGGCCTGTATATGGCCATTCACGAGGCGGCCCTCGAAGACTATGCGGGCATCAACCTGGCTTCGCGCGGCACTACTCTCGTCACTGCCCTCACGCCGTGGAGCGACGGCACCAAGGTGTATGCGTCGCAATCGATGAAAAGTCCGTGGCGCATCATAATGATGGCCGACACGCCCGGAGGGCTGATAACGTCGCGCATGATGCTCAACCTCAACGAGCCATGCCGCATTACCGACACTTCGTGGATCGAGCCGGGCAAGTATGTGGGCATCTGGTGGAGCATCCACAAGAAGAAGAACACATGGGAGATGGGGCCGAAACACGGGGCTACCACCGCCAACGTGAAGCGATACATCGACTTCGCGGCACGCCACGGCTTCAGCGGGGTGCTGGCCGAAGGCTGGAACTACGGCTGGGGCCAGGGCGAACAGCTCAGTTTTCTGAAGGCATACCCCGACTTCGACATTGCCGGGGTGGCCGACTATGCCCTCGGCAAGGGCCTGCGCTTCATTGCACACATGGAGTCGTGGGGCAACGCACGGCTCATTGAAGAGCAGATGGACTCGGCTTTTGCTTGGTACGCAAGCATGGGCATCCGTGTGGTAAAGACCGGATACGTGGGCCGTCTGATGGACGGCAGGGAGCTGTCGGCATCGCAATACGGCATACGGCACTACCGCAAGGTGGTCGAGGCGGCCGCCAGGCACCATATAATGATAGACAACCATGAGCCGGCAATGCCCACCGGCTTGCAGCGCACATACCCGAACCTGATGACGCAGGAGGGTGTGAGGGGGCAGGAGTACAACGCCTGGGACACTCGCGGAGGCAACCCGCCAGAGCATACGGCCACGCTGCCGTTTACGCGGTGCCTTGCCGGCCCGGTAGACTTCACCCCGGCCATATTCAATTTCAGCGAAGTGGTGGAGGGCACTCACCCGCACTCCACGCTGGCCAAGCAGCTCGCAGAGTTTGTCGTGCTCTATAGTCCGCTGCAGATGGCGGCCGACGAGATTGCCAACTATGAGTTTCACCCGGCCCTTTCGTTCATCGAGAGTTGCCCGACCACATGGAGCAAGACCGTTGTTCCCAACGGGGTGATAGGCAGTTATGTCACCATAGCCCGCAAGGAGCGCGGTGGCGACACCTGGTTTGTGGGCAGTCTCACCGGCTCCGATAGCAGGGAAATAAGCCTTAAGCTCGATTTCCTCGACCGGGATGCCGTGTATGAGGCTTTCGTCTACGAAGACGGCGAGGGCGCCGACTACCAGGCAAACCCTTACTCCATGGGCTTCAGGCAGGTGGAAGTGACGGCAGACTCTGTCTTGGACCTAAGGCTTGCGCGCGGAGGGGGTGCTGCCATACGCATAGTAAAGGTGAGATGACCGTGGCGCGGCAGCCCCGGCATCTTGCCTGCGCGGTGGCTTTTGCTGTGGGCGGCGGTATTGTTGCCCGTCCGTGTCGCTCGCGCTGGAGTGCACACGGCCGTTTGGCGATGGCATTATGAGGCCTTTCGGCCCATGGCAATGGCTTTTTTGAGAAGCCGGTTTATGTCTGTGAGTGCTCGAGAAATATCCTTTTTTTCATATTTTGCATGCCTACGGTGTTATGATGGCGTTCTTTTCACTTTTTTTATTGCACGACATCCGACTATTATTAGTATCTTAGTCGCCGGTAACATGTTCAATATTGATATGAAGAATAGCATCGTTTTATTGTTGGGTGTGGCGCTGTCATTAGGCTCATGCGGCACTTATACAGGCCAGGGGGCAGCCACTGGAGCCACGTTTGGCTCTATACTCGGCTCTGCCATAGGCGGTATCACCGGAGGGCCGCGGGGCAGCGACATTGGCACCGTTGTAGGCATGGCAGGCGGAGCGGCTGTCGGTGCAGCTGTGGGGGCGTCGGCCGACAAGGCGAAGCAAGACGAATACCGCAGGTATATGGAGTACCGCGATTCGCGGTACGGCCGCAGCGGCGACGACCGCATTGTGTTTGATGACGGAGGCGCACAGGTGCCACCGTATGGCGGTGGCGGCGACAGCGGGGTGGGCGTGGCAGGACGCCAGGTGGCCCCCTCGGTGTCGGTAGACGAGTTGCGCAGCAGCATGCCGGGCTACAAGCTGGCTGTCAACAAAGACGTGGAAGTGCGCAATATCACTTTTGTTGATGCCAGCGGTGACGGCGCCCTGAGCCGCCGCGAAGACGGCAAGGTGTCGTTCGAGATAATGAATTGCTCGGGCATTACGCTCTACGACGTCAACCCAACGGTGGTCGAGGTGACCGGAAACAAGCATGTACACGTGTCGCCACCGCTAAGGGTAGAGAGCATCGCCCCGGGTCGTGGCGTGCGGTATACGGCAACTGTCTATGCCGACTCGCGCGTAAAGGATGGCGAAGCGGTGGTAAGGGTGGCCGTGGTGCAGGGCAACAAGGAGATAACATCGCAGGTTAGGGAGTTCCGTGTGCCGCTGAGGCGGCGCTGACGGGCGCCCGCCTTGCTGTCTGCCATTGCCGCGTGCCTACGGCCTTTGCCCGTTGCCGGAAGGTGCCGGCGGCAAAGCCGTTGCCGGCCATAGCTGTCTTTGGCTGCTTAAAGGTGTGGTGCTGCAATGCGTCTGTGCCTTGTCTCTGTGGCCGGCCCATGCTGTCGGCAAGTGGTTATGCCGTAGGCCGGCTTTCATTTTTGCTTGCCCGACGCCTGTTGCTTGGTGACTTTGGAGGTTGGCCTGTGCTTTTCCTTGCTGTCGTTTCGCTTGGCCTGATGCCTGTTTTGCTGCCCGGCGCTGGTTCGGCGGTTCACTTCCTTCATCTCTTGCCATGTAGGGCGCAGCATCTCGGCCACGTTGCTGCTTTCAAAATCGAATTCAATTACGTGCTTTTCTTCGCTCGGTTTGAACGGCACGACTATCTTGTCGGCCCTCACCACCTCGACCATGGCCACTCCCTGGGCCAGCATTCCAAGCTCTTTTGCCGCCTTCCACGACAAGTCGATGATGCGTCCGCGTGCGAACGGGCCCCTGTCGGTAACCTTGACAATGACCGACTTGCCGTTGGCGGGGTTGGTAACCTTGAGCTTCGTGCCGAAAGGATAGGTGCGGTGGGCGCATGTCAGGCTGTCGTGGTGAACCCTTTCGCCGCTGCTTGTGCGCGCCCCGGTGGCTCGTTTGGAATAATAAGTGGCTTTGCCCCGTTGCACGTACTGGGCGTGCAATGAGGCAAAGCCTGTTAAAAGTGTTGTTAGTGCTATACCTATTAACCTGTATCTCACGTTGAAAATTTTGTCTTAAACTATGCCTTGGGCCATCATGGCGTTGGCAACCTTCATGAAACCGGCAATGTTGGCACCCTTTACGTAGTCAACATATCCGTCGGCTTCGCGGCCGTACTTCACGCACTGGTCGTGTATGTTGTGCATGATGTAGTGCAGCTTGTCGTCCACTTCGGCCTCGCTCCAGTTCAGGCGCATGGCGTTCTGGGTCATTTCAAGGCCCGATGTGGCCACGCCGCCGGCGTTGACAGCCTTGCCCGGGGCGAAGAGTTGCTTGGCGGCAACGAATTTCTCTGCGGCTTCGGCCGTGCATCCCATGTTAGACACCTCGGCAATGCAGATAGGCTTGTTGGCCAGCAGCAGGTCGGCGTCTGCCCCGTTGAGCTCGTTCTGTGTGGCGCATGGCAGCGCGATGTCGCACTTCACCTCCCACGGCTTGCGTCCGGCGCGGAACTCCGAGCCCGGGAACTCGTCGGCGTATGGCTGGCAAACGTCGTTGCCGCTTGCGCGAAGCTCAAGCATGTATGCAATCTTCTCGTCGTCGAGGCCGGCCGGGTCGTAGATGTAGCCGTCGGGTCCGGATATCGTTATCACCTTGGCACCAAGCTCTGTGGCCTTCTTGGCTGCTCCCCAAGCCACGTTGCCGAATCCGCTTATGGCGACGGTCTTGCCTTTTATGTCGTAGCCGTGGGTCTGGAGCATCTGGTTTACGAAGTAGAGCGCTCCGTAGCCTGTTGCCTCCGGGCGTATGCGCGAGCCGCCCCATTCGAGGCCCTTGCCCGTCAATACACCGTTCCAGTGGTGCGTCAGTTTCTTGTACATGCCGAACAGGTAGCCTATTTCGCGTGCTCCCACTCCGATGTCTCCTGCGGGTATGTCTTCCTCCGGGCCAATCACTCTGTATAGCTCTGTCATGAACGACTGGCAGAAGCGCATTACCTCGTTGTCAGAACGGCCGCGGATGGAGAAGTCTGAGCCACCCTTGCCACCGCCCATGGGCAGTGTGGTGAGCGCGTTCTTGAACGTCTGCTCGAATCCGAGGAACTTCAGTATCGAGAGGTTCACCGACGGGTGGAACCTTAGTCCGCCCTTATACGGACCTATGGCGCTATTGAACTGAACGCGATAGCCGAGGTTTACGTGCACCTCGCCGCGGTCGTCGACCCATGGCACACGGAACGTCACGATGCGCTCCGGCTCCACTATGCGCTCAATTATCTTGGCTTTCTCGAATTCAGGATGCTGATTGTAAACGTCCTTTACCGAGATTAGCACCTCTCTTACTGCCTGTAAGTACTCCAGCTCGCCCGGATGCTTCTGCTCCAGCGACTGCATTATTTTCTCCACCTCCATAGTAATCCGATATTTAAAGGGTTCAACTATTACTGTGTCATTGTGTCATTACAACGTCACAAAAATAAGAAAAAGCCCTTGAAACACCAAACGAAAACCGGAAAATTTTGCTGTCGATGCTTTCTTTTTGTTAATTTTCTGCTTCCGTTTGGCTCTTGTCTTCGCTGTCTGCGAACACAGTTGCCATTCGGCCTCGCGCGGCTTGCCGGTGTTTTGCGCCTTTTGTGTCTGTCGTGAGCATTTGTAATGGCTGTTGACAGCCTTGCCGTTGCTGTTTGGCGCTGTCGGTTCGCTTCGGATGTTTGCATGCCGCCAGGTGTTCCGGCGGCTGCTGGGTCACAGTCGGGGCGGCTGGTTCACCCTGTCGGTTGCGGCGTGCCGTCCTGCCGTATCGTTGCCTCAGCCATTCGGTGGTAGCCGGGCAGTTCCACCGTTGAGGCCCATGTTTTGTTCCACATTAATATAATGTAATGCAAATCCACCCGTTGCCTTGCCTCAATCCGGCCCGCCTCCCGGCCATGATGCATCCCGATTGGCCTTGTTTGGTTGACATGTAATTAATCACTTGTGCCTTCGTTTGGCAGATATTGCACCAATGTCACCTTAGATCCCCCTCTGTCCGGTTTTCTGCCCCTTCGTTTGTTTCAATGCCGTAGGCTTCACGTGGGGTGGTCAGTCCTGCCTAATAGTCACCTCGTTGCCACCTGTGCGCCGATTGAGGCAGGCATGGCAGAGGCCTGTGACAATGCTTGGATGTATTCAGTCAAAGCCTATGGGTTGAGCCAAGGCATAGTCGTTGCTGATGGTTTCGAGTGCCGCGGCTGCCGCCGGGGGCCTGTCGCAGCGGCGGCCGCACGGTGGGCATTTTGGTGCGAAGGCGGAGCCGGGCGGCCAAACGTGCCATATTGCATTGTCAAACGGCCCATTTCGCAACGCCATACGGCCCGTTTTGCAGTATAAAACGGCCCGTTTTGCAAGTGGCTGTGGCACAGCGCATTGTACGGGGAGACCAAGACGGCGGCACAGTACGGCAAAACATGGTGGCATAGAGCATCGTGCCGCAGTGGCCCGGGGGCAGCCGCAGTATGCCGTGACGGGCCGTGCCCCTTGGCCGGAAAACAAAAGCGGATGCGGAAAGGCTCCGCATCCGCTTTCGCTTACGGCCCGTGCTGGCTTTTGCCTCAGGCCGTTCGGCCCCGATGGTTTTCTGCGTTCAGATTTTGTCGAGGGCCTGGCGTATGTCGTCGAGAATGTCTTCCACGTCTTCGATGCCCACCGACAGGCGTATCAGGTCGGGCGCGATGCCGGCCTCCCTCAGCTGTTCGTCGGACAGCTGGCGGTGGGTGTGGCTTGCCGGGTGGAGCACGCAGGTGCGCGCATCGGCCACGTGGGTCACGATGTTAATCATCTTCAGCGAGTCCATGAACTTGATTGCGGTGTCGCGGTTGCCCTTCAGTCCGAAGGCAATCACGCCGCAGCTGCCGTCGGGCAGGTATTTCTCGGCCAGCTCGTGATACTCGTTGCCCTTGAGCCCGGGGTAGTTTACCCATGCCACGCGCGGGTCGCCGTCGAGGAACTCGGCCACCGTCTGCGCGTTGGCGCAGTGCTGCCTCATGCGCAGGTGCAGCGTCTGCAGCCCGATGTTGAGCAGGAACGCGTTCATCGGCGCCGGTATGGAGCCGAGGTCGCGCATGAGCTGTGCCACGAGCTTGGTGGTATAGGCCATCTTTCCGAAGGCTTCGGCGTAGACAAGTCCGTGGTACGACTCGTCGGGGCGGCACAGCCCCGGGTAGCGGTCGGCGTGGGCCATCCAGTCGAAGCGTCCGCTGTCTACCACACATCCGCCCACCTGCGTGGCGTGGCCGTCCATATACTTGGTCGTGGAGTGTGTAACGATGTCGGCACCCCATTCAAACGGTCGGCAGTTGACGGGCGTGGCGAAGGTGTTGTCGACTATGAGCGGCACGCCGTTGCTGTGGGCCAGGCGTGCAAACCGCTCAATGTCGAGCACCTTGCAGCCCGGATTGGAGATGGTTTCGCCAAACATCACCTTGGTGTTCGGGCGGAAAGCCTTCTGTATCTCGTCGTCGCCGGCTTCGGGATTGACGAAGGTGCACTCTATGCCGAGCTTCTTGAGCGTCACGCCGAACAGGTTGAACGTTCCGCCGTAAATCTCGTTGGAGGCCACGATGTGGTCGCCGGCCTCGCAGATGTTGAACACCGCGTAGAAGTTGGCGGCCTGGCCCGACGACGTCAGCACAGCTCCCATTCCCCCTTCGAGGGCGGCAATCTTGGCCGCCACGGCATCGTTGGTGGGATTTTGCAGCCGTGTGTAGAAGTAGCCTTCCTTCTTCAGGTCGAAGAGCATGGCCATCTCGTCGCTGTCGTCGTACTTGAATGTGGTGCTTTGGATGATGGGCGGCTCCACGGGCTCGCCGTTCTTTGGGCTCCATCCTGCGCGCACGCAGAGTGAAGCCGGTCGTAGTTTCTTTTCCATTTCGTGTTGATTGTGATGATGGCCGCGCCCCGTTGGCGCGGCTCGTTGTTTCTTTTTGTTTGCCGTAAGGCGGTGGAGGATGGTAGATGAGGGTTGGCCGAGGCGGCCACAATGCCTTGTGGCCCTCACTTTCCGGCGCCCCAGCGCTCCAGCCGCTCGTATTCCTCCTTTGTCAGGCGCATGAACGAGCCGTGCTGCGGGGCCTCTACCCCCTTGATGTCTTGCGGCGAGTGGAAGTTGCGCAAGTACTTGTCGGCCCGGCATATACGGTATCTCTTGGGCTTCGACGAGTATTCTATGTAGCCGATGAGCCACGTTGAGTCGCCCGCCAGCTGGAAGGCCGACACGCCCTCACACTTCTTCTTGCCCTCGAAGTCTACGTAATCGTCGTCCACCGGCTCGCTCCACGGGCCTGTTAGCTTGGGGGCGGTGGCCGTAAACAGGCCCGGCGTGCCTCCCTCTTTCTTTATCATCATGTGGTAAAGGCCGTCGCTTTCAAGGTAATTGATGTCGGCGTCGATGGTGGCGTAGCCCCAGTCGAAGAGCAGTCGCGGCTTTGTCAGGGTGGTAAACGACTCGTCGGCATACGAGTAATACATCCTGTCGTACTTCTCTTCGGCCTGGTTCCACATCGAGAAGTATATGAAGTATCCGCCGCGGCGTCCGTCCGGCCATGTGTATGTGGGGTTCCAGAATATCTGCGGGGCCCATACGCGGTTGACGGTTGAGTAGTCGCGGTATGGGTCGGGGCTGTCTTTGTCGGAGAATATGGCCGCCCCCTTGCGGAAGTCGAACGTCGTCGACTTCCAGTTTATCATGTCGTCGCTCGTGAGCAGGTTGATTCCGTAGTTGTTCCACACCTTGCTCTTGCCCACGCACATGTCGGTTGTCACCATGAGATAGCCCGACAGGTCGTGCTTGCGGCAGATGTAGGCATCCCGTGTGCCCCCTTCGATGGCGGCAAGTGCCTTTGGGTCGAACACAGGTCCGCCTCCGCGCAGGTCGTGGTAGTTCAGTCCGTCGCGGCTGATGGCGTAGGCAGTCCATTCACCCCGTCCGCTCATGTGGCAGAACAGGTAGCCGTAGTCACCCTTCTGCGGGTTTTGCGCCGTGGCGGTGGTGGCGGCAGCCATTGCCATCATGGCCGCCATTAACGCTTTGAGAGTCTTTTTCATAATCCTTTACGTTGTTGGTCTATTTCTTTAGAGTGCTTCCCGCCTTCGCCCTTATCACCGTAAACGAGTAGGGTTCCAGGCTTATGGCCTGCTCTTTGCTTATCGTTCCCGTGGTCTTCGACGGCTTGCATTCCACGCCCACGGGCAGCGCGTTGACGAGCTTGATGATTACGTCGCCAGTCTCCTTGTCGCGCACCACCGACTGCCCGAAGCGCAGGTTGACGTCTTCGCGGTCGTTGTCTGAGGCCACCGTGGCGGGTATATAGTCGTCGCCCGCGTTCTGTCCGTACATGCGCTGCACGTAATAATCAGTGGTGAGCCTCACCGAAGTGTTGTCAAAGTACATCATGTCGGGAGTCCACTGCGTGTTGCCCCGTCGCGCCATGAGCGGTGCAAAGCTGCTCAGGCTCACCACGTCGGCGTTGCGCTCCAGGTCGGTCAGGTAGAGCGCCACGCTCAAGGCGGTCTCCATGTTGTTAGGCCTGCCGGGGGCGTGGGCGGCATATTCGCCCAAGTAAACCTTCGGCCCGCGGCGGTCGTAGGCGTCGTAGAAGTCGCGGTTGTGTATGAACCACCCCGGCGGGCAGTAGTAGTGCTCGTCGACGATGGGCACGTCGAGTTCCTTGGCAAACTGCCATCCGTACTCATAGTCGGAGCCCTCGTAGAACGGCCCCACCGTTCCGATGACAGTGATGTCGGGGTATTTCGCCTTGACGGCGTCGTAGATGAGCTTGAACCTCTCCTTGAACACCTCGGAGATGAGGTCTTCGTTGCCTATGCCGACATACTTCAGGTTGAACGGCTTGGGGTGTCCGGCCTCGGCGCGCACCCGTCCCCACTTGGTGGTCTTGTCGCCGTTGGCCCACTCGATGAGGTCGAGCACGTCCTGTATGTATTCGTCCATCTCCTTGCCCAGGGGTATTCCGCCCTGCTGCCCGTCGCCTCCCCACGACGAGTTTTGGCACGGCACTCCTGCGGCGAGCACCGGCAGCGGCTCGGCCCCCATGTCTTCGCAGAACTGGAAGTACTCATAGAAGCCCAGGCCCACCGACTGGTGGTAGCGCCAAATGTTGGCCATGCCCTTGCGGCTCTCCAGCGTTCCGACGGTGTTTTTCCACCTGTAGATGTTCTGTATGCCGTTGCCGTGGGCCACGCATCCGCCTGGGAAGCGCACAAAACGCGGCTTGAGGTTGGCTATGGCCTCC
>OHKV01000768.1_pt1 | contig 13346 bp, 10 predicted proteins | sample 1568951 | NCBI WGS metagenome assembly OHKV01 (sample SAMEA3879528, study PRJEB24766) | human gut metagenome | biome: human-associated habitat; feature: feces | place: USA | collected 1985/1987
GGAACAAAATAATACGACAATTCAATATAAACTAATTCTGAACACCTACTTAATATAAAATTTAGCGTATGATTCATTTATCAGAAATGGCCGCCGCCCAAGGGGGGACCCATCGGAGCGCCCATCATGCGCATCGGTTCGCGACGTTCGCCACCGCCACCGCGCTTGTTGCCGCTGCCGCTGAAGATGTTGAGGCGGTAGATGAAATGGAGCATGACGTAGGAATTGATGGAGTTGTTCCAAGAGTCGCTACGCATCGTGGCTGTAAGTGTACGTGAGACATTGCTTTGGTTGTGGAGAATGTCGTAAAACTGCAAACTGATGGTGGCTGCGCGGCCCTTGAGGAAGGACTGCGAAATCTGTGCGTTCCAAATCAGTTCGTTGGTGTTCATCGAGGCTGATGAGTAACCGCGACGTGAGCTCATGCGGATGTCGGTGGAGAGGCTCAGGCCGAAGTCGAGGTTGAGGTTGGCGTTGCCGCCGTATGAGAAGTTCCACGTGTCCATGTTGGCATTGTCGAGCAATGTGGCGCGGGCGTGCTGATAGCGCACCGTTCCGTTGAGGCCAACGTCGAAGATGGAGAGTCGGTAGTTGGCATTGAGACGCTCGAAGACGGTCAGTGAGCGCGTGGTGTTCTTTTCAGACGTGGCGTTGTTGAAGAGGGTGTTGTAGCCGTTGTAGGTGCCGTCGATGTAAGAGTTCAGAGAACTGCCGTTGTTGACGCTACTGATGTAGCCCACCGAGTTGCTGTAGCTCAGGTTGGTGGCCGTTGAGACGGTGAATGTCTTCTTCGCGCCGATGCCCGTGTTGAGCATGAAGTTGGCACGCGCATTCCAGTTGCCGGAGATGTTTTCCGGGCGCGTGTAGCGCACACCGGTTGTTTCGTCATAGACCATGCGGTTGCTCACGGAGTTGCTGGTCTGCGAGAAATTGAATCCCGTCATGATGCCGCGCTGTGCGGTGGTGTTGTAGGTGTTGTAGTTCACATCGAAACTGTTGTTCCACGACGGTTTCAAACCAGGGTTACCCATCGAGATGTTGAGCGGGTCGGCATTGTCAACCACGGCCAAGAGGTTGGTCATCGAGGGCTGTGAAGAAGAACCGTTGTAGCGCACTTCCAACTGTGAAGTCTTTGAGAAACGATAGCGGAAACGCACCGTTGGCGAAACTTTGTTGACCTTGCGCGTGATGAGCGTGTCGATGTTCTGCCCCGGACGTTCATAGGCCATGTCGGTCTTTTCGGGGTTGAATTTCACGCCTGCATTAAAGCGTATGTCGCCAGCGTTGTAGCGAATGCCGAGGTTGACGGTGTGGTCGTAATATTTATAGGTGGCATACTGGCTGTTGTATTCATCACGCACCGCGTTGAGGAGGTCGGCATCCGATGGAATCGTGCCGAAGAGCGCGTAGTCGTTCACCCAATTGCGGCCCAGAGGGTCGTCGGTGATTTTGTCGAGGTTGTAGCGCGAGCGGTTGGCATCGTTGTATTTGTAGCCATATTCATAGCGCACCTCTCCAAACCAGTTGTTGCCCAAGGGTTCTGTATAGCCAACGCGCACGTTGTAATTCCAGTTTTTCGACGGCATGAAGCTATACTGATGGAGATTTGAAGCGGGCTTGCCCGAATTGTAGTAGCGGATGCTTGACATGGAATGGGAGCTGGATTCGCTCTCGCTATAACCTGCCGAAGCACGCAGAGAGACGTTGCGTCCATTGCTGTTAAGACGGCGCACAATGTTCAAGGATCCGCTGACATTGTCGCTCTTGCTGTCGGAAAGCGAGTGGCGCAGGTTGCTGTTGACGGCGATGGCGGCCAACTTCGGATTGATGTTTGCAACGTCGTCCAAGAGGATGCTGTCGATGGGCGAATACATGCCGGGAATGCTGTCGGGGTCGCCGTTGAAGGTGGCCGACGCGCTTTCGCCGCTGCTCTTGCTGTCGCTATGGCTGTAGGAAGGACGAAACGTGATTTTCGTCAACGAGTCGGGGCTCCATTGCACACGGAAGGAGCCATTGAAACTGTTGCTACTTGAGCGATTGAACGAACGGCTGTTGCTGAACGAGGGTTTGCTGTTTGCCGTGAGGAACGTCTGGCTCGAGGTGGCCGAGAGCGCGTCGGTGCCGCTGTGGCTGTATCTCACGTTGCCCCCCAATTCCAGGCGGCCGGCTTCGCGTTTCTCCTTGCCGTTTTCCCAATAGAAGTCCATACCTGCCGACTTCGACGCCGTCAGGCCGTTGCCGCCGCCGTAGCCACGGCGTCCGCTGCCGAAGCCGCGGTCGGCCACGTTGTTGGCAGAGCCGTAGGCCGAGATGCGGCTGGTCTCGGTGAAGTTCGAAATGAAAATGCGGTCGGTATAGCGGTCTTTCGTACCGACACCGAGGTCGACGTTGCTAATCCAAGAGCCTTTGAGCTTGCGTTTCGTTGTGATGTCGAGCACGGTGGTTTCCTCACCATCGTCGATGCCAGTCTGCTCCGCATAGTCGCTCTTCTTGTCGTAGGCCTTGATTTTGCTCACGAGGTCGGTGGGAAGATTCTTCATGGCAACTTGGGTGTCGCCCTTGAAAAAGTCTTTTCCGTTGACCAGAAATTCCTTCACCTCCTTGCCGTTCCACGTGATGGTGCCGTTGTCGTCGACTTCAACGCCTGGCAACTGTTCAACCAGAGCTTCGAGCGTTGAGCCTTCGGGAACGCGGTAGGCCGAGGCATTGAAAACGGTGGTGTCGCCCTGCTGCTCCACGCGCGCGGCGGTGACGCTCACGACAGCCTCCTTCAAGAGATTGTCTGAATTTTCGAGCGGAATGCGTCCGATGTTGATGGAATCGGTCTGGCGCGTCAAAACGACGTTGCGGTATTCCGTTTTGAAACCGACGTAGGAAATCTTGACGATGTAGCTGCCGGCGCTTTTTGCCCGCAGGCGAAACGTGCCTTTCTCGTTGGTCATGGCGCTCGTGACGCCTGTGCTGTCGGATTTCAGCAGCGCCGCTGTGACGAATTCTACGCCACGGTTTGTCTTGCCGCTTTCAACCGTACCAGTCACAATGAATCGCTGGGCGAAAGTTCCCGTCAGGAAACAGAAGGCCATCAGCAAGAGAGTGGTTAATCTTTTGAAACTCATGGAAGCATGTATTGAATTGTTCCTCGTTAATTGTTATATCCAAAATCAGATTTGATTTCGAATGCAAAGTTACGATAATAAATAGGTGTGGTCAAGGAAAGAAAATGATTTTAAGCGTTCGGGTGTTTTTTGGGGATGAATCCCGATTATTTTCCCATGTTTCTTGTTTGTCCGTTCGAGAGAAATGCCTAACTTTGGGACATGGGCAAGCGGGACGCAGCCCGGAAAAACGCCCTGCGGTTTACATAAAAGCTCAACAAGTAATTTCTGCACTATGACAACATTAGCCAAATACATCACACGCATTGAGATTTCAAGCCTATGGAGCGGCCACAAGCACATCGTGTGGCACATGCGCCCGGATGTCAACGTGCTCAGCGGCGGCAACGGCGCTGGAAAGAGCACCATCCTCAACCGCCTTATCCAGCACCTGCGCAACGTTCCAACGTCGGGAGAAATCATCGAAGGGATGCGCCTGGGCGTGAAAATCGACTTCGAGCCAGCTGATGCCACGAGCATTCATTATGACATCATACGCAGTTTCGACCGACGCCTCGTCAATGTCGAAAAGCTCGACCAATTGACGGACGGACGCGTCACGACGGAACTCGACTGGCAGCTCTATCAACTTCAGCGCCGCTACCTCGACTATCAGGTCAACGTGGCGAACCGCATGATTGAACTGCTTTCTTCGGGCGACCCGGAAACGCGGGCTAAGGCCACTGAAGCGGCCATGATTAAAACGCATTTCCAAGACTTGGTGGACGACCTCTTCGGGGAGACGGGAAAACGCATCGACCGGAAGAGCAACGAACTGAATTTCATACAATATGACGAGCCGCTGCAGCCTTATCTGCTTTCGAGCGGCGAGAAGCAGATGCTCATCATCTTGCTCACCGTGTTGACTGAAGACCGACAGCCCTACGTGCTTTTCATGGACGAACCCGAAGCGAGCCTGCATTTCGAATGGCAGAAACGCCTCATCGGAATGATTCGCGACCTCAATCCCAACGCACAAATCATCCTGACCACTCATTCGCCCGCTGTCATCATTGACGGATGGCAAGACGTGGTGACCGACGTGAGCGACATCACTGTACGGCCGTAAGCCCAGCAGACGGAGGTGCTCTGAAATATCCACTTGTCTTTCATTGCCAAAACTTTGATTGTCATGGCCAAACGTCTCTCACAAAATCTCAATTCCGACTTCATCGCGGCCGCCAACCGGTTGCGACCGAAGCAGGCACGCCATAAAATCGTGGCCTACGTGGAAAGCTACGATGATGTTTTTTTCTGGAGCTCGCTCTTGCGCTCTCTGGAAACGCCGCACTATTATTTTGAAGTGATGCTCCCTTCGCGCACCTCGCTGAGCAAGGGAAAGAAAATCGCACTGATGAATGATCTGGGCGACCGCCTCGGCACGTCCATGATTGCCTGTGTGGATGCCGACTATGATTATTTGATGCAGGGCGAAACGACGGAAGCTTCTTGGCAGGTGTGTCGAAACCCTTTTGTGTTCCACACTTATGTTTATGCCATTGAGAACTTCCAGTGTTATGCCCCGACGCTCCAAAACGTGTGTGTGATGGCCACGCTCAACGACCGCCGCATCTTCGATTTCGAAGCGTTTCTCCAGCAGTATTCTGAAATTATCTGGCCGCTTTTCGTATGGAACATCTGGGCTTACCGCTACGGGCGCTACTCCACATTCTCCATGCTCGATTTTTTCCACATCGTTCTCATCGAACGCCTCAATTTCTACCATCCTGAACAGACGCTGGAGGCGTTGCGCCACCGCGTAAATGCGAAAATCAGTCGTCTGCAGAAGATTTTCCCGCAGGGACGCGACACTTACAAACCGCTCATGAAGCGTTTGCTTTCGTTGGGACTGACACCGCAGACCACTTATCTCTATATGCGCGGCCACGACCTCTTCGATGGCATCGTTTCTCCGATGCTTACGGGCGTTTGCGAAGCACTGCGGCGCGACCGCGAACGGGAGATACGCCACCTGGCCGAGCATGCCGTTCAGATGCAAAATGAACTGGCGGCCTATCAGCATGCCGTGGCCCCCGTTGAGGAGATGCTCAGGAAGCACACGGGGTATCGTGAGTCGGAGCCTTATAAAAGGATACAGGACGACATCAAACGCCTCATCGACCGTCTGGAACAGAAAAGACTGGGAGGAGGTAACGAAGAGGAGGCGAAGGAGAAGGTTTCTTGAAACAGACAGATGGTCGACACGGATTGTGACTATAACAAAACCGTGCCGACCATCTGGCTTATACATTATATAGGATGTCCTATAAATTATAGATGGTGTCCTATATATAATATATGTGTGTCCTAATTTTTGATCATAAAACTCTTTGCCCCTCCCCGCCACGACGGGTTCGCAAGCAAAGTTTTTAACAAAGCGCCTACGCTTCTATTGCGCCTTCGCCCATCTCATGCGGCGAAGGCGTCTCAATTTCTGCTGGCGCTGGAAGCCACGCCACATCTGCATACCGAGACTTGGCCAGGTCGGCACGCGATGGACACGCCGCCGCACCGCTGGCAAATCCCAAAGCAGGAGAAACAGGGTGATGACAATGGCGGCATAGAGCGTCCAACCGTAAAGGGTCTTGACGCCTTGGGCGGTTAGGCCTTCAACGAAATGCCCCATAAAGCCACCAAAGGAGAAGGGACGGGCGGAAGTTGAAACGGAATCGACAGCCCCGGAATAGCGGGAGAAACCATCGGCCACATAATAGCGCAGACCATAGGCATAGCAAGCACCGCCGATGACGCCGCCGACAAACATGTGAAGCACGTTGAAAACGGAAAGGGCCTGAAAGAAATGCTGGAAGGACATGACGGTTGCCAAGCACCACATCATCGTGACGGAGATGACGGCATAACTGAAGCCGCGACACACGAGGGGCCAACGCAACTGCTCAATGGAGAGGTTGGCATCGAGAAGGAAATAAAATCCAGCGGCATAGGCGATGAAGGCCAACAGGGCGATGGCAAGCAGACGATAGGGCGTCCAACGCATCAAGGCAAGCCAGCCTAAGGAAAAGAGGCAGCCCGCCCACAGTCCTGGCAAAGCCCATTGGGCAAGGATTTCCTGCGTAAGGTCGCTATAGTGCATCACCGCTGCATAATAAACGCTCTCCAAACTATGCTCAGCCGCGAAAAGGGCTTCAAAGACGCCGATGAGGAGAATGATGGGCAGCACATAGGGATAGTGCCACATGGCAGGCTCGAAATAGGGCGATGTGGCGGTGTGCATACGGCGCAGTGCGATGACGAGGGTCAGAAGTGACGTTCCGGTGAGTAGGCGTACCACGGGAGAATTCCACCAATCGAGCCAGTCACCGTAGTTGAACACGTAGGCCACCTGCAACGCCAGCAACGCCCAAAGCAGAGCGCCCTGCCAATCGATACCCTTCAGCGGAATGATTTTCGGCATGGCATGGAAGGGGCGCGTAAGAAAATGCTGAACGGCGAGCACGAAGAGCATCAAGCCCATCACGAACCAGTGCATCAAAGTCCAATGACCATGAAAGGCGAAGGCGGCGGCGAGGAAGCCGGCTCCTTCGATGGAAGTGAGCAACACGAGATGGAGCAAGGGGAAAAAGACGGCCATGTCGCGTTTGGGCGTCATCCAGAGCTGGATGGAGGACATACATTCAAACGTTCCTTGAATCTTGGCCATGCCACAGAGGAAGCAGAGGGTCCACAGCAGTGGCAAGGGCAAATCGAGCATGGTCAACGCATTGCAACAAAGAATCACGAAGGCAGAAACCATCAGGAGGAATTTGTTGCTGAAATGGAATTTCATGCGGAAGAGCACGGGGAAATAGAACGCCATTCCGGCCAACGTGGCATACAGACTCATCTGCACGTCTTCACGCATCAGGGCATGCTCGCCGACCACATCGGGCATGGCTCCCAAATAGACACCGCCAGAAAACTGGAAGCAGAAGGCAAGCAAGACATAAAGCCACGGCCGCACCACTTCGGGGACGAAGCTGCGGAACATGGGCATGGAGAACTCCGTCGGCGGACCGCCGGCAGGAGCATGATGATTATTATCTGACATATTTCGGTTCAGTTGTTTAAGCAGGTGTTCTATATTTTGACCACCTAATCGCCTTACTTAATAAGCCACAGAGGTTTCAACATTCAGTCCGGCACGAAGCATCTCCAAATCCTTGGAAGCCTTCAGGCGGATGCGCACTGGCACACGCTGCTCCACCTTGACAAAATTGCCGGTGGCGTTGTCCTGCGGAATGAGCGAGGAAGCGGCGCCTGTGGCGTCACTGATGCGCTCAACGGTGCCTTCGAACACGCGGCCCGGAACGGCATCCACCTTCACTTCCACCGGTGCGCCAATCTTGATATTTGGCAATTGCGTCTCGCGGTAATTGGCCACGACCCAGACATCGGCCTTGTCCACCAGGCTCACCAAGGTCTGCCCCGGCTGCACGAGCTGTCCGACATGGATGTCCTTACGTCCCACCACGCCATCGGCCGTTGCCACAATGACCGTGTAGGAAAGATTGAGCCGCGCCATATCAACCTGCGCCTTCGCCAAGCGAATGGCGGCATCGGTCTGCCCCAGGCGATGGTTTTGCTCGGTCTTCACCGCCGTCAGCGCACTACTTTGGCGCAAAGCCTGTTCATACCGCGCCTTGGCCGAGAGATAGGCCGTGTGAACAGCATCATATTGCTGCGGCGTAACGGCATCATTTTTCAAAAGCTGGGCATACCGCTTCTCCTCCCGCTCCGCATTTTCGAGGTGCACACGGGCCTCTTCAATGCCCGCCATGCTCACGTTGACCTGACGCTGCGCCGTGTTCACGCCGCTACTCGTCACGCGGCCTCCAGCGGTGGCGCTTGCCAAATCGGCTTCAGCCTGCGCCAGGCGTAGGCAAAATTCGCTGTCATCGATGACAACGAGCGTGTCGCCCTTGTGGACTTCCTGATAATCGTCGAAACGAATCTCGCGGATAAAGCCCTGCACGCGGGTGTTGACGGGCGTGATGTGACGGTAGATGGTGGCATTATCGGTGATTTCACTGTTACCGAAGTGAACGAAGTGTGCCACAACGAAATAAATACCTGTCAATAAAAGGATAACAACAAGGGTGTTATAACCCCAACGAAGGAATTTTCTGCTTTTCATTTTCAAATCAATGGTCAAGTTTCAAGCAGGCGTCAGCATCAGTTTGGCCGCCCGCTTGCAGTCATTATAAATTTCCAGCCGCGAAACGGATGGCATAATAACAATAATAGAGGTTTATCTCGGCATCAGCCAGCGCCAATTCGGCATTGAGTTTCACGGAAGCGGCATCCGTCATGTCGGTCACGAGCGCCAAACCATTGGCATAGCGATGGCTTACCACCTGATAGTTCTGCCGCGCCAGTTCCACGCTTTTCTGTTGTGTTCGCAGATTACTCTCGGCCGTTCGATAATTCACGCACGCCTGCTGCACCGCGTCGTTGATGCGGCATTTTGCATCCTCCAATTGCGCCTGCGAGGTGGCGGTGGCCAACTTCGCCTGACGGATGCGCCGGTTGTTCTTGTACAGCGACGAGATATTGTAGCTCACCCCTACCCCAACAAACCAATAATTGAGGTTTTTGTTGAGGGGCGGCACTTCAATAGTGACTGGCCCGTCGAGATGATCTTCAGCCACGAGCGCCAGTTTGGGCAGTTGTGCCGCGCGTTCCAGTTTCAGTTTGGTCTGGCTCATCGAAACATTCAAGCGTTCCTTTTCCAAGGTGGCGTGTCCCCCATCGGCCACGCGTTGCCACGCATCCCAGGCAGGCAACGACGCCGTTGGGCGTTCTTTGAAAGCACAGCCGTCGAGCACATCGGGCAAAGCGTCCACGCCAAGCGCCGTGAGGAGTTGGTGGCGTGCGATGTCGCGGGCATCCGAAGTCTGGACCAGTCCCAGTCGCATCTGTTCCTGCTGTAATTCATAACGGGTGATGTCGTTGGCCAACACCGTTCCCTCCTTGCGACGCTGACGCGTCTGGTCAATCAGTTGACTGGTGAGTTCTGCATTCGCTTGGTAAACACGCTCGCGGTTTTGCAAATGATGGAGTTGCAGATAAAGCCCCACCAATGCAAAGCGCACATTCTGCTGCACCTCGCGTTTGGCAAGCCGCGCCATTTGTGCGCCCTGCTTCGAGAGTTCAATACTCGCCGTTACCGCCCCGCCGGAATAAACCACCTGCGAAGCCTTCAAGGCATAGTTGTTGCCCCAATGCGGCATAGGAGCGGAAGTGCTCTCACCGAAATGGCGGTTCCACAGGCGGGCGTTGCCATAATAGCAATACGAGGCCTGCGCCGAAACATCCGGCAAGCGTTCGGCCTTAGCAGTCTCAACAGCGGCCTGCGCTTCGCGCGAAGCCGCCTCAAGGCTCTGCAGACTCGCATTATGGGCCTCGGCAGTTTCAAAAAGATGCTGCAGATGCGGCTCCACGCGGTTTTGCGCCCATGCGCCCTGAGGAACAGCACAGATAGAGGCAGAAAGCACCAAGCGTGCCATCCGCATTCTAAGAAAATGAGGTTGAATCATGGATTATAGTTGTGGTGTAAAAAGAATTTACCAGACAAACCATCGCGCAACAAAAGACAAGTCCTCCCCGCCGAATCCAAAGAAAAGGACACGGCAAGACGGGCGGACACCATGCCAGCAGAAAAGCCGACGCAATGTTCACGAAGGAATGGCAATAAAGGTGTGGATGTGATTTCAGCGAACAATCTGAAATCGGAAAAGAGGGGCACAGAAAAATCCTACTTCCGGAAATAACAAACGGATGCTCTCAAGGATTTCCCGCCATACCCGCAAAATCAGCGTTGCATACAAACGCCCCAATCATGGAACTTATGAATCTTGTTTAATGTCTGAAACGCTGGTTGTCTCTTTGTTGCAAATATCATATAAATTGTGAAACCCTGAAGCAGAACGCGATTGCAACGGCAATCTGGCAGAGCATAGCGACCGCCTGTTCCCGCTTGAGTTTCATATTTTCGGGTGCAAAGTTATGAAATTCATCGTATTTTATAAAGTCCATCAGAGCAGAAATCCGCCCCACGCATCTATTTTTACAAAAAATCGAAAAAAAATTTGGCGGTTAGAAACAAAAGGACTAATTTTGCTGACGCTAACGGGAATTAAGCACAACGCTTAACGACCGATACACCATCGGGGTGTAGCTCAGCCCGGTTAGAGTACGCGTCTGGGGGGCGTGTGGTCGCTGGTTCGAATCCAGTCACCCCGACATTTAGGCTTGCATCTGCATTTGCGGAAGCAAGCCTAAATTTGTTTTTGGCCGATTGCGATTAAATGGCCAAAACACCTTGATTTCGCAGGAGAAAAGTTTGCCCAACTGAAAGATTATCACTAAATTTGCAGCCGATTTGTCCTCCCAGAGTCAGGAATAGGCTCTGCGTGTGATGGCGAATTAAGCGAAATACTTAATTTAGAGTAACACAAAATTTTATTACACAATGAAGCAAATTTCAATCAACGGTACTGCACGTACCGAGCTCGGCAAGAAAGCTGCCAAAGCCATCCGCAACAGCGGTAACGTTCCATGCGTTCTCTACGGAGAAAAGAAGGATGCCAACGGCCAGCCTGAAGCCATCCATTTCTCTGTTAGCGAAAAGGAAATCAACAAGCTCATCTATACTCCTCACATCTACCTCGTTGACATCAACATCGACGGCGAAGACCACAAAGGTATCTTGAAGGAAGTTCAGTTCCACCCTGTAAAGGACAACGTGCTCCACGTTGACTTCCTCGAAGTTCACGCTGAGAAGCCCATCGTTATGGGTGTGCCCATCGCTCCTCAAGGTTTGGCTGAAGGTGTACGCGCCGGTGGTCGCTTGATCACGATGGTTCGTAAGTTGAATGTGAAGGCTCTCTACTCTGCAATTCCTGAGAAGTTGAACATCGACGTTACTGCTTTGCAGCTCGGCAAGAGCATCAAGGTTGGCGACCTCCACTTCGAAAACCTCGAGCTCGTCACTCCGAAGGAAGTTATCGTTTGCACCGTGAAGATGACCCGTGCCGCTATGGGTGCTGCCGCTGCAGCTGCCAAGGCATAATGATTTGAACCACGGCTCATGTTTGATTTTCTGAAAAGACTCTTTGCCACATCAAACGGCAATGGGAAAGAAGGCAAGCAGGAGCAAAGCGAAACTGAAAAAAATCATCAGCAGATGAATTTTCTGATTGTCGGGCTGGGGAATATCGGTAGCGAATATGCCCAAACCCGTCACAACATAGGATTTAGAGTATTGGACGCCTTGGCTAAGGCGTCCAATCTTGTATTTGAGGACAAGCGATATGGCGCCGTCACCACGCTGAAAGTGAAAAACCAGACGCTGACGCTGCTCAAACCCTCCACCTACATGAACCTCTCCGGCAACGCGGTGCGCTACTGGATGAACGAGAAGAAAATTCCCCTGGAAAATATTCTCGTGGTGGTCGACGACCTCTCGTTGCCTTTCGGGCAACTGAGAATGCGACCGGGAGGCAGCGAGGCCGGACACAACGGACTGAAGCACATCAGCAGTGTGCTCGGCACGCAGCAATACGCCCGCCTGCGCTTTGGCATCGGCAACGATTTCCCGCGCGGCGGACAGGTTGACTTCGTATTGGGAGAGTTTACCGATGAAGACCTCAAAACCATGGACGAACGACTGGAATTGGCCGGCGAAATGGTTAAAAGTTTCGCGCTCTCTGGCATTCAGTTTACGATGAACCATTTCAACAAGAAATGAAGCGAAAACAAGCAGGAAGGAAAGGGTGTGTTTGATAATCAAGCACACCCTGCTTTCTAAAGCGGCGTACCGTAGCAACAGTCTCTGCACGCCCACCACATAAGTAAGGTTGCCAACCAACTTATCCCCCTAATATTTTCACAAACAATCCACATGGAAGCACGTCTCGACAAATGGCTTTGGGCCGCACGCATTTTCAAAACACGCTCCCTGGCTGCCGACGCCTGCAAAAACGGGCGCGTGGCCATCAATGGCGCACAAGCAAAACCCTCCCGCAGCGTCAAGGAAGGCGACGAGGTTGCGGTGCGCAAATCGCCTGTGACTTATACGTTTAAAGTGAAGCAGGCCATTGAGAAACGCGTGGGAGCCAAACTTCTGCCGGAAATTCTGGAAAACATTACAGCGCCCGAACAATATGAAGTGCTCGAAATGAGCCGCATCAGCGGATTCGTTGGACGCGCAAAGGGCACAGGACGTCCGACGAAAAAAGACCGCCGTGCGCTCGACGATTTCAGCGCACCGATCTTCCTGGACGAAGACTTTGATTTTGACGAAGAGGAGGAAGAAGATGAATGACGAAAACAAACCGCTGAACGACGCCGAAGACCACAAGGCGCTGGACAGCCAAGAGAACGCAGCGCCAAATGCCGGAAAGGCAAGCGAAGCGCCGCGCAACAACACGGAGAAGGAAGAGACGGAGGCCAACAACAGGCCGACGGGGAAACCCTCTACGCTGCAAGACAAATGGTGTAACTTCCTGGTGGCCATCGGTCTGCTCGGCGTGATTGCCGTCGGGGCTCACAACATTTTTCACATTCCGGAAGAGACAACGCCCGCAGAGCAGGCGCCACTGGCGGAACCGATAGAGGAAGCTGAAGATGAAGGCGAACTGATTGACGAGGAACTGATGCCGCTGCCGCTGGCCAAGGAATCAACGCCTGTCGACACGCTTCAGGAGGCTTCGGAGGAGAATCTCAACAATGATTCGCTCCACGCTCTTCCTGCCGACACGACCACCATGCACCCAGTCTCTTCACACACAGAAGAGAACAAGCACAAGGAAGAGGAGGCTGTACACAAGAAGAAGCAAGCTCACGCCGATTCAACGGCAACGCATTGATGTGCAGAAGGTTTGTGCTGAAATGGGGTTCCGTACACGCCTTAAGAAGCCACACTTTGATCTTCAACCAAACGAACATAAATATGATGGAGCCAGCCATGTTGCGAACATGACTGGCTCCGATTTTATATACCGCTCCACCCGCGAGGTAGGGGGGCAAAATTAAAATATTTAGTGAGGTGGAGATTGTGCGGGAAAAGCCCTGTCTGCGGCCCTGCACGGGCTGAAAGCCCAGCAAGTCCGTAGCCCAGGGCAACGCCCTGGGTGCCATGTCCCCATTCCCTACGCCCTGTAAGGGCAAAAGTAAAAGCCAACCGTTCGC
>OHKV01000771.1_pt1 | contig 13325 bp, 7 predicted proteins | sample 1568951 | NCBI WGS metagenome assembly OHKV01 (sample SAMEA3879528, study PRJEB24766) | human gut metagenome | biome: human-associated habitat; feature: feces | place: USA | collected 1985/1987
ATACTTCAAGAGCGTGTGCGCCCTCGTCGGCGAGATAAACTTTGCGCAGGCCGGTTGGAAGGAAGACATACTCACGGTTGACGACCAGCCCGTGATAAACCAGGTGACAGGGCTGCCCGAGGAATACCAGCGCACACTAACATACGTTCAGGTTCCGCTCTTCGCCAGGCTCGGATGGGGCCGCGAACGCAAAGGTTTCCAGTTTTATTTCCAGGTGGGGCCGCAGGTCGGTTTTTTCCTCAATGACAAGGCAAAGTCAAACTTCAACTTCGCCGAGCGCAACCAGTCAGACCGCGTTGGGGCGCTCAGGGACGCCGTGCAGGATTCGCTTGACATACAGCGCAAGTTCGACTATGGCATTGCCGGGGGCCTTGGCATAGAGTATTCCCACCCAAAGGTGGGCCACTTCCTGCTCGAGGGGCGGTATTACTACGGCCTCGGCGACATCTTCGGCAACTCGAAGCGCGACTACTTCGGGCGCAGTAACAACGGAAGCATAATAATAAAGCTCACATACTTGTTTGACGTAATGCGAACTAAAAACTCTAAAATTAAATAGCAATGTTTGAAAATCAACCCAAAGGTCTTTACGCGTTGGCATTGGCCAACACAGGCGAGCGATTCGGATATTACACGATGCTTGCCATTTTCGTCCTGTTCTTGCAGGCTAATTTCGGTTTCTCGGCAGCCACAGCGGGCAACATCTATGGCGGTTTCCTCGCCTTGGTTTATTTCTTGCCTGTGCTTGGCGGCATACTTGCCGATAAGTTTGGTTTCGGACGCATGGTCACACTGGGCATCGTGGTCATGTTCATCGGCTACCTGCTCATGGCCCTTCCGCTTGGCACCAACACCGTGGCGCTGATTGCCATGTTCACGGCATTGGTGCTGATAAGCCTCGGAACTGGCCTGTTCAAGGGCAACCTGCAGGTAATGGTAGGCAATCTCTACGACAACCCGGAGTATGAAAACCGCCGTGATGCGGCTTTCAGCATCTTCTACATGGCCATAAACATCGGTGCCATGTTTGCCCCCAGTGCAGCCGTTTGGGTGATGGGCTGGGCACAGCGCACCTTTGGGGTGAGCGAGACCGACGCTTATCACTATGCTTTCGGTGTGGCTTGTGCATCGCTTATAGTGTCGATGGCCATCTACTACGGCTTCCGCAGCACCTTCCGCCACACCGAGACAACATCGGCCCCGGCCAAGAACGCCGGCTCGGCAGGCGCAAAAGCCGACGACGCCCACCACGGAGTGAGCGACAAAGACCGCATCGTGGCTCTTTGCCTTGTGTTTGTCGTGGTGATATTCTTCTGGATGGCATTCCACCAGAACGGCCTTACGCTCACGTTCTTTGCCCGCGACTATGTCGTTACGAGTGTGAGCGGCATAGTCGGAATGGAGTTCAACGTGCTCAACCTCCTGCTCGTCATATTCATTGTCTACGCTTTGTTCGGGCTGTTCCAGTCGAAGACATCGCGCGGTAAAGGCATCTCTGCCGCAGTGATATTGCTCAGCATTGTCGGCTTGGTTTACCAATACAGCAGCCAGGCAGAGTCGGTTGCCGTGAGCGCCCCCATCTTCCAGCAGTTCAACCCCTGCTTCGTTGTGGCCCTGACACCTGTGTCGATGGCCATATTCGGGTGGCTGGCCAAGACCGGCCGCGAGCCTTCGGCTCCTCGCAAGATAGCCTACGGTATGCTTGTGGCCGGCGTAGCCTATGTGCTCATGTGCGTTGCTTCGTTCGGCCTGCCCACGCCCGAACAGATAACCGACCCGGCCATGGCTTCGGGCGACTACCGCGTTTCGCCCAACTGGCTTGTCAGCACCTACCTCATACTCACCTTTGGCGAACTGCTGCTCAGCCCCATGGGCATATCGTTTGTGTCGAAGGTGGCCCCTGTAAAGTATAAGGGTCTGATGATGGGCGGTTGGTTTGCTGCCACGGCAGTGGGCAACTACCTCACCAGCGTTGCTTCATGGCTCTGGGGTCTGCCCGTATGGATTGTGTGGGCCGTGCTCATAGTGTTGTGCCTGCTGGCCGCACTGTTCATGTTCGCTATAATGAAGCGGCTCGAAAAGGTTTGCTAATCATGTCGTATTGCGGCGGAAGGGTGACCCACAGGCACCTTTCCGCCGCATTTTCTTATCCGTTTGTCCGCCCATGACCGTAGGTTTGTTTCTTGTTTCGTTTCTCACTTTCGTCGAACTAAACTGCGAAAACCTTTTCGACTGCCGCCACGACAGCCTGAGGGCCGACACCGAATTCCTGCCCGAAGCACCGCGCCACTGGACTGCGTCGCGCTATTGGCGCAAGCTCGACAACATCGGTCGGGCCATTCTCTCGTGCGGTGAAGACAGCACCGACTGCTACATACCCGACCTCGTTGCTCTATGCGAGGTAGAAAACGACACTGTATTGCGCGACCTGACCAAGCGTTCGCTGTTGCGCAACGCGCGCTACGGTTACGTAATGACCGACTCGCCCGACGATCGCGGCATCGACGTGGCTCTGCTCTACCATGAGTTTTCGTTTGCCCCCATCAGCCACGCGTCGTTGCGGGTGACCCCGGTGCGCGGGATGAGGCCCACGCGCGACATACTCTACGTTGCGGGCAGGGTTATCACCGACGACACTTTGCACATCTTTGTGGTGCATGCCCCGAGCCGCCGTAGCGGTGAGCGCGCCACGCGGAGGCACCGTCTGGCCGTTGCCGGGCGATTGTGCGAGGCCATCGACTCGGTGCGCACCGTGCAGCCGGGGGCGTCGATTATCGTGGCAGGCGACTTCAACGACTATGCCGCCGACAGCGCGCTGGCCTACATTGGGCGGCATGGCATGGTCAACGTCACCGCCAGGGCACGCGGCAGCCATGGTGCAAAGGCCACATACAGGTATGATGGCAAGTGGGGGAGCCTTGACCATGTGTTCCTGAGTGACAGCCTGATGCCTCGTTTTGAATCGAGCAGGGTCAACGACTTGCCGTTTCTTACCGAGCCCGACGCCACCTACGGCGGAGTGAAGCCCCGCCGCACTTATGTTGGCTACCGTTACCGCCGCGACGGATACAGCGATCACCTGCCGCTTGTGGTTCGTCTGCGCCTGCGATAGGGCAGGGCCGAGTCTGTCGGGGGTGGTTTACACCGCCAATTCCTGAATATTGCCTTCCGCTTCTTGTTGCTGCACTCCGCCATGCCTTCGGCTATGGAGCCAAGCAATCTGCATGGATATTATGCTCTGTCGCTTTTTGGCCAGATGGATATAAGGATAGGCTTGCCTGCCGGCAGTTGTTTCATCACAGAAATTCCGACAGCGTTTCATACTCCTTTTTCCTGCATCCTCGTTGCTTCTTTGACTCTACGCACAGCGCAGAGACGCCGCTCATGCATGCCACAGGCATGTATGCCGGTAGTCGAAACAGTCATTGCCCTGCCTTCAACGCTTTGGGGTAGACGGCGCATGTCGCTTCCGGTCTGCCCCGAATTGGCAGTTACAGTCTGATGTGATTTAGTTGTTATGCCGTGCAGATTGGCCGCTGCCTTTGCTGCAGGCGTAACGTGATAAGCACGCTGCAAAGTGGCCGGCAAGGTGCCGGAACACGACGAAAGCACATTGAAAGCCGGGAAAGGCAAACAATGCGCATCCCGTCTGTCTCATCACCGGTTTTGCATAAATGTTTACGATGCCATCCCCCGTTGCCAAACCGGCCATATTGCATTGCAAATCGGCCCGTATCAGCGCGCAGTTTGGCCCTTCTGGCCATGCCATACGGCAGGTTTTCAATAGCCGTGTGCCCCAGTTGGCTATGTGCCTGGTATTCAACAGTCTGCCCGATAGGATGACTTTTGTCGCATTCTTTTACAAAATACTGTCGCCCCATTGATTGCCGCGTGTACGAAAAAGCCGCATGCACCAGCGTTGAAGCTGGCGTATGCGGCTTTGCATGTAGTTGTGAAAACCCACGCCTTTGGCTCTCCTTCCGGTCCTGCTTGTGCGTTGCAGGCCTTGGTCAGGTTATTCCGTTATGTTGGGCTCCTCAAGTCGGTAGCCGTATTTCTTGTCTACAATCTTGAGCACAAACCCTAATATCAGAGCTGCCACGCCGAGGCAGGCCAGCATTACCAGTGGCACTGTATAGTCGTAAGACATGGCAGCCTCTTCGGGTGATATCAATCCGTTTTTCAAGTCGGAAACGAGTTGCGGGTTGGTCTGGTCGAGCACCTTTCCGATGAGCAGCGGGAAGAGCCACAGTCCGATGTTCTGAATCCAGAAAATCAGGGCATAGGCACTGCCGATGATCTTGGCGTCGACCAGCTTGGGCACGCTGGGCCACAGTGCGGCCGGCACCAGCGAGAAGCTGGCACCGAGCACGAGGATGGTGACGTAGGCCACGATGATGCCTCCGACGGCGTTGCCCTTGAACATGGGCAGGATGAAGGCAAACGTGAGGTGGCAGGCTATGAGCAGCAGCGAGCCCACCACGAGCATCGAGGCAGCCTTGCCCTTATGGTCGACATAGTTGCCCAGGATGGGGGTTATGCCCACGGCCAGCAGCGGGAACACTGCAAACACTGTCTCGGCGCTCTGCCTCATGTAGCCCATGTAGCAGAATATTACGAGCGCTACGACGGCCACCACTTGCATGACGCTCTTCATTGTCTTGCCCTTCGAGAAGTTGCTGGCAAACGCTGCGGCGGCCACGATGAGCATGATTACATACTGTATCACTGTCACCGTGTTGCCGGCCCAGAATGATTCGGGCGACAGCTTGGTGAATGTGAGGTTGCACTGAAGCATGTTGACGGCGTACTTCTGGAACGGGAAGATGGCCGAGTAGTAGAGCACACACAGCAATGCCACGAGCCAGAAGCCCCTGCTGCGCAGTATGTTGCCAATGTCGCTAATCTTGAACGGGTCGTCTTTTTCCTCTGCCTCGCCGGTCTGTGAGTCGAGTTTCTTGTCGAGGAAGAAGTAGACGATGAACATTATGAGGGCTATCATGAGCAGCACGACACCGAAAGCCACCGAGCGCGACACGTCGATAACGCCGCCCATCTTGGCAAACACCGGCGAGAATATCATGCAGGTGGCCACGCCCAGGCGCGCCAGTGCCATCTCCGAGCCCATGGCCAGTGCCATCTCGTGGCCCTTGAACCATTTCACGATGCCTCGCGAAACGGTGATGCCGGCCATCTCTACGCCGCATCCGAATATCATGAAGCCTATGGCCGCAAACTTGGCCGAGGCCGGCATGCCGAGGTAGAACGGCGATATGCCGAGCTCATCGAAGCCGGGTATGTAGTTGAGGTTTTCGTTGAACCATGTCTCCAGGCTGCTTCCCTGGAACATCTCTGTCACGGCATACCAGTTGATGGTGGCCCCGACCAGCATCACCGCGCCCGAGAGCACGGCCGTGAACCTTACTCCCATCTTGTCGAGGATGATTCCGGCAAAGATGAGGAAGAACACAAACACGTTGAGGAATGTCTCGGATCCTTGCATGGTTCCGAAGGCGGTAGAGTCCCAACCCCTTGTCGACTGCATCAGGTCTTTGATAGGCGAGAGTATGTCCATGAAGATGTAGGAGCAGAACATGGCAAACGCCAGGAAGAACAATACCATCCATCTCATTCCGGCAGAGTCCCTCAGTGTCTTTTGAATCTTTTCTGTCATAATATGAATTGTTATTGGTTAAAGCCCTGTTTTGTTGGTTGGCGGCCGTCGGTGCGGTCGTTCTCCGCATGCGGCCCGCCGTTGTCCCGTTGTGGTTGTGGCTATGGCTCAGTCTTTCAGCCAGCGGTCGAGCCAGTTGAAGAATGTGCGCTGCCACAGTATTCCGTTCTGGGGCTTGAGCACCCAGTGGTTTTCGTCGGGGAATATGAGCAGCTCTGCCGGTATGCCCCGCATGCGGGCAGCGTTGAACGCTCCCATGCCTTGGTTGTAGTTGATGCGGTAGTCTTTCTCGCCGTGGATGCAGAGGATGGGTGTGTCCCACTTGTCTACAAACTTGTGGGGCGAGTTGTCGTATGTCTTCTTGGCCTCGGCCGAGAGCGGCTTGTTCCAGTAAGCATCTTCATACTCCCAGTTGCTGAACCAAGCCTCCTCGGTGTCGGTGTACATCGACTCAAGGTTGAATGCCCCGTCGTGGGATATGAAGCACTTGAAGCGCTTGTTGTGGTGGCCGGCGAGATAGTAGACGCTGAAGCCTCCGAAGCTGGCACCGACGGCGCCGAGGCGGTCTTTGTCGACGAAGGGCAGGTTTTGGGCTGCGTCGTCGATGGCCGAGAGGTAGTCGTTCATGCACTGTCCGGTCCAGTCGCCGCTCACCTGCTCGTTCCATTCAGAGCCGAAGCCGGGCAGTCCGCGGCGGTTTGGAGCAACCACCACATAGCCGTTGGCGGCCATTATCTGCATGTTCCAACGGTAGCTCCAGAACAATCCAGCAGAGCATGTTCTTGCCGTCGGTCGTCTTCACCCAGCGCTGCTGCACCTTGCCTGTGGCTATCTGGTCGAGTATGTGCTTGTTTTCAAATGTCACCTGCTCCACCTTGGTTTTCTTCGGCTCCTTGCCGGGGTTGACGATGAATATGTCCGACGGCTCCGACATGCTCTGGCGTATTGCGAGCAGCTTCTTGCCGTCGTTGGCGGGCGACAGTGCCACGTAGTCGGCCCAGTCGTTGGTCACCTGGCGCACCTCGCCCTTGAGATTGGTCTGGTAAACGTTGACGCAGCCGTGCCACACTCCGGTGAACGACAGTGTCTGCGAGTCGGAGTGCCAGCAGAAGGCGTCGACGTTTGAGTCGAAACTCTCGGTAACGTATGTCTTCTCTCCTGTGGCCCTGTTGTATATGCAGAGGCGGTTGCGGTCGGCCTCATACCCGTCGCGCGCCATGCTCTGCCATGCAATGTACTTGCCGTCGGGCGAGAACTGCGGGTTGGTGTCATATCCCGGGTTGTTCTTCAGGTTCTCCTCGCTGTTTACGGCCTGCCCTTTCATGGAGCGGGTCGGGTCGACGGCCACCGGCTTGTAGCCGGCCGGCTTGCACAGGTTGGTGGTTGTCTTTGTCTCGGTGTCGTATAGATATATGTCGGAGTCGGTCGAGATGGCATACGCGAGCCCCGTTTTCTTGCGGCAGGTATATGCAATCTGCCTTGAGTCGGGGCTCCAGTTCAGTTGCTCGATGCCTCCGAACGGTGCCATGGGGCATTCGTATGGCTCGCCTTTCATTATGTCTTCGCCCTCGGTTATGCCGTTGCCTGTCACATCGGCCACAAACGGGTGCTGTATGCTTTCTACGTAGTGGTCCCAGTGGCGGTACATCAGGTCGGTGGCAAGGCGGCCTGTGGCCAGTGGCAGGTCGTCGGGGTTCTTCTTTATTATGTCGTTGTATGGTATCGATTTTATCAGTATCACCTTCTTGCCGTCGGGCGAAAACTTGAACCCTTCGATGCTTCCTCCCGACTCAGACAGCTGCTTGCGCCCTGAGCCGTCGGCGTTCATGGCCCATATCTCGCCTTCGCTGATGTATGCTATGCGCTGCCCCTGTTCTATCCATGCGGGGTCGGTCTCGCTCGTGGCGGCCGTTGTCAGCTGCCTGTTGTTCTTCCCGTTGGCGTCGATGAGGCACAGCACCTGGTGACCTTTGTTCTCCTTGACGCTGTAATACCCCACCTGGTAGGCTATCTGCTTGCCGTCGGGCGAAGCCGTTGCCGTGGCTATCCGGCCCATGGCCCACAGTGCCTCCGGCGTCATCAGCTTGTTTTCTACGGTTATGTCGCTCTTGCCGATGTTGGTTGTCGGCGCCGTTTGTGCGTTGCCGGCTAAGGTTAGCAAAGCCGCCGCAGTCATTGCTGTCAATCTGTTCATTGTTATTGGAGTTTTGGTTATACCGCAAGGGCGCCCGCCAAGGGACGCCCTTGCATTTAGGTTATTATAATGTATGCCTTTATTTCTTGCGGGCCTGTTCGCGCATCCGCTTCATTTCTTCGGCCTGTCGCTGCATTTCCTCGAGTCGTGCGGCCAGCCCGCTGGTTTTCTTGGGGTTGTTCTGGTTTTCCTTGTAGCGCGCCTCGAGTATGGCAAGCAGCTTCTCGTCGTCGGTGGTCTTGCGCAATATCCACATTATGGCGGCGCTGAAGAACAGCGAGATGAAGTAATAGAAGTTGAGCCCGGCAGAGTAATCGTTGAATATGAAGAAGAACATCACCGGCATGAGGTACATCATCCACTGCATCATCTTCATTTGTTCGGCCTGCTGGCCCACCATCTGGTCGCGCTGCTGGCGCATGCTCATGATGGAGTAGAGCACGTTTGCCACGCAGAAGAGTATGCAGGTGAGGCTCAGGTGGTCGCCGATGAGCCAGATGTTCTTGTTCCACTCAATGATGGGGTCGTAGGTAGAGAGGTCGCTAATCCACAGGAAGCTCTCGCCGCGGAGCTGTATGGCGTTGGGCACGAAGTTGAACATGGCAATCCAGATAGGCATCTGTATGAGCATGGGCAGGCATCCGCTCAGCGGGCTCACGCCATACTTTGAGTACATTGCCATCATTGCCTGCTGCTTCATCATCTGGTCTTCGGGCTTGTCGTACTGCTTGGTGGCCTCTTCGAGCTTCGGTCTGAGCACGCGCATCTTGGCAGAGCTCATGTAGCTTTTCTTCACCATGGGGTATGTTATGACCTTCAGCAGCAGCGTGATGAGTATGAGCACAATGCCCATGTTGAGCCCAAGGCCTGTGAGCCAGTCGAAGACGTAGAGCGTAAACCACCGATTGATGATGCGGAAGAGCGGCCATCCGAGGTAGACCAGCCTCTGCAGGTCGAGGTCTTTGCCCGATGTGCTCTCTTTCTCCACGCCTTGCAGCAGTCTGAAGTCGTTGGGCCCGATAAACATCTCGAGCTCGGTGGGCTTGGCCCCTGTGGGGTCGAAGAACGTCTTGAGCTTGGCGTTGTACTGCTTGAGGTATCCCGTGCCTTTCTCCTGCGGTATGCTTGTGAGCAGCGAGTTGGCCGCGAAGTCGTCTTTCGAGATGAGCACGGCGCTGAAGAACTGGTTCTTGAAGGCCACCCAGTCGAGCTTTTCTTCAATCTTCTCGTCTTCCTTGGCCGATGTTTCGCTTAGGTAGTCGGTGCCTCCGTCCTTTTCCTTGTATGTAAGGGTGGCATACCTGTTCTCAAAGGTGAAGCCTTTTTCCTGCTGTCGGCATTTGTCGCTCCACTCGATGTCCATCTCCTTGTAGTTTGGTGCGAACAGTCCGCTGAGCCCCTTGGCCTGCACCGACATGCGCAGCATGTAGTCTTTGCCCAGCTTGTAGTCCAGTATGATGGCACCGCCGTTGCCGGCGTCGGCCGTCATGGTGACTGTAGAGTCGGTCACGTTTGACGGAGTGAAATACAGGTCTTGCGTGATTATGTTTGTCGTCTTGCCGGCGAGCATGAAGTTCAGGCTTTGTTCGTTGCCGTCGAACAGCGTCACGTCTTTGTCGCCGTTGCGGTCTTTGAATCCCAGTATGCGCGCTTTTTTCACCACTCCGCCCTTGGTGTCGAGAGTCAGCTCCACGCTGCTGTTCTTCAGCACCACCTGTTGGCTTTTGCCGTTCAGTGCAGAGTAGAACAGAGCGGTGGTGTCGTTCTTCGCCCTTTCGGCAGCTTTGGCTTTCCGGTTGGCTTCCGCCATCTTTTGTTCCTTCTCAGCCTGCTGCTTGATGGCGTTGGCTATGGAGTCTTGTTGGCGTTGCATGGCTATCTGCTCTTCCGACGGCTGCACGTACCATCCGTAGCCGAAGATGAGCAGGGCCATGAGAATCAGGCCAATAGTCGTGTTCTTGTTCATTTCGTTTGCTGTGTTTGTCTTTTGTTGGCTGTGGCGGTTTTATTTCTTGTTGTCTATCGCTGTCCTTACAAAGTCGAGGAAAAGCGGGTGCGGCTTGAGCACTGTGCTTTGGTATTCCGGGTGGAACTGTGTGCCTATGTACCACTTCAGGCCCGGTATCTCTACTATTTCAATGAGCCCGCTCTCGGGGTTTCGCCCCGTGCACATCATGCCGTGCCTCTCGTATTCGGCCTGGTAGGTGCTGTTGAACTCGTAGCGGTGGCGGTGGCGCTCCTGTATGTGCTCCTGCTTGTATATGTCGAGCACTCTCGACCCTTGCTTGAGCACACACTCGTAGGCCCCGAGCCTCATGGTGCCTCCGAGGTTTGTTATGTCCTTTTGTTCCTCCATGATGTCTATCACGTTGTGTTCGGTCTTCTCGTCCATCTCTCGGCTGTTGGCGTCGGCATAGCCGAGCACGTTGCGTGCAAACTCGATGACCATCATCTGCATGCCCAGGCAGATGCCGAATGTGGGTATGTTGTGCGTGCGGGTGTAGTGGGCAGCCACTATCTTGCCCTCTATGCCGCGCTGGCCGAATCCCGGGCAGATGACGATGCCGTCTTGTCCGGCCAGCTTTTCGGCCACGTTGTCTTCGGTGATTTTCTCGGAGTTGATGAACGTGAGCACCGTCTTGTGGTCGTTGTAGGTGCCGGCCTGCGACAGGCTCTCGCGTATGCTCTTGTAGGCGTCCTGCAAGTCGTACTTGCCCACGAGCCCGATGTGCACCTCTTCGGTGGCGTTCTTGCGGCGCTCAAGGAAGTTTCGCCACGGGCCGAGCGTCGGTTTCTCGCCTATTTCCATGCCGAGCTTGCCGCACACCTCGCGTATCTGGGCCTCGTCCATGCCCGTGAGGTCGTAGCCGGTCTTCTCCTTTATGGCGTCGAGAATGGGCAGGCGGCGGTAAGGAGCCTTGAAACTGATTACCCGCCCGTCGATTTCGCGCTCGGGCTTGCCGTTGACAGCTATGCACACCGTCTCGAGAAGCTTCTCGGTGAACGACATCATCCAGTTGTAGTCCTTGTATTGCACGTAGAGTTCCATGCAGGTGAACTCCGGGTTGTGGTTGCGGTCCATACCCTCGTTGCGGAAGTTCTTGCCAATCTCGTAGACGCCCTCAAAGCCACCAACAATCAGCCTCTTAAGATATAGCTCGGTGGCGATGCGCATGTACATGTCGCAGTCGAGCGCATTGAAGTGCGTTATGAACGGTCTTGCGCTCGCCCCGCCGGCTATGCTCTGCAGGGTGGGCGTCTCCACCTCGGTGTAACCGGCCTCGTCGAGCACGCGGCGTATGGTGCGTATCACCGTGGCGCGCTGCAGGAAGGTGTCCTTCACGCCGTCGTTGACCACCAGGTCTACGTATCTCTGGCGGTAGCGAAGCTCCGGGTCGTCAAACTTGTCGTAGGCCACGCCGTCCTTGTATTTCACTATGGGCAGCGGCTTGAGGCTCTTCGACAGCAGCGTCAGCTCGCGGGCGTGAACCGAAATCTCGCCCGTCTGCGTGCGGAACACAAAGCCTCGCACCCCGATGAAGTCGCCAATGTCGAGCAGGCGCTTGAATACCTTATTATATAAGTCCTTGTCTTCGCCCGGACAAATGTCGTCGCGGGTGATGTAAACCTGAATCCTTCCCTTCGAATCCTGGAGCTCGGCGAAGCTGGCCTTGCCCATCACGCGGCGGCTCATCATGCGCCCGGCTATGCAAACCTCCCTTGGCTCGCCCTCATCTACAAAGTTTTCCTTTATGTCGGTAGAGAAAGCATTGGTCGGGTACTCCGCGGCGGGGTATGGGTCGATGCCCATGTCACGCAACTCTTGCAGACTCTGGCGCCTGCCGATTTCCTGTTCACTTAGTTCTAAAACGTTCATAATGTCTGAATGCCTTTCTTATTCTAGCTGCAAATTTACGAATTTATTTTGAATGTGCCCGCTTTTTTACTTTTATTATCACCTGACCCGCAGTGGCATTTTTGTAATATTTCATTACCCGGAGGCAAGAAAACGGCAACACGGTGACTGTCACAATGTTACAATCCCGCCCGTTTGGCAGTGCAAAACAGGCCGCACGGCAGCATGGAATGTGCCGTTTGGCACTGCCGTTCGGCCCGTTTTGCAACGCATTGTGGCATCGGGCTCATAGCCACCGTGCGTTTGTACGGTTATATTACCGCGCAAGGCAACCTCAGGCACAGCCCACCCCGCCCCACCACACAGCCTGGCCCGCCAGCAAACGGCCGAGGCGCTTTTGGGCCGGGCATATCTGCCGAACCGACAATAAACCGGCCAGCATACGGCCACATTGCACAAGTCGGAATACAACCGCGATTGTTCGATATGACGAGCAGGCTCACAATTGGCATATATTTTAACAAAAACTAATGCCAACCAATCAAATTTTAGCATCCAAACCTACTTTTTCTTCGTTACTTTGCCATTATTAACAGACCAATCAATTACCAATAACTATTTTAAATTTTTACATGACTAAAACCAAAACAACTATCCGGCAAGGGGCAAACTGCAATGCAAGGCTCCTTGCATCGGCCGTGTTTGCACTGACGGCCATTGTGGCCAATGCCCAACAACGGGTGACAGGAAGAGTGGTAGACGAGCATGGCGAGCCCGTGATTGGGGCCAGCGTGGCGGTGAAGGGCACCGGCACGGGATGCGTGACCGACATCGACGGCAGGTTCACCCTGGCCAAGGTGAAGCCCGACCAGGCCATAGCCGTGTCTTACGTAGGCTTCGCCACCCAAACCATGACCATTGGCAACAACACCAGCCTGACTGTGACGCTGAAGGCAAACGACGCTGTGCTCGACGAAGTGGTGGTGGTGGGCTACGGCTCTATTACCAAGCGCTCGGTGTCGACTGCCATGTCTACCGTCAAGGGGGCAAGCATTTCAGACATGCCAACGTCCAATGTCACGCAAAGCCTTTCGGGGCTCTCGGCGGGCATAAGCCTGCAACAGACCAGCGGCGAGCCCGGGGCAGCGCCCTCGATACGCATCCGTGGGGCGGGCTCGATAAACAGTGGCAACGACCCTCTGTACGTTATCGACGGCTACCCGACCACCGATGCCGAACTGTTCAACAACCTCAACCCAAGCGACATCGACGACATACAGATATTGAAAGACGCGGCCTCGTCGGCCATCTACGGCTCGAAGGCCGGCAACGGCGTGATCATCGTGACCACAAAGAGGGGCAAGGCCGGCAAGCCCACGGTGAGCCTGTCGACGCAGGTTGGCATAAGCCAGGTGCAACGCAAGGTCGACGTGCTTGAAGCCGACGACTTCCTGGACATGGTAATAGAGGCCCGGACCAACAACGGCACCATAAACAACTACCCGGACTTGGTGAAACTGCGCGAGTCGGGCAACTATTGCAACACCGACTGGCAGGATGCCATTTTCCGCAACGCGCTAAACTACCGGGCAAACGCCACG
>OHKV01000772.1_pt1 | contig 13313 bp, 10 predicted proteins | sample 1568951 | NCBI WGS metagenome assembly OHKV01 (sample SAMEA3879528, study PRJEB24766) | human gut metagenome | biome: human-associated habitat; feature: feces | place: USA | collected 1985/1987
CGACTATGTGCGCGAGCTCGGCGGCAAGCCGTTTCTCACCGACTGCAACACGCTCTATGTCGGCGGCCGCGCCAACGCGCTCGACCATCTCGACAGCGCCATGCGCAACGGCTACTCGCCCATGACCACCGGCGCGCAGTGCATCATTGCCGACGGGCTCAAGGGCGAGGACTACGACCTCGTGCCCATCCGCGGCGGCAAATATCTGCGCGCGGCGAAGATCGGCCGCGCCATCATGGATGCCGATATCTTCATCTCCCTCACGCATGCCAAGGGACACGTGTCCGCCGGCTTCGGCGGCGCGCTCAAGAACATCGGCATGGGCTGCGGCTCGCGCGCCGGCAAGGAGGAGATGCACAGCTCCGGCAAGCCCGTCGTCGATCAGGATAAGTGCATCGGCTGCGGCAAGTGCGTGGAAAACTGCGCCCACAACGGCCCGCACATCGAAAATGGCAAGTGCACCATCCTAAAATATAAGTGCACCGGCTGCGGCCGCTGCATCAACGTCTGCCCGATGCACGCCATCCATGCGGACTATGCGATCGCAAACGAGCTGCTCAACTGCAAGATCGCCGAGTATGCCAAGGCGGTCGTCGCCCTGCTGCGACTGCCACAATTTCAGCGACGTGCCGATCGTGCCGAATGTGGGCATGTTCGCGTCCTTCGACCCCGTGGCGCTCGACACCGCCTGCGCCGACATGATCAATGCCCAGACGGTCAACCCGAACAGCGTCATCGCGCATGAGCATGACCATCCGCACGACCACTTCACGGCCGCGCACCCGGACACCGACTGGCGCGCCGCCGTCGAGCACGGCGAGGCCATCGGCCTCGGCACGACGCACTACGAGCTCGTGACGGTGTGATTCTGCTTTCATGCAAAAGGCTCCCCCGGATGGGGGAGCCTTTTTGTCATATGTATTCTCTTTGAGTGATCCGTTTTATGATCGCCCGAGCCAGAAGTCCGGCGACGCCTGTCTTTTTTGCAACATGCTTCTTGCCGTGCAGATAGAGTGCCTTGACCTCGATGCCCGCTATATCCTCCGCGGTGAGCGGATCATCGCCGAGAACGACGAAATCGGCAATCATACCGGGTGCAAGAGTGCCGCGTTTATTCTCCTCATGGCTCATATACGCGGGATTTGCCGTTATCATGCGCAGCGCGTCGAGACGCGATATGCGCTCGTCCGGATTGGGATGATTTACGGAGCACGCCATACCGTACAGGGGCTTTGGACGCGTGCACGGTCCGTCAGAGCCGTCGCCTACGACAAGTCCGAGGCGGTGCATCGTTCCCAGCGCGTTTAGTCTGTCAGTGCGCTCTCTGCCGAGCACCGAGCACAGATACTCGTCCGGCTCCTGCTTCCAATATATAAACGGCGACTGCGCGGCTATGCACAGCTTTATCTTTGCTGCGCGCTTTAGCTGCTCCTCGCTTGCAAGGCAGACATGGATCATCACATGGCGCGCATCGTCCCACGGCTTATCGGCATAAGCCGCCTCATATGCCGTTATGCACTGCTCCACCGCCGCATCGCCTATGGCGTGCATGGTTATCTGCCAGCCCTCGCGGTTTGCGCCGATGGCGAACTCGTTCACGCGCTCCTGCGGATAATTCAAAACGCCGTAGTTGTTCGGATCGTTCGCGTACGGCTCCTTGAGCGCCGCGTCCTCTGAGCCGAAGCAGCCGTCGAGGGCAAGCTTGAAGCAGCCGCCGACGCGCTTGAAGCCGTGCTTTTTCACGGCCTTGAGGTCCATGGTCTGGAAGAATATGCGGAACGCCTGCGGCAGGCCGGGCGCGAGTATTTTTATCATGTCTATATCCAGATCGTTTGCAAAGCCCACGCCCTCAACGGTGTGCACGAGCCCGATGCCGACCGACGCAAGGTACTCCGCGCCTCCGGAGAGACCGCGTATAATATCCATCGTGGGGATATACGCCGTTGCCTCGTTCACGCCGTTATAAAACGCCGACTGGTACAGCCATCCGGTCTCGGTATTGCAGCCGGGATCGGATTTCACCTTATCCGACAGCAGTGCCAGCATTGCGCTGTTGCACACGGCAGCATGACCGTCGTACTTCATGACCATGAGCGGACGCTCCGTCCAGTCGTCAAGATCGCGCTTTTCGGGCAGCCGATGCTCGGCAACGGTGTTCGCGGTGCAGCCGTAGCCCATGAGCACCTTGTTTTTCCGGTGACTGTCGGCATAGCGCCTGACCGCCGCCTTTGCTTCGGCAAAATTTTTGACATCCATGAGATAGAATGTGTTCTCGAAAACGCACAGCGAGCCGAAATGCATATGCGTGTCGCCGAACGCGGGCGTTACCGTCGCGCCGCCGAGATCGACCCGTTTTGCCTTGCCGTAGCGCGGAGGGATGCTGCTTTCATCGCCGAGCCACACGATGTGACCGCCCTTTACCGCCATCGCGGTGTAAATGCGGTTTTCCTTTTCGCAGGAGATGAATCTGGCGTTCGTATAAAGCTCCATAACCTCATTCCTTTCACTTCTAAAATGGGCTCCATGTAGACATGGAGCACTACAGCCTGTTTCGTAAAGACAAGTGTACAGCGGGGGAGCGCGAGGGAGGGTAAGCCCCCGCTCGCAATTGGATCATAGCCATCAAAAACGACTGAAAAACTGATTGATCAGTTTTATCAGGCTTTTTGACGAGCGCAGCGAGATTTTTTGTGAAAATTTATTTTTACAAAAAATGTGGCGTTTTTGAAACGTATAAAAAAGTCTCTGACTTTTGGTACGCTGAGGGGCTCCATGGTAAACATGGAGCCCAAATGTTTTCAGCCTTCGGGTATGTGTATCTCGCGGATGAGAAAATCCTTGCCCGAAAGTATGGTTTTTTCAAAGCTGCCGCAGTTGGGGCAATAGCCCTCGTGCTCAATGACATGGAACAGCTCGTTGCATTCGTCGCATTCAGCCATGCCGGGAATGACATTTATCACAAGCTTTGTGTCCTTGAGCCATGTATCCCCAACGACGACGGGATATATATCCTCAACATACTTGGGGATGACCAGCGACAGCTCGCCTATATCGAGGACGATTTCCGCGACCTCCTTAATGTCGTTTCGCTCGCAAAATCGGTGACGGTTTTGACCATTGAGCGGACAACTCCGATCTCGTGCATAGCGGCTGCTTACTTTCTTGCGATCTTCTTGGTGACGAGCTTTGCGACTGCCGCCGGAGCATTGCCGGCTGCGCCGCAGCCGAGGCAGCGGGAGGTCTCTATCTTCATCTGCTCCTCGGTGAAGGTACCACGCAGATCCTTGAAGGTTTTCTTTGCTTCCTTGGCAGAGCCGTCGGCGGCATGCTGTCTGGGAGCAGTGTCGAAGCCCGCAACGGAAATGCCTGCGGTGGCGGTGTTCATCGCCTTATAATCGCGTCTGTCACGGCCGATGACCTGCGACTGACCGGGATGTACATAGCGTCTGTTCGCCATTGTTTTTCCCCGTATAATTTTCCCCCTATAAATATATTTTGCAGTTTAGGTCTATCAATAATTTATATCATGAAACTATACGCTTTGTCAATTATTTAGCATTGGCATTAAGTAACTGTTCAGCTATTTTTTCAGAGGCACATTGACGCACCCATTGGCTCCCTTGTGTAAAGGGAGGTGGGTTGCCGCATGGCGGTAAGCCGGAGGGATTGTGCCACTCGCCGTGGCGGGCATTGCGTTACCAACACTGGTAGTGGGTTTAGCTGCGTCATCTCGACAATAACAAACCGCGAATATGCGGGCGACCAAAGGCAGCTCCCGATAAGAAAACATCGTGAGGAAAGAGAGAACGGTATAGCTTCGGCTGTACCGTTTTCTCATTTTTCCATTGATGCCGTGACTTTCGACATTTCCAAGGCTCCGATGCCCTTGTAGTAAATGTCGATCTCCTGCGTCCGATTCTTGCCCTTCGGGTCGCTGGCCGCATGGACGATGATTTTCTCCACGAACTCATGGAGGACGCAGGGCGTGAGCTCCGGGATATCCGTGTACCTTTCCACAACGGAGAGAAAACGATCAACATCCGCCGATTTGCTTTCCTCCAGCTCCACTTCTTTCCGAAGGGAACTCGCCAGCACCTTGAGCTCCTGTTCTTCCTTCTCATAGTCCGCAGAGAGCTTCTGAAAGCGTTCATCGGAGAGCTTGCCCGAAATGTTGTCCTCATAGAGCCGCTTGAAGATAGCATCCAGCTCTGTGATCCGCTTCTCGGAATCGACAAGCTGCCGTTTCCGCTTTGCAAGATCCCGGTCACGCTGCCGCAGGTCACTGTCCATGACCAGCCTCACAAACTCGTCCTTACTGCGGGAGGCGAAGGAAACGATCTCCCGCAGGTTTTCCAGAATCAATTCCTCCAAGATCACCGTGCGGATGGAATGGGTCTGACCGCAGAAGTCACGGCTCTTTCGGTAGCCGGCGCATAGGTAGTATTCCTGCTCGCGTCGGAAGTTGGTGGCTCTGCATTGATACATGACAGATCCGCAGTCCGCGCAGAACATCATGCCGGAGAACATCCCCATTTCTCCCATTTTTGTAGGACGACGGCGCGTCTGCCTTGCTGCTCTCGCAGCGTCCGCGATTGCCTCCGTCCAGATCGGGTCATGGGTGTTCTCAAAGATCATCCACTCACTTTCCGGATTATGGATGACCTTTTTGCTCTTGTAGGACTTCTTCCTCGTCTTGAAATTGACCGTGTGCCCCAGGTACTCCCGCCAGCGGTCCATGATATCCGCTACGGTGGAGGCATCCCATGCGTAGGGTAAGCCCCGCTTGATATTGCTTGCTTTCCGGCCCTTGCTGGCATAATAGGCGGCCGGGGTCAAGATCCTTCGCTCTGTCAGCTTCCTTGCAATCTGGGACGGTCCGAAACCGTCCATCACATATAGGCCGATCTCATAGACCACCGTTGCGGCTTCCTCGTCCCTGACCCACAGCTTTTTGTTGTCAGGAGACTTCATGTAGCCATAGGGCGGCAGGGTCGTCAGATGCTCGCCGGCGTTGCCCTTGACCTTCATCACGGCACGGATCTTCTTGCTGGTGTCCTTCGCATACCACTCATTGATGATGTTCCGAAAAGGAGTGAACTCATTATCACCCTGGGTGCTGTCCACACCATCGTTGACAGCAATAAAGTGAATGTCATGCTCAGGGAACATGATCTCGGTATACATGCCCACTTGCAGATAATCACGGCCCAGGCGTGACATATCCTTGATAATGACCCGCTTGACAAGGCCGGCTTCGATATCCGCAATCATTTGCTGGAAGCCAGGGCGGTTGAACGTCGTACCCGAAATGCCGTCATCAATATAAAAGCGATAGTTTTTGTAGCCGTGGTCAAGTGCGTAGCGTTGAAGGATCTTTTTTTGGTTGATGATACTGTTGCTGTCGCCCTGCAATTCATCGTCACGCGACAAACGGCAGTACAAAGCGGTAACAGCTTCGACGCTCATAGCGTTGTAAGGGAATTGAAGCGCGGCAGCGGTGTTTGACTGATGATACATAGTAACCTCCCATCCGGCAGTCAAACACGGTTTTGAAGTCACCTTCATTATACCGCGTCTTTTTGTCCCTGTCTGCCTGTTTAGGAGAATTAAGTTGTCGCTTCTTTCTGAACGTCCGCTTTCATCAGACGTTCCAGCTTCACGGCAATACTCTCGTCGCTCTTTTCCCGAAAGAAGGAATTGACGATAAAGGTCGTGTTGCCGATCTGTTTTTCGCTCCGCTTCGGCGGGGCGTATTTCTTTTCAGATGAAGCGGTCGTTTGCATAGTTAGCCCCTTTCTAATCGTCTGAAAACAAATCATTTTTTGATAGCTTACAAAGAACAGCAGAAACGGACGGCTGAATGGCTTTTCAGCTCCACGGGAATCCCACCCCCGCGCGGTTCTCGCGCGGCCCTGCTCATTGCCTGCGACGCCTCACCGCCTGAATACGGCTGCACGCCCGGACTGTGACTGCAAGGGAGTATCGCCCCGTCTGTGCATCGTGGCCCGCGGGCTGCCTTGCCCGCTTTGCGGCCTGGTGGATATCGCTCGCCTCGTTGAAGGGTCATGGCGCACCGGCCGTATAGCTCCGCACAGACGGGAATGTATCCGTCTGCTCTATGCTGCACCGGGATTTGCCGGGCTTTCTTTGTCAAGGAGCAAAGGGCTCAGCCGCGCGGAAAGGGGCGCGCGCGGTCAGATCCCGCCTGGGTTCAGTTCAGGTCGAAACTCAGGATGGCGACGATCAGCTTCGTCTCGATCCGGCGGCGGATCTCCTCGTCCACTGCAAGGCAGGGATTGCCGTTCTGGTCATACCCTCTGCGCATGGACAGTGCCGCTATGTAGCCGGAATAGTGATCCAGCACCTGGTTCACCGCCTCCGGGTCGCCCCGCACGGCGGCGGCGATCACCGGATACGGGATCAGCTTGTGCTTACTCATTCGCGTCACCTCCCATCAGCTCTTTCAGCAGCTCATAGGCTCGCTGCCTGCGATGATTGACCGTTCTCCGGGGAAGGCTCAGCTTTTCGCCAATCTCCCGATCTGCCAGCTCCAGGAACCAGTACATCAGAAAGATATCCCGGAGGCTCTGGGGCAAAACAGTCAGCGCGTCAGCCAGCCTGTCGTCCTTAATGAGGATCACATCGCCGTCCACGGGGAAGGATGTGTATTCCCACGGATAGAGGTCATAGGTCGCAAGCGCCTCGCTGCCCTCCTCCGACAGATCGCTCAGGGACACGAAGCGGTCCTGCTGGACGCGAACCTGACGGAAAGCGTTAGCAGACTCATTTCGGATGGTCCTTTTGCAGAACGCATCGAAGGTGTGCTGCTTGTGCCGGTAATGGTGTTCAAGGTCCATTTTCTCACCTCCCTTCGCGCCGGAAGGCAGGTCGTGGTTTCCCCTTTCACCCCTTACTGGTTTTCCAAATGCCCCTTTTGGCCATTTTTTCGGAAATTTCTCAAAAATATTTTTTTCGCGGCTCATGCTGCGCTCCTTTCGTCCTGTTCGGGTGGTTGTTCCTTCCAGAACGAAGGGCGGCGGGGAGCGGCAGCCCACGGCGAAAAAGTGCCGGGAACGACAAAAAGCACCTATAAAGGCTTCAAAGCCTTCATAGGTGCTCAATAGGCGCAATGAAACAGCAGAAAGAGCAGGCGGGTGCAGAAAACTGCTTTCATTCCGTATTGGTCCGGTTATGCGATTTGTGCGGCGGCAAGCCGCATCAGCGACACCTCCCGTACTCTTTTGTCATAGACTGATTTCCTTTCTGCTCAAATCAGATAGATGTGGCGAAAGGCGGTTGTTCAAAAGAGCAACCGCCTTTCCTGACGAATGAAACCGAAAAGGGGCGCGGGGCTATTTGCCCGCGCCCCTAAAGGTGAGCCTGTTTACTTTTCGATGATTTGCAGCGATTCTTCTTCACGCCGCCGCCTGATCTGCCATGTGGTCAGCGCAAGGCATCCGGCAAGAGATGTACAGAGGGAGATCCCCCACAAGCCTAACACGCTGCTGTCGCCGGTCTTTGGGATTTGCAGCCGCTTCGGGTCGATCCAGCCCATCAGGCCGCCGGGAGCCTTGCCCTGCACCAGCTCATACTTCTCAATGAAGCGGTGGAGCATGGCGGCGATCTCAGCGCGGGTTGCCGTACCCTGCGGGTCAAGCAGATTGCCGGATTTTCCCTTCACAAGACTGCTGCCGACCGCCCATTGCATCGCCGTCTTTGCGTAATCCGTGATCTTGTCCGCGTCCTTAAATTTGTCCAGATTTCCCTTGACAGTCAGATCGTAGCCCTTGTAGTCCGCGTAGCGGTAGAAGATGGCTGCAAGCTGTTCGCGGGTGATGGGATCGTCCGGGCCGAATTTGTCTTTGCCGTAGCCCGCGAAAATGCCGTTCTCCGCTGTCCATGTGATCGCGTCAGCGTACCACTTTCCGGCCTCCACATCGGTAAAGCTGTTTTTGCCCTTCGGTACGGGGCTGCCCTCCATGCGCCAGAGAATGGTCGCCATCATGCCGCGCGTCGCCGTCCCATGCGGACTGAACAGGGTCTTGCTCGTACCGAGCATCAGTCCGTTTTCATAGACGAACATCACATCGCTGTAGAACCAGTCCTTTTCAGAAACATCGGTAAAGGGATTCGCGCCTGTGCCCGGATTTTCGTTCACGCGCCAGCCTGCATACACGGTCATATCCTTCGTCAGATAAACACCGGAAACCTTGTTCATCAGGCTGCGTTCGGTGTACCAGCCGATAAAGGTATGCCCGCGCCAGGTCGGGACGTACTTTGTCAGGTCAATGTAGGTATTGTACGCTTCCCGCACGCTGGGAATATCACTGCCGCCGCCGGTTTCAAAGCGCAGCGTGTAGTAGGTGACGGGCGGATTGTAGCCGCCGCCACCGCCGCCGGTATACGTCCAGTGGGCGTAGACGGTGGTATTTGCAGAGAATACGGTATCCGTCGTAATCTTTGTGCCGCCGCTCTTTTCGGTGTACCAGCCGTCGAAGCTGTAACTGCCGCTTCGGGAGGCGCTGGGCAGAGAGGTCAGCTTCTGATTGGTGGTGGTCATGCTGCCGACAGAGGATGTACCGCCGTTGCCGTCAAATGTGACGATGTGTTCATGCGCGGGCGGTGTGACGGTGCGCTCGTAGCCGCAGGTATTGCAGGTCGTATCTGCGTCATTATCATAGACGTGAGCGGCCTTGTCCTTGATGCTTTCTTCTCTATTCGGGCAGTCAGCATCCGTGCATTCGTGCCAGTGGTTCGTGCCGTCCTTGCGCCAATCGCCGTAGCGGTGCTCATGGGCGGGCGGCGTGATCGTGCGCTCGTAGCCGCAAACATCGCAGGTCGTATCCGCGTCATCGTCATAGACGTGTGCGGCCTTGTCATTGATGCTTTCTTCCCTATTCGGGCAGTCATCGTCGGTGCATTCGTGCCAGTGGCTTGTGCCGTCCTTGCGCCAATCGCCGTAGCGGTGCTCATGGGCGGGCGGCGCGTCTTTGGTTATCGTAATAGACAGCTCCTTCGTATCGCTGCCCGCGCTGTTGGTGGCCTTGACGGTGAACTTGAAATCGCCGGCCTTGGAGGGCGTACCCTTGATGGTGTCGCCCACCAGCGTCAGGCCGTCGGGCAGAGCGCCGCTAACGCTCCATGTGATAGGCGTAGTGCCGTCGGCGGTCAGAATCTGGCTGTACGCCTCGCCCACCTTGCCGTCCGGCAGGGTGTCCGTGGTGATGGTCACGCTATGGCTGCTGGGAGCAAACTGTGCCGTCAGCTTGGTTACATCCGCCGAAACGTTATCTCCCGGTTCGTAGAGCTCGCCATCGCTGCCAAGCCACTTAAAGTAGTTGTCGGTATTTCCGTCGGGGCGGGTCAGGCCGTCGGACGCAGGCGCGGCAAAGCTCTCGCCGCTTTTCACAATGATTTGAATATCCTCAGAGCTATTACCCAGCTTGCCGCCGTCAAGATCGAGGGTAACGGCTTTCAGCCCGTCAGAGCCCAGTGAGCCGGGGCTCAGGACTTCAAGGACGGGACGGAAACCGGCAACAGCGTTCTGGTGCGAAGCAGGTGCGGAACTCCAGCCGCCGGGCGGGAAATAACCGCGAGCCGCACGGTCCGACTCCGAAGTGCTTAAAGTATCCTGCCCCCACGAGAACATCCCGAACCAGTTTTTGATATATCCGTCGTTCTTGTCCAGTATCCTGTCCCATTCGTTGCTTGGGGGCGTGCCACGCTGGGACTCAGCCGAGCCTATACTACCACTCCCCACGGACGGCGCGCGCAGTATATAGTCCACGCCGCCGGCGGCGTAGTCCCTGCCGAAAATCAGCCTTCCGGCATTCAGCTCATCCCAGCTTACCGTATGCGTTACGGTATAGTCCGCCACAAACAGGCTGTGTGCATATTTGTTCTTCTCTGCGTACTCATCGGTGGCTGCCATCGCAGAGGTGAGCGTGTAGGCGTCCACTGTCCCGGCATAGGTAAAGGGAACATAGTGCATTGTTTTGTCCGGTAGTGCGTCATCCGCCGTGCCGGGAATGCTCTCGCCGGAGAGGTCAAAGTAATAGGTGCCACCGGGAGCGAGGGTAAACTGCTCATCAAACTGCGCCGTCAGCTTGGTTACGTCCGCCGGAACGTTATCGTCCGGAGCGTAGAGCTCACCGTCACTGCCACGCCACTTAAAGTAGTTGCCTGTATTTCCGTCCGGGCGGGTCAGACCTTCGGACGCAGGCGCGGTAAAGCTCTTACCGTTTTTCACGATAATTTGAATATCTTCGGAACTGTTACCCAGTTTGCCGCCGCCAAGGTCGAGGGTAACGGCTTTCAGCCCGTCAGAGCCCAGTGTGCCGGGGTTCAGGACTTCAAGGACAGGGCGGAAACCGACGCTCGGGTTGGAGTACGTAGCATCGTCGTAGTCCCAGCCGCGGGCCGAATCGAGCCCGCGAATCGCACGGGTCGACGCAAAAATGCTTTCAGTATCCTGCCCCCACGAATGCATCCAACTCCAGTTTTTGATATATCCGTCGTATTTGTCCAGTGTCTTGTCCCATTCGTTGCTTTGGGGCGTGGCGGGTTCTAAATCATCCCAGCCTGTACCACCACTTCCCACGGACGGCGCACGCAGCATATATTCCACGCCGCCGGCTGCGCAGTCCTTGCCGAAAATCAGGTCTGCGGTGTTCAGGTCATTCCAGCTTACCGTATGCGTTACGGCATAGTCCGCCATAAACAGGCTGTGGGCAAATTTGTTCTGCGCTGCATACTCCTCGGTGGTTACCATCTCTGATGCGAGCTTGTAGGCGTCCACTGTCCCGGCGTAGGTAAAGGGAACATAGTGCATTGTTTTGTCCGGCAGAGCGTCGTTCACCGTGCCGGGAATGTTCACGCCGGAGAGGTCAAAGTAATACGTGCCGCCGGGATCGAGGGTGAACTGCTCTGTGTAATCAAACTGCGCCGTCAGCTTGTTCACGTTTGCCGGGACGCTGCCACCCGGTACGTAGAGCTTGCCATCGCTGCCAAGCCACTTAAAGTAGCTGCCGGTATTCCCGTCCGGGCGGGTCAGGCCATTGGAGGCAGGTGCGGTAAAGCTCTCGCCTTTTTTTACGATGATCTGGATATGATCCGAGTTGCTGCCCAATTTCCCGCCGCCAAGGTCGAGAGTAACGACCTTCAGCCAGTCAGAGCCCAGCGTGCCGGGGTTCAGGACCTCAAGAACAGGGCGGAAACCGAGGTCCGGGGAGGAGTACATAGCATAGCCGCTGCTCCAGTTGCGGGCCGAATAGTACCCGCGAATCGCACGGTTCACCTCCGAGCCCCTATTGGTATCTTGCCCCCAGGAATATATTTCGTTCCAGTTTTTGATATATCCGCCGTCCTTGTCCAGTATCTTATCCCATTCGTTGCTTTGGGGCGTGCCGCGTTGGGACTCGCCCGAGCCTGTACTACCACTTCCCGCAGACGGCGCACGCAGCGTATAGCTCACGCCGCCGGCGGCGTAGTTTTTGCCGAAAATCAGATCTGCGGTGTTCAGGTCATCCCAGCTAATCGTATGCGTTACGGCATAGTCCGCCACGAACAGGCTGTGGGGATATTGGTTTTGCTCTGCATCCTCCTCTGTGGTTGCCATCTCCGACATGAGCTTGTAGGCGTCCACTGTTCCGGCGTAGGTAAAGGGAACATAGTGCAGCGACGCATCCGGCAGGCTGCCGTTCGCCGTGCCGGGAATACTCACGCCGGAGAGGTCGAAGTAATAGGTGCCGCCGGGAGTAAGGGTGAACTGCTCTGGGAGATTAAACTGCGCCGTCAGCTTGGTTACATCCGCCGGAACGCTATCGCCGGGCGCGTACAGTTTCCCATCGCTGCCAAGCCACTGAAAATAACTGTCGGCATTTCCGTCCGGGCGGGTCAGACCGTCGGACGCAGGCGCGGTAAATTCGCTGCCCTTTTTCACAATGATTTGAATATCCTTGAAGCTATTACCCAGCTTGCCGCCGCCAAGGTCAAGGGTAACGGCCTTCAGTCCGTCAGAGACCAGTGTGCCGGGGTTCAGGATTTCAAGGACGGGGCGGAAACCGACAGACGGGCGGGAGCTCTCGGACCAGCTGGCGGTCCAGTAGCGGGCCGAAATGTACCCGCGAAACGCACGGGTCGTCCACGAAGAGCGCGAAATATCCTGCCCCCACGAATGCATCCTGCTCCAGTTTTTGATATATCCGCCGTTCTTGTCCAGTATCCTGTCCCATTCGTTGCTTTGAGGCGTGCCGCGTTGGGACTCGCCCGAGCCTGTACTATCACTTCCCACGGACGGCGCACGCAGCATATATTCCACGCCGCCGGCTGCGCAGTCCTTGCCGAAAATCAGCCTTCCGGCATTCAGCTCATCCCAGCTTACCTCATGCGTTACGGCAAAATCCGCAATGAATAGACTGTGGGCATATTTGTACGTCTCTGCATACTCCTCAGTGGTTGCCATCTCCGACGTGAGCTTGTAGGAGTCCACTGTCCCAGCATAGGTAAAGGGGACATAGCGCATTGTTTTGTCCGGCAGAGCATCGTTCACCGTGCCGGGGATGCCCATTGCCGAGAGGTCAAAGTAATAAGTGCCGCCGGGGGCAAGGGTGAACTGCTCGTCGATTTCACCCGCCGCGAAGGCCGCTGTCGGCAGCAGCGTCAGCACCATGCAGCATAGAAGCAGGATGCTGAGTATTCGTTTCTTCATTGGCTTTTCTCCTCCTGTTCGTGTCGGTTCGGCTTATCCGTCCCGTCTTTTCTCCGGTTTTCCTTGCTTCTGAGCCGGAAGCACAGCGCGGTGATGACCACCGCCGCTGCAAAGGAGACGACGGCCACCAGCACATAGCCGCCCGCGTCCTCCCGCAGCAGCATCGCGCCGAACACGCCCCATGCGGCGGTCTGTCCCGGAGCGACGACCGTGCCCGCTGTCTGCATCAGCGCCGCGCACAGCAGTATACACGCTGCGGAGAGGCTTATTACCTCGCGCCGCTGCCTCCGGCGGGTGTTTTCCCGCACCCGCTGCTTGACGAGTGCGACCCGTCTTGCGGTATCGTACATTTCGTTTGAACCTCCTCTCTGGATTTTTTGAAATGCGGCTTAAAAACCCCTTCACTTATATAGGTACAAAAAATCGAAAAAACTCTCACCCAAAACGCAAAATTTTTCAATAAAATTTGAGAGCCGCCAAAAAGCAGCTCTCAAGGAGTGGATATTCGGTTATTACTTCCGCGATAATCGGAAAACAGACCATCTTCCCGCCGCCACCAGCAGCACCGGCAGGGCGTAGGCGATGTACTGCGCCGCGCCGCCGT
>OHKV01000777.1_pt1 | contig 13274 bp, 13 predicted proteins | sample 1568951 | NCBI WGS metagenome assembly OHKV01 (sample SAMEA3879528, study PRJEB24766) | human gut metagenome | biome: human-associated habitat; feature: feces | place: USA | collected 1985/1987
CGTTATTATGCACCTAAACTGAAATTTACATCTCACGGAATTGTGCCTGCTGCTTACAGTAATTTCCGCGATACGCTCAACATTAAAAACGGTAATGCACCCGAATACAGGTTAAGCGGCAAAAACTGGTATGTAGATTACATAGCTATCCACGAAAAAGGCTATGCCTCGCACCACATCCCTGCACAAGGCAGCCTGATTCCGGCGGACAGCCGCACCAAGCTGAATCTGGACTATGCTTCCTTTAACTATCTTTCTCCCATCAAAACAACAGAAAACGGCACCACCTACTGGCTCGCAGGCCTGCGCTGTTACCGCTTCGATACTGCTTTGCAGTTCAGCAGTTCCGTACCGGCACTTAACAAAAAGTATGCTAAGCAGCTGAACCAGTTCGCCCCTGCCTTCGGCATCGGCGGCAAGCATTACCTTGATGCTGCACACCAACTGCAGCTTTACAGCGAGCTTTCCGGCTTGCCCTTAGGCGGCCGCGGGCACACCTACGACCTTGATATCGGCGTAAAATACAGTCCTTGTAAAAACCTCAGCGCCAACGCCGGCTACCGTGTTCTGGATCTGAAAATCAAAAACGACGACGGCACCGGTCTGTACAAGCTTTCCGGCTGGTACGGCGGCCTGAGCTACAGCTTTTAACATTTTATTATGAAAAACAAAGAGGAGGTTCCGGCATGAAAACAATCACCGCTTTACTTATGGCAACGCTTATTATGTGTCCCTGCAGCAGCATCATGGCTAAAAATCCTGCTGCCTCTGTAACCGACAAAGCGCAAAAGGCATCAATTTCTACCATTAAAGATTTGGATAACGGGCGTTTATACGTAATGGATTATACGGCAGACTATAAGCTGGACAAAATGCTGCAGCAGAATGTTAACAGCGTTGACACCATGCTGGCCTTCGTCGGCAGGGAGCTTCTCGGCGCAGCTAAACCGACTCCGGGCGCTATTGATGCCGGCTGCAGTGCCTTCGCCGGACGCACGGAAGAAGGCAAGCCTATCTACGGACGCAACTTTGACTATAAAATGAAAATGACTGCCGTAATGGTACGCACTGCTCCTAAGGACGGCTATCGCTCTATCGGTATGGCGGATGCAGGCTGGGTAGGATACGATATCGGCAGCCTCAGCGACGGCAAGAGTGATTTATCGGCAGCAGTAGCGATGCCATACCTGATTATGGACGGTATGAACGAAAAGGGCCTTGCTGTCAGCGTACTGAAGCTGGACGGCAAGCCTACGCACCAACGCACCGGCAAGCCTCAGATTACAACAACAGCTGCTTTGCGCCTGATGCTTGATAAGGCAGCCAATGTAGACGAAGCTTTAGCATTATTGGAAAAATATGATATGAATTCATCTATGGAAACCGCCAACTTCCATTTTCTGCTCAGCGATGCAGACGGAAAAAACGTTGTTCTGGAATATACTATTGATGATATGACCGTTATCGATACCAATTATGTTGCCAACCATTATCTGGCACCCAAAATGCATGGATTGGGACACGCCTATGACCGCTTTGCAGTACTGGATTCTGCTGTAAAGTTTAAAAAGAGCATCTTTACGCCCTTTGAAGCTATGTCCCTGCTTTCCCTGGTCAGCCAGCCGGAAACCGAAGAAGCAACCAGCATGACGCAATGGTCCGTAGTATATAATCTGCATGACCTGACAGCGCAGGTTGCCATCCGCAGAAATTATGATAAGCTGTTCAACTTTACGTTGGCAGACTTAAGCGGCAAGGCTAAAATCTAAATTATAACCATATACCTTAAGCAAAAAGAAGCTGACAGGCACCTATGTGCCGCAGCTTCTTTTTTGTATAACTGCTTTCAGCATTCCCAATCAGCCTGCTGCTTCTCCTGCTCCTCAACCTGCAGGCGCACCCGCTGCGCTGTACTGCTTACGGCGGCAGCGTGTCCCTCCAAAGCTGCGAAGGGTGCAAACTGCGCCGCCCGCTCTGCCAACGGCATCTGCCGATGCCTTTTTGATACATGATGCGGCAGATTGATAATATCCGCGTAATTATCACTCATGCCTTGTGACCTCCTATCTGTTCGTTGCGCTCCTTTGCTGTTGCCCCATCCAATAGGCTCATGCCCTTCAACACGGCATTCTTGCCAAAGCGCCGCTTAATTTCCAGCTGTGCCTGCTGCAGTCTGTTTTCACGCTGCCCTGCAGCCTGCTGCACTGCCTCATTCCCGAAGTCAAACAGGCTCAGCTCCCGTTCCTGCTTCTTGGCCGCAGCCTGAGCCGGAAGCACATGATTCGCCGCCAAGGTCAGCCGCCGCACCAAAAGATTGCTGTCCGTAATGCGCTTGTACAAATCCGCTGCCGCCTGCACCAGCAGTTTAGATGAAGAAGAAAAGCTCCCCAGATTAAAGCTGCCATGCGCATGCTGCGGCACCTTGCGTCCGTAACGGTCAACCTTCACCGCGCCTTGGTAGCTTCTGCCCTGCTTCAAATTGTCGATATCATAGCCCACCGTAAGCACTATCTGGTCGGTCACCAGCGCCTTGCTCACCAGCTCCAGCGCCAGCGCATCCGCCATCTCGCGCAGCACCAAAAGCGCCTCCGCCGATTCATACGCACGATGCAGCACCTGCCCCGAGCTTAGGCTGCAGACCTGCGGCCGGTAGCCCTTCACATCGGCAATCGTACAAGGCTCCCAGCCCCAGGCGTGGTCAATCAGAAGCTCCGCATTTTTACCGAAAAGACGGTACAGCAGCTCTTCATTATATACCGAGCAGCGCGCTATATCACCCATAGTATATATGCCTCTGGCCTCCAGCTTGCTTGCGTAGCTACGGCCTACGCGCCAGAAATCCGTCAGCGGCCGGTGCTGCCACAGCTCACGCCTGAAGCTCTGCTCATCCAGCTCCGCAATACGGACGCCGTTAGCATCCGCCGCAATATGCTTCGCCCGCACATCCATCGCCACCTTCGCCAAAAACAAATTAGTGCCGATGCCTGCGGTAGCGGTAATACCCGTTTCGCGCAAAACATCCAGAATAATACGCATCGCCAGCTCCCGCGCCGTCAAGCCGTAAAGCTCAAAATATTGCGTTACATCCATAAACACCTCGTCCACAGAATAGACGATGATATCCTCCGGTGCCACATAACGCAGATAAATTTCATAAATCCGCGTGCTGTATTCCATGTAATAGGCCATCCGCGGCGGCGCAATAATAAAATCCAGTGCCAGCTGCGGCTCGGCCTGCAGCTGCGCATAGGAGCACGACGAACCGCAAAGCTGCCTGCCGGGAGCAGCAAAGCGCCGCGCGGCGTTTATCTGCTGCACATGCTGCTTAACCTCAAACAAGCGCCCACGCCCGGGAATGCCATAGCTTTTCAGCGAAGGCGTCACCGCCAGACAAATAGTTTTGTCAGTCCGCCGCTCATCCGCCACTACCAGATTAGTATCCAGAGGATCAAGTCCGCGCTCACGACATTCTACCGACGCATAAAACGATTTTAAATCTATAGAAATATAGGTACGCTGCAACTTCTTCTCCTCCTTTACTATCGTCTGTGTTTCTATTATAGCACTTTTAAACGTACATGTCTGTAATATTATAAAAATATTTTCGTATTTATGATAAAAGAAAATCCCCTGCCCACGAACAGGTAGGGGAAGAAAGTAAAAGCTTATTCATGCTTCTCCGGGAATTTAGGTCTGGGGAAGTTAGGACCGGATGGCTTAAGCGTAAAGCCACGGCCGAATACATCGTTGACATCACTGATAATCATAAAAGCACTGGGATCAATCTCGCGCACAATGGAGCGCACCTTCGCCAGCTGCGTCAGCTTGATGACTACAAAAACCAGCTCGCGGTGACGATGCGTAAAGCAGCCCTCGCCGCTGATATAGGTAACACCGCGGCCGACGATTTTTATAATCGCTTCCGCAATCTCCTCATGATGCTCACTGATGATGATAACCTTCTTTTTATAATCAAAGCCTGTCGTAAACGCATTACAGGTTTTAGTCATCACAAAAAAGGTAAGCAGAGTATACAGCACCGGCTCAATACCAAATAAGGAAACGCTGGCAAGCAGCAGACAGATGTTGAAGGCAAAGCCCGTCGTACTGATAGAGATAGAATAATTCTTCTGGATAATAGCGCCGATAATATCCGTACCGCCGCTGGAGCCGCCCACACGGTACATGCACGCAGCACCGATGCCGTAAAGCACACCGCCGGCAATGCAGGCCAGCAGCTTGTCATGCACTACAGTATAGGTTGACAAAAAATGAAAGAAATCCAGGGATACAGAAAAAGCAATAATACCATAAAGCGCGCTGACGGTATATTCCCTGTCCATATACTTGTAGGCCAAAAAGAACAGCGGCACGTTGCAGATTAAGCTGGTAGCGCCCATCGGCAGGCCGGCAACATAATAGGCAAGTACGGCAACGCCGCCGATGCCGCCGCTGAGCATCTTATTAGGCATATAAAAGGTATTCATCGCAATACCCATAATTGCACAGGCCAAGGTCACCATAGCATAATGGTAAATTTTTTTCTTCAAAGCGGGATTCATAGAGTTCTCCTTTGCAAGCAAAATATTCTGAATATGTTTTTTATGTATATATTGTAACACTTTAACGCAGAAAGGCAACCACTAAATATTTTTCTCGGCAAAATCCCGAACGTTCGAAAAAAATTCTTGCTATGCAGGCATAAGCAGTATAAAATAATACTGTATACAACATTAGGCAGGTGAACTTATAATGAAGCAAATAAAAGAAACGGCATACGCCAAAATAAATCTGGGACTTGATATTCTCGGCAAGCGAGAGGACGGCTACCATGAGGTAAGCATGATTATGCAGAGCGTCGGTCTGAGCGACGAGGTTGTTATCAGCAAGGGTAACGGCATTCAGATCAGCTGCAATCTGCACAGCCTCAGCTGCGGTCCGGATAACCTGGCCTACAGAGCAGCCGCCCTGCTCGCAGGTCACTGCAATATTATTCCGAACGTTCACATCGCCTTGAACAAAAAAATTTTTCTGGCAGCAGGACTGGCAGGCGGCAGCAGTGATGCAGCCGCAGTTCTGCGCGGTCTGAACCGTTACTGGGAGCTTAACCTGGAAAATTATGAGCTGGAACAGCTCGCTGCACAATTAGGCAGCGATATACCCTTCTGCATCGAAGGCGGCACTATGCTGGCAACAGGACGCGGTGAAGTCCTCACCAAGCTGGAGGACATGCCCGAAACCTGGCTGGTATTGGCCAAGCCCTGCGGTCTGGAGGTTTCCACCGCCTTGGTCTACCAAAACTTCAACCACGGCCGCGTGGTACATGCACCCTGCATCTGGCAGCTGGAAGCATATCTGCGCGAAGGCGGCAAGGCCATCGCCCCCTACATGGGCAATGTTTTAGAAACAGTAACTATCCCGGCACACCCCGTTATAGCCTCTATTAAGGCTGCTATGCTGGGAGCAGGCGCCTACTATTCTCTTATGAGCGGTAGCGGCCCGACAGTATTCGGTCTTACTGCTGACAAAGAAACTGCGGAACGTGTGCAGCAGGCACTGACAGATTTTGATGTAGAAACAGCTATTACAACAACTATCGGAAGGAGAAACTAATATGTCCGGACATTTGCAGCCTATAAAACTAGACAGCTACAAGCCTCTGCGTGAGCTTGTCTGTGAAAATATCCGTCAAGCTATTATTGACGGCACCTTCAGCCCCGGGGAACGCCTCATGGAAATCCAGCTGGCTGACGAAATGGGCGTAAGCCGTACGCCCGTGCGCGAAGCAATCCGTAAGCTGGAGCTGGAAGGCTTCGTTGTTATGATTCCCCGTCGAGGTACCTATGTTGCCGATATTTCCATTAAGGATATCACCGAAATTTACGAAATCCGTATCAGCCTTGATATTCTTGCTGCTGGCCTGGCTGCCGAGCGTATTACAGATGAGGAGCTTGAGCAGCTTAACGGTTATCTTATTGAAATCGGCCAGCATATCGCCAACAACGATATGGATAAAATCGTCGAAGTAGATACTGCTTTCCACGATATGTTATACACTGCCAGCCGCAACGAGCGCCTGCGCAGCATCATCAATAACCTGCGCGAGCAGATGACCACTATCCGCGGCCGTTCCATGAGCTACCCGGGACGTTTGGTGGAAACCATGGACGAACATCGCAATCTGGTAGAAGCTATTGCTGCCCATGATGTAGAACGTGCGCAATACGCAGCCCGTATCCATCTGGAAAACGCCGAGCACACCCTCATGCGTTCCCTCAGCGAGCATCTGCCGCAGAAGAAGGCGTAAGCATGACAACTGCTAATATAGATGCTTTTATTGCAGCAGGCGGCCTCAGTCCCTGGCTGAAGTCCTATGCCGGCACCGAACACCGCTGTCTGGCACCGCTTGGCGATAAGCGCCTCATAGACTATATCATTGCAGCCCTGCAGGGAAGCGGACGCATCCGCCGTATTGTCGTAGCTGCCCGCCCCGAAGCCTTGGCGCTTTTAGAGGGTACGTTACCGGCCGACGTTCTGCTGTGTAAAGCCGCAGGCGACCTGCCGGCTACAGCCTTCGCTGCCTCCGAAGCCTTAGGCCCTGATGCCAGTGAAAAGCTGCTTGGAGTATGCGACGACATTCCGCTGCTGACCTCCCTTGCAGTGCGCGACTTTCTTGCAGCCTGCAACGCCTTCCCCGAAGGCCAGCTTTATTATCCCATCATCCCCAAGGATGCCTGCCTGAGCGCCTATCCCGATGCCCAGCGCACCTACGGCAAACTGCGTGACGGCATCTTTACCGGCGGCAACATGATGCTGATGGCCAAAGAGATTATTCCCGGCGGTCAGCAAAAAGCACGCGAAATCTTTGCCCGCCGCAAATCACCACTTAAGCTGTGCAACTGGCTCGGATGGGGCTTTTTGATAAAGCTCCTGTGCCATCGTCTGACAGTGGCCGATGCGGAAGCACGCACCTCCGCACTTCTGGAAATGCGCTGCAAAGCCATCATCACCCGTCATGCATGTATCGGCATGGATATAGATAAACCAAGTGACTTAGAACTTGCAAGGAGGACGCTTACATATGGTAAAAGCCAAAAGAATTGAACGCGTAGCAGCGTTAAGTAAACTTTTAGCCGATCATCCATATCGGCTGTTTTCATTTTCATATTTCTGCAAAAAATTTGCTATCGCCAAATCCACCCTCAGCGAGGATGTTTTAGCCGTAAAATCAGGACTGGAGCTTTACGGCCTGGGCAAGGTAGAAACCGTTTCCGGTGCTGCCGGCGGCGTGCGCTTTATCCCCGGCCATCTGCCGGAGGATGACGCAGCCTTCTTGGAAGAGCTTGCTGCCCGCCTCACCTCTCCGGACCGCATCTTGCCCGGCGGTATGCTTTATACTACCGATATCCTCTGCCATCCGGAAACCGTAGTGCGTCTGGGTGAAATCTTTATGCTCCGCCTGCAGGAGCTGGCACCGGACTGCATCATGACGGTTGAAACAAGCGGTATTCCGCTGGCTATGCAGACGGCGCGTGCGTTTAACGTGCCTCTTGTTATCGCCCGTCACACCAGTGATATTACCGAAGGCAGCACCGTCAACATCAATTACGTCAGCGGTTCCACCAAGGTTATCCAAAACATGGCCATGCCCAAGCGCGCTTTGCAGCCCGGCAACCGTGTGCTGATTGTGGATGATGTTATGAAGGGCGGTGGCACCGCCAAGGGTATGATTGCTTTGGCTCACGAAGTCGGCGCTCAGGTTGTAGGCAAAGCCTTTTTAATCGCCACCGCTGCACCAGAACGCAAGCTGGTAGAAGATTACACTGCCTTCTTCACCCTGCATAACGTAGACGAAGAACAGCAAAAAGTAACATTGGAAGTAAATAAATAATATAGAATACATCAGGCTGGCTAGAAGGTATTTTAAGATGATGCCTTATGGGCAGACCGAAATATCATTAACTATAAACTACGTCAAGCTGGCTAGAAGGTAGCAGATGCTAAACGACGGTGACGACGGCGTACTTCCGGTACGTCTAGGAACCGTTGTGACGCAGATGATGCCTTATAGACAGTTAGGAAAGGAAGAACTCACATGTCAGAATTAGTAGCAATAATCCTCGCCGCAGGCAAAGGCACAAGAATGCGCAGCAAATACCCCAAGGTACTGCACAAGGTAGGCGGCAAGCCCATGCTGCAGCACGTAATTGACGCTGCAAGCGCTGCCGGCGCAGACAAAAAGGTTGTTATCGTAGGCCATGAAGCAGAGCTGGTAGAAGCAATGGTAGGCAATCAGGGAACCATCGCCCTGCAGGCCGAGCAGCTTGGCACCGGCCACGCTGTAATGCAGACTGCCGATGCCCTGAAGGACTTCCACGGCACTGCGCTCATCCTGTGCGGTGACACTCCGCTGCTGGACGGCGAAGAGCTGAAAAAATTCTGCGAAGCACATCAGGAAAGCGGCGCTGCTGCTACCGTACTTACGGCAATTATGGATGACCCGTTCGGCTACGGCCGCATTGTACGCGATGCCAACGGCAATGTACAGGGCATCGTAGAGCAAAAGGATGCTACCGAAGAGCAGAAGGCTATCAAGGAAATCAACACCGGTATTTACTGCATGGAATGCCCGCAAATGTTTGACGTGCTGGCTACCTTGACCAACGACAATGCGCAGGGCGAATATTACCTGACCGACGTACTGCAAAAGCTCAACGAAGCAGGTGCCAAGGTTGGCGGTATTTCCACTGCCGACAGCGATATGGTTATGGGCATCAACTCCCGCAAGCAGCTTTCCGTTGCTGAAGGCGTTATGCGCCAACGCATTTTGGATAAGCTGATGGATGCAGGCGTAACCATTATGGATCCTGCCAGCACCTTCATCGAAGCAAGCGTAAAAATCGGCCGCGATACCGTTATCTATCCCTACACCTGGCTGGAAGGCACAACCGAAATCGGCGAGGACTGCGAAATCGGACCTAACGCCCGCTTCACTAATGTAAAAATCGGTGACGACAACCATCTGCAATTCATCTACGGCCATGACTGCGAGGTTAAAAACCACGTTACCGCAGGTCCGTATGTACATCTGCGTCCCGACACCGTTATCAGCGACCACGTTAAAATCGGCAACTATGTAGAGGTTAAAAACTCTAACGTAGGTGAAGGCACCAAGCTGCCTCATCTCACCTACATCGGTGACAGCGACATCGGCAGCGGCGTTAACATGGGCTGCGGCTGCATCACCGTCAACTACGACGGCAAGAAGAAGCATCGCACTGTTATCGGTGACAATGCCTTTGTCGGCTGCAACACCAACCTTGTTGCTCCTGTTACTGTACAGGCCAACACCTACATCGGTGCAGGCAGCACTATCACCAAGGAAGTACCCGAAAATGCTCTGGGCATTGCACGTGCCCGTCAGAAAAATATCGAAGGCTGGGCCGAAAAATACCGTAACGAGGGTAAATAAGCTTTTATAGTCACATATGTGTCAAAAAGTTTACAAAAAACTTGTGATTTACGTGTTTTTTGTGTATAATTAAATTTAAGTAAAGTTTTGCTCATCGCACCAGCAAACTACAACAAGGTAATTTTGGAGGGATTGGACATGTTGTCTGACGAGAATAAGTTAAGAATATTTACCGGTAATGCAAACCCTGATCTGGCACGCGAAATCGCTGCTTACCTCGGAACCACCGTTGGTGATTCTGTAGTTAACCGTTTCAACAACGGCGAAGTTCAGGTAATGATTAACGAAAGTGTACGTGGCAAGGATATCTTCATTGTACAACCGACCTGCGGCCCTATCGTTAACGATAACGTAATGGAGCTTTTGATTATGGAAACTGCAGGCATTACCCGTGTAGTAACCATCGACCTGCACGCTGCACAAATTCAAGGCTTCTTCAACATCCCCTTTGACCATATGCCCGGTGGCCCGCTGATGGCAGAATACATTAAATCCAAGAATCTGGAAGACATGGTTGTTATCTCTCCGGACCTTGGTGGCGTAAGCCGTGCCCGCAATTTCGCTGAAATGCTGAATGCACCGCTGGCTATCATCGACAAACGTCGTCCGGAACCCGGCGTTGCTGAGGTTATGAACCTGATTGGCGACGTTAAAGGCAAAACCTGCATCATGGTAGATGACATGGTTGATACCGCAGGCTCCCTGACCGAAGGCGCACGCGCTCTGAAGAAATTCGGTGCTAAAGAAGTATATGCATGCTGCACTCACCCGATCCTGACCGATCCGGCACTGTCCCGCATTGCTCAATCCGATATCACCGAGCTGGTTGTTACCAACACCATTCCTCTGGCTCCTTCCAAAAAGCACCCGAAAATTAAGGTGCTCTCCATTGCGCCGATTCTGGCAGAAACCATTCTGCGCATCTACAATGACTGGTCTGTAAGCCAATTATTCGATACCAAACACTAAGCGTAATATAAAAAGGCTTGCCTCTGGCAAGCCTTTTTGTTATGATTAAAGCCGGCAAAACTACCGGCTTTAATATTTGGAGTAATTATGCGTATCATTTATCTTCTTATCATCTGTTCCCTTGCCGGCGTACTGCTGCTGTGGCTGGGGATATACAAAAAAATCAGCAGAAAGACTGCCGCTATAAGCGCTGCTCTCAGCCTTGCGCTTGCAGGCGCGTTGCTCTTGCTCGCCGTACTTCCGGGCAACAGCTTTTACGGCAAGGTTATAACACACGCGGAAAACACCCATGGGCGCAAGCTCATTGCCCTCACCTTTGATGACGGCCCTTATCCGCCCTATACCCAAAAGCTGCTCAAGCTTTTGGCTGCCAAAAACGTGCATGCCACCTTCTTTATGGTTGGCGAAAACGCTGCCAAGCATCCGGAAACAGTAAAGCTCGTCCAGGCACAAGGACATCTGATTGCTCTGCATGCAGGCTATCACAAGGATTTGCTTAAGTTCAGCAGCAGCGAAGCTGCCGCCAACATTGCCTACGGCAAGGAAACGCTGCAGAGCATCACCGGTACTGCACCGCAGTATATGCGTCCGCCGCACGGCTTCAAGGACTGGAGCACTGTCAAGGCTATCAATGATGCAGGTATGCAGATAGTAAACTGGAGCATCATTCCCCGCGACTGGACGAACCCCGGCGTGCAGGTAATCGCCGACAGAGTCTGTGAGAACGCAACTCCCGGTGCTATTGTCCTGCTGCATGACGGCGACAGTCCCAAAAATCTGGCACCGCGTGATCAGACGATTGAGGCAGTCGGCCTCATCATCGACCGTCTGCGCGCAGATGGATATGAATTTGTCACCATCGAAGAACTTAATAAATAACAAAGACTAACTATAAAAAGTCAAGGGGGTAAAGATAAAAAACTTAAACCAAATAGATACATTGAATTTTTATTAGGTTAGTTGAAAAAACGCATGACAAATAAAGCATCGTTTACGGTGCTTTCAAAGACAGTATCAAATTAAGTAAAGTCAAGAAGCTTTCAGAAAAGCCTGCTTTGTTTTCTCAATGTGGAAAATCACCCTAACCAATTTCTTTACGGCATGAGATATAGCAACATAGTAATGCTTACCTTCAGCACGTTTTTTCGCTAAGTAATCTGCAAAAGTTTTGTCCCAATGGCATACAAGTTTCGCAGCATGAAACAATGCGTAACGCAAATAGCGTGAACCACGTTTTTCCATATGAGCATAGCAGTTATCAAGTTTACCGGATTGGTAGATAGAGGGAGAAAAGCCTGCATAAGCTAAAATCTTATCTGGAGAAGAAAAGCGGCTGAAATCGCCAATTTCCGAGATAATCATAGCTCCAATATTACGTCCGATTCCAGGTATTGTAGTGATAGGAGAAGCAATCATATCCATCATTTTAGAAATCTCTGCTTCTATTTCTCCAATATCAATAGTCAGTGCACGAATAAGCTTAATAGTATGCTTTAGCTCAAGAGATTTAGCTGGCATATTAGAGCCTATAGAATTTTTGGCAGCATCTCTAATCTTAATAGCAGTTTCACGGTCATAGTGACCTTTTGAGGCTTTGGAGAGTAGATTAGTAAGCCTTGTCAGATGTACAGAAGCTATAGCTGATGCGCTAGGAAATTCTTCCAGCAATTGGTAAATAGAGGTCATATGAAGAGTTGGAACGAGTTTTTCAAGTTCCGGGAAAAGGATTTGTGCTAAGCGGGAAAGAGATGTTTTAAGCTTAGCGCGTTCTTCAACTTTAGAAAACCTGTAACGGGTTAGTGACTTTAAATCTTCGTTATGGTAAGATATATCCGAGTAGGATTTTAAGCTTACATCGGACAATAACATCATAGCAATGGTTTTAGAATCAATCTTATCCGTTTTCGTCTTTCTAAGGCTTAGACTTTTTCTGTAAAGATTTGTGTGGAGTGGGTTAAGAATAAAGGTGGCTAGACCTTTGTTCAACAAGAATCCAATGATGTTATAGCTGTAATGACCGGTAGCTTCAAGTCCTACTTTTATATTGTCAGAAGAAGAGACAGATTGGATTTTTTCGTAAAGAAAATTGAAACCTTCTTTGTTGTTGAGAATAGTAAAAGGTTTGGCAAGAACTTCACCTTCGGAGTTCATAAAGAAGCAGTCGTGCTTATCTTTAGCAACGTCAATACCAACTAAAATAGTCAATTGAAAACACCTCTTGAATAGATATTTGATACTGTTTTAGAACCACGGGTACTCCTTGCAATTGTAGCCTCGTTCTACATAAACCGTCATGCGGTATCTAACTGATTAACAAATTAACAAAGAGACTGTGGTTAGAGCCTTCAAAAAACCATCTAGTGGTAGGAGTTGAAAACTAATCCACAGTATCTAAAACAGCATAGCTTAAATTTTTATTAAAAGCAACCTAAGCTATGGCTATATTATACGAGGAGCAACAATATGAAATTAATTGTCGGCCTTGGCAATATCGGCCGCGAATACGAAAATACCCGTCACAACATCGGCTTTATGGTAGTTGACGAGCTGGCACGCCGTCTTGGCGTAAGCTTCGGCAAAGAGGACCGCAGTGCCTATATGGCAGAATACCGCGCTCCAGAAAAAATCATCATCATCAAGCCTACCACCTACATGAATCTCAGCGGCGTTGCCGTAGGTGCCTACGCCAACTTCTATCACATCGACCCGGATGATATCGCTGTTATCCAGGATGATATGGATATGCCCGTAGGCCAGCTGCGCATCCGCCGCAAGGGCAGCGCCGGCGGTCACAATGGTATCAAATCCATTACCGAGCATTTGGGAACCGACG
>OHKV01000783.1_pt1 | contig 13162 bp, 11 predicted proteins | sample 1568951 | NCBI WGS metagenome assembly OHKV01 (sample SAMEA3879528, study PRJEB24766) | human gut metagenome | biome: human-associated habitat; feature: feces | place: USA | collected 1985/1987
CCCGGTGAACGGTCAGCTCTTGCATCCTCATCTCTGAAACATGGTGCGATCTGGAAATATTTATCAAAGCCTGATGCCATAAGGAGCTGCTTGAACTGCTGCGGAGCCTGTGGAAGCGCATAGAACTTGCCCTTATGGACACGTGAAGGCACAATGTAGTCTCTTGCACCCTCAGGTGATGATGCGCAAAGAATTGGAGTCTGTATCTCTACAAATCCCATATCATTCATCTTCTGTCTGAGGTATGTGATTACATTGGAACGGAAAAGAATATTATCCTTAACCTTCTGATTCCTAAGATCAAGATAACGATACTTAAGCCTTACATCCTCTCTGATTTCCTTGGATGTAGGAACCTCAAACGGAAGGTCTCTGTATACCTTGCCAAGAATATTAACTTCATGAGCTTCAAGCTCTACTGTACCCGTTGCAATCTTAGGGTTATAGGTCTCCTCATCTCGCTGCATTATTACACCTGCAACGCTGATACACTGCTCTTTTCTGATTCCTTTAAGAAGCTGTGTATCTCTGAATACAACCTGGACAACACCATACATATCACGCAAATCAACAAATGAAACTCCGCCGTGGTCACGTATATTCTCGACCCAGCCAGCAAGCTTCATCTCCTTGCCGATATCATTCTCACTTACCTGATTCATGGTCTTACTGCGATATAAGTCTGACATCTCTTCCTCCTTATTATAGTGCATCTGCATACATGCACGTTATTAAAATAAATAATAATAAAAAAACTGCCCAGCCTGAGCAAAACTCAGGACGAACAGTTAAATATCCGCGGTGCCACCTGACTTACTGCCAGATTATTCTGACAGCCACCTTCATGACCTGTCCTGTAACGTAAAACACACGGCGCACCTAATTGCAGGATTATAATTCCTTATAATCTGATAAAGCTTTCAGATTGCAGCTGCTGAAGTGTTATTCATCCCAGTTCACTCTGCCGGACTCCCACCGCCACCGGCTCGCTGTAAGCGATAACTGAAACTACTTCTCTTCGTCATAGCTTTGTGCAACATTCTATAACAGCGTAGCAGATTTGTCAATATTAAAAATGGTTCCGGGTACAGAATAAACCATATCCGGAACCATCCCAAAAATCATTATTATCCTGAAAAGAATTACTTCTGTACAAGGTGAATAGCAAATCCGCCAAACTCGCCCTTGAAGTAGATTGCCTTAAGTCTTCCTTCCTTAATAACGGCTGAATCCTTATCAATCTCAAAGCCTCTCTTCTCAAGGTGATATACAGCTCTCTCAATATAGTTGGTAGCAATTGCAATATGTCCGTGTGTTCCGCGTCCCTGCTTCTTCATGAGTTCGAAGCCTGTACCAGAGAATACTGAGCTGTTACCAACCTTCTTCTCGAAGCTGAACATCTTGTTAAATGTATCAGCAAGCTCTTCTGCTTCTTCTCCGCTTGTAAGGTTGACACCTACATGTCTTACCTCAAATCCGAGCATTGTATCTACAGCCTGTGTTGTAAGATTCTTAATTCCTTCAAAATCACCTGCAGCAACCATGTCTTTTTTAACCATCCATGAACCGCCACAGCATACAATCTTATTAAAGTCAAGATATGACTTAAGATTATCTGCATTAATTCCGCCTGTAGGCATGAACTTCATATTAGTATATGGAGCAGACATTGCCTTAATCATCTTAAGACCACCTGCTGCTTCTGCAGGGAAGAACTTAACGACATCGAGACCAAGCTCAATAGCAGTCTCAACATCTGAAGGATTGCTTGTGCCGGGAACAATAGGATATCCCTTGTCGATACAGTGCTTAACAACCTTTGGATTAAGGCCTGGGCTTACGATAAACTTAGCACCTGCATTCATTGCTCTGTCAGCCTGCTCAGGAGTGAGGACAGTGCCTGCACCTACGATAAGTTCAGGGAACTTATCTGCCATTATTCTGATTGACTCTTCTGCAGCAGCTGTTCTGAATGTAACCTCTGCACATGGAAGTCCGCCTTCAATAAGTGCCTTTGCAAGTGGCTCAGCATCCTTTGCGTCATCAAGTGCAATTACAGGAACGATACCAATTTTACCAAGTTCTTCAATTACTTTGTTCATTATACGTTCTCCTTAAATTTATTAATAAAAATTACTATTAAATATTATAGGACTGCGGTAATATTTTGTCAAACATTGTTCAAAAAATGATGGATTAAATTTAATTAGTATGATAGAATAAATAAGTAATAAAATTTTTGGAGGTATCTAAAAAATGAAATTAAATTTAAGACCAGCTGAAGAGTGCACATTTGATGCCGTATCTTTAGGTGAGGTTATGCTTCGTCTTGATCCGGGCGAAGGCAGAATTCGTACAGCAAGAAGCTTCAGAGCATGGGAAGGCGGCGGAGAATACAACGTTGTTCGTGGACTTCGCAGATGCTTCGGCTTAAAGACTGCAGTCCTTACTGCATTTGCTGATAACGAAGTAGGTAAGCTTATGGAAGACTTCATCCTTCAGGGCGGTGTTGATACATCTCTTATCTGCTGGAAGAAGACAGATGGTATCGGACGTCTTTGCAGAAACGGTATCAACTTTACAGAGAGAGGATTTGGTATCCGTGGTGCTGTAGGTTGCTCAGACCGTGCTAACACAGCTATTTCACAGGCTACTCCGGAAGATTTCGATTTTGATTACATCTTCAAGAACAAGAGCGACGGTGGCTTAGGTGTTCGCTGGTTACATACAGGCGGTATCTACGCTGCACTTTCAGAGCAGTCATGCGAGACAGTTCTCGCTGCTATCAAGACAGCTAAGAAGTACGGAACAATCGTATCTTACGACCTTAACTACCGTCCTTCAATGTGGTCAGCTATCGGCGGACTTGAGAAGGCTCAGGAAGTTAACAAGGAAATCGCTAAGTATGTTGATGTCATGATCGGTAACGAGGAAGACTTCACAGCATGCCTTGGTTTCCAGATTGAGGGTAACGATGAGAACCTTAAGTCTCTTAACATCGAGGGATACAAGAAGATGATCAACGAGGCTGTTAAGACATACCCTAACTTCAAGGCTGTTGCTACTACTCTTCGTACAGTTAAGACTGCTACAGTTAATGACTGGTCAGCTCTTTGCTGGGCAGGTGGAGAGATCTACAAGGCTAAGCAGTATGACGGACTTGAGATTATGGACCGTGTTGGCGGTGGTGATTCATTCGCTTCAGGTCTTATCTATGGTCTTATGACAACAGGTGATGCTGAGACAGCTGTTAACTATGGTGCAGCTCACGGCGCACTTGCTATGACAACTCCTGGTGATACCACTATGGCAAGCAAGAAGGAAGTAGAGGCTATCATGGGCGGAGCTGGAGCTCGTGTACAGAGATAAGTAATAATTCAATCCGGTAAGTAATGAGATCCTACTCGTGAATTTTACGAAAAATAATAGTAAAAATTTTCCCCTCGAAATGGTGTATAAACATCGTTTCGGGGGATTTTTGTATCTTAGGGATTGTGTATAAAATCTTGTTTCTTGATAGATACTGTGGAAGAGAGAAGCTTTTTAGCGAAGCTTTTTGAAACTATCCGTTATTTACAGGAGGAAAACAAACTGATGGATGATCAGACAAAAAAGCTTTTAAAGGAGTGTAATGTAGGCTGCAAGATGGCGCTTCAAAGTATGACACAGGTAGAAGATTATCTTGAGGACAGTGAGCTAGAGCGCGCCGTAGAAGATTATCGCAGAGAGCATGAGCGAGTAGAGAAGGAAACATCGCGTCTTTTAATGGAGGCGGGTGTATCAGAGAAGGATCCAAGTCCTGTGGCATCTGCATCTTCATGGATTACAACAGAGATGCGGCTTATGATGAAGGGAGATTGTCATCAGGTAGCAAAGCTGATGATGAATGGATGCAACATGGGGATTCAAAGCATTGCAAAGTGTCAGAATGAGTGTAGTGATGCAAGCCGGGAAGCCAGACAAATTGCAGAAGGTTTGATACACACTGAAGAAGATTTTATGGGAAGGATGAAGGAGTTTTTGTAATTTAATCAGGGCGCTTATGCGCCCTTGCGAAATTTACGTGTCACATCATCGTAAATTATTAGAGTAATATTTTCCAGTTGCATATCAACACCTAAATCGCTATAATGAGGGAAAATACATAAAGAAAGTAGAGGAAGACATGAAAAGTATAAAGAAATGGTCATTTACACAGGTTATGGTATTTGGCTTTCTGGCGCTGATACTTGTAGGTGCATGCATTTTAATGCTGCCGATATGCAATGCCAATGGAAAGTGGCTCAATTTTCCAGATGCACTGTTTACATCATGTACCTGTGTCTGTGTGACAGGACTAGTAACTGTTGTCCCGGCATTTCAGTTTACATTTCTGGGAAAGTTGGTCATGCTGTTTTTAATTCAAGTCGGAGGCTGGGGCGTTATTGTCTGTGTGACGTATGTGCTTGTTCTTATGAAAGTCAAACTCACCATTCAGGAACGCGTGATGCTGCAAAATTATTTTAACCGCGACAGTATGCGTGGTCTTGTCGGAATACTGCAGTATGTCGTAAAGGGATCACTTGTGGTAGAAGGCATTGGTGCGTTAGGATATGCATGCCGCTTTATTCCACAGTTTGGACTGCTTCGCGGCATATGGTATGCAGTTTTTCACTCAATATCAGCCTTTTGTAATGCAGGAGTAGATTTACTAGGCGATTCTAGTTTTGCGATGTATGCAGATGATGTACTGATAAATACAGTTACAGCTTTTTTAATTATAGCAGGCGGAATTGGCTTTATGGTATGGAGGGAATTGGTTGCTTTTATAAAAAAGGCAGCTAAGAAGGAGACAGGAATCAGACAGGGTCTGAGAAAGCTATCTCTTCATACAAAGTTAGTGCTTTTAATGACAATCAGTTTGTTATTGGGCGGAACTTTATTTTTCTTCATTGTAGAATATAATAATCCAAATACATTAGGATCTATGGGCTTTTTCCAAAAGCTGATGGCATCATTCTTTCAGTCAGTGACAACAAGAACTGCAGGATTTTTTACTGTGCCGCAGGATCAGCTTAGAGAGGTTTCGAGGCTGTTTAGCTGTTTTTTGATGTATATTGGAGGCTCTCCTGTAGGAACAGCAGGAGGTGTGAAAACAGTTACAGTAGCTGTTGTGCTGCTTAGCTGTGGTTCTATTCTGGCAGGTCATGAAGATACAGAGTGCTTCAGGCGTTGTATTCCAATGAATATTGTTCGAACAGCATTGTCAGTTTGCATTGGAGGTTTATTGTTGGTACTAGTAGGCACCCTTGCATTAATGGTTGCAGAGCCAGAGGCAACAATTATGCAGGCTACATATGAGGTGGTCTCTGCAACGGCGACAGTAGGTCTGACAGCAGGTCTTACGCCGAAACTTCACATTGCTGGAAAATTTATTACAATTCCTCTTATGATTGCAGGAAGTATAAAGAGAAGAAATGAAAAGAGAAGACTGCCAGAGGAACATATCATGGTAGGATAAGATTATTTTAAATGCGAGCTTTGAAAAGCAGAAGGGAAAGTCATGAAAAAACAGCAGTATATTGTATTTGGTTTAAATCGTTTTGGCACAAGTGTAGCGAGAACACTTGCAGCAGCTGGAAATGAGGTAGTGGCAGTGGATCAGGATGCAGACCGCGTGGCACGGATGCCATGAGCGGTCTTGGAATGGAGCATATGGATGGTGCAGTCATTGCTGTTGCTAGCAACATGGAAGCAAGCATTGTGATTGCAATGAAATGTAAGGAGTATAACATTCCACAAATTATTGCAACTGGAAAAAACGAAGTGCATGGAAAGGTCTTGAAAAAGCTTGGTGTCACAAGAGTCGTATTTCCAGAAGTGGAGATGGGTGCGCGAGTTGGAAAATATCTTACGGCACGTGATTTTTCAGACTGGATTAATCTGTCAAATGATTACAGTATGGTCGAGATGGCAATTCCATCAGCGTGGGTAGGAAAGACTCTTCGTGAACTTGATCTTAGAAATAAATATGGAATGAACATTGCAGGTATTCGCATTAATAACCACATGAATTTGCAGTTTTCACCAGATGAAAAACTACAAAAAGATATGCAGATGTATGTCATTGGAAAGGACAAGGATCTGCAGCATTTCAATGGTTAAGGCATGACAGATTTGTCCTTTTGACAGATATTCCTATTTTTACACGGAAAACTTCTATATATTACTCAATTTACAGATTAGCCTGCGAATGATATACTTTTCTTGAAAAAAGAAAAGGGAGAAAGAACATGAGTGAGAAGTTAAGAGTTGGTATCCTTGGCGGTACAGGTATGGTAGGACAGAGATTTATTACACTGCTTGAAAATCATCCTTGGTTTGAGGTTGTATTGGTTGCAGCGAGCGGCCGTTCCGCAGGAAAGCTTTACGAAGAAGCTGTAGACGGACGATGGAAGATGACAGCACCGATGCCTGAATTCGTTAAGAAGATGACTGTTTATGATATGGATAAGGATTTCGATGAAATCGTATCAAAGGTGGATTTCGTATTCTGTGCTGTAAATATGCCTAAGGATGAGATTAAGGCTCTTGAGGAAAGATATGCAAAGGCAGAAGTTCCTGTAGTTTCTAATAACAGTGCTAACCGTTGGACACCTGATGTTCCTATGGTTGTACCTGAAATCAATCCTGAACATCTTGAAGTTATCGAGTCACAGAAGAAGAGACTCGGAACAACAAGAGGTTTTATCTGTGTAAAGCCTAACTGTTCAATTCAGAGCTACACACCTGCATTAAACGCACTTAAAGAATTCGAGCCTAAGCTTGTAGTTGCTACAACATATCAGGCTATCTCAGGTGCAGGCAAGACATTCAAAGAATGGCCTGAAATGGTTGAAAATATCATCCCATACATTGGCGGTGAGGAAGAAAAGAGTGAGAAAGAGCCATTAAGACTCTGGGGTAAAGTTGAGAATGGACAGATTGTTCCGGCAACAGAACCTGTTATTACATGCCAGTGTATCAGAGTTCCTGTTCTTGACGGACATACAGCAGCTGTATTTGTGAACTTTGAAAAGAAGCCTACAAAAGAGCAGATTATTGAAAAATGGAGAAATTTCAAGGGACTTCCACAGGAACTTGAACTTCCAAGTGCTCCAAAGCAGTTCATCCAGTATATTGAAGAAGACAACCGTCCTCAGGTTAAGCTTGATGTTAATTATGAAAATGGTATGGGAATTTCACTTGGCCGTTTAAGAGAAGATAGCGTATTTGATTACAAATTCGTAGGTCTTTCTCATAATACATTAAGAGGTGCAGCAGGCGGTGCCGTTCTTATCGCTGAACTCTTAAAGGCTCAGGGTTACATCACAAAGAAGTAATTAATAATATAAAATGTTTAATAAAGAAAACGGTGACTCCGGTAAGGGGTCACCATTTTTGTTGTGATAACGAAAAAATTATGCACATGTGTGGTATCTCTGTTATGGACAAAAGTTTATTTTTACTGTATGATATTTCACACAGATAACAGGTGAAATAATATGGGATTGCAGCCCGGTTAGGAGAATATAGTGGAAAATAATCAGTTTTATGCGATGCTGTCAAGAATGAAATATGTGAACAGATGGGGAACCATGCGTAACACAAGCAATGAAAATATTTGCGAGCACAGTCTTAATGTTGCATTCATAGCACATGCACTTGGTATTATAAATAATGAAGAATTTAACGGAAATATAGATGCACAAAGACTTGCTGTTCTTGGTATGTACCATGATGTTACAGAGATTATAACAGGAGACCTGCCTACGCCGGTAAAATATTACAGTCCTGTGATAAGAGAGGCATATGCTGATGTTGAGCGTGTTGCAAAAGACGAGCTTTTGAGTGGAATACCTGAGAAAATGAGAAAATATTATGACAGTGTTCTTCTTGAAACAGAAGAGGAAAATGAATTGTGGAAATATGTTAAGGCGGCTGACAAATTATCTGCACTTATCAAGTGTCTTGAGGAAGAACAGATGGGTAACAGTGATTTTGCCGATGCAAAACTTACGATAGAAGAATATCTTAAAAATATGAATATGAAGGAAGTTGATTTCTTTATGGAAAAGTTCCTTCCTGCGTACAGTATGACGCTTGATGAATCAGTTACAAGGTTAGAAGGTTAATTTATGGGAAAATCAGTATTTATAGCGGAGAAGCCGAGCGTAGCACAGGAATTCGGCAAGGCACTGCATGAAAATTTCACGAGAAGAGACGGTTTTTTGGAATCCGACAATTATATTGTAACATGGTGTGTCGGACATCTTGTAACAATGAGTTATCCTGAAAAATATGATGAAAAATTGAAAAGATGGAGCTTTGATACACTGCCGTTTCTTCCAGAAAAATTTCTCTACGAAGTAATTCCTTCGGTTGAAAAACAGTTCAATATTGTAAAGGGAGTGCTTAACAGGGAAGATGTTGAGACCATCTATGTCTGTACCGATTCGGGACGTGAGGGAGAGTATATTTACAGGCTTGTTGAACAGATGGCGGGCGTGCACGATAAAAAAGAAAAACGTGTATGGATAGACTCGCAGACAGAAGAAGAAATATTAAAAGGAATAAGAACGGCAAAAGATTTGTCGGAATATAATAATCTGAGCGATGCTGCTTATCTTAGGGCAAAAGAAGATTATCTCATGGGAATTAATTTTTCGAGAGTGCTTACATTAAAATATGGCAGAAATATTTCTAACTATCTGAAAACTGACAGGACAGTTGTTTCCGTAGGACGTGTAATGACATGTGTTCTTGGAATGATTGTAAGACGTGAAAGAGAGATTCGTGCATTTGTAAAAACTCCGTTTTTCCGTGTTATAACAAAAGCACAAATAGCCGAGTCATCATTTGAGGCAGAATGGCGTGTGACTGAGAAGAGCAGATACTATCAGACACCGTATTTATATAAGGAAAATGGTTTTAAAGAAAGAAAGTATGCAGAGAAACTTGCAGCCTTTCTTAGTGAACCTCTTCCGGCAGAAGGAACTGTTGAGAGCATAGAACGTAAAAAGGAGACAAAGAATCCTCCGCTTTTATACAATCTTGCCGAAATCCAGAATGAGTGTTCAAAGCTTTTTAAAATTAGTCCGGACCAGACACTCAATATAATTCAGGAGCTTTATGAAAAGAAGCTTGTTACATATCCAAGAACAGATGCCAGAGTTTTATCAAGTGCGGTCTGTAAAGAGATAAGCAAAAATATCTCCGGACTTATAAATTATGAGCCGGTAAAAGTATTTGCACAGGATATAATTTCAGGTGAAAAATTTAAAGGAATTGAAAAAACACGTTACTGTGACGATAAAAAAATAACGGACCATTATGCGATAATACCGACAGGACAGGGACTTGGTGCATTGAAGAGTCTTTCACAGACTGCAGCAAGAACGTATGAGATTATAGTGAGAAGATTTCTTAGTATATTTTATCCGGCAGCTGTATACAGCAGGGTTTCGCTGGCACTTGAATGTAAAAATGAGCGTTTTAACGCATCATTTAAAGTGCTTGTAGATGAGGGGTATCTTAAAGTGGCAAAAAATTCATTTGCAAAAGCATCAAAACAGGATGATCAGGATGGCAACGGCACAGATGACGGCAAGGCTGACGCGGCTTTACTTGAGGCATTGAAAAAGTGCAGAAAAAATGATAAACTCAGTCTTGTGGGTTTTGATATAAAAGAAGGTGAGACATCACCGCCTAAGCGGTATAATTCCGGTTCTATCATTCTTGCAATGGAAAATGCAGGACAGCTTATAGAGGATGAGGAATTGAGAGCACAGATAAAAGGTTCCGGTATAGGAACGAGTGCAACGCGTGCAGAGATTTTAAAGAAACTTAATAATATAGGATATATTTCAACTAATAAGAAAACACAGATAATAACGCCTACACGGCTGGGAGAGATTATATATGAAGTTGTTGAAAAGTCTATAGTTCATCTTCTAAATCCTGAACTTACAGCGAGCTGGGAAAAAGGTCTTAATTATGTAGCTGAAGGTTCCATTACATCTGATGAGTATCTTCAAAAACTTGAAGGTTTTGTAAGAAGACGTACAGTTGCGGTTATGAGGCTTAATAACCAGTCACAGCTTGTTGGAAGATTTAATGAAATTTCTAAAAATTATAAATAGAGTGTATTTTCAGTAAATAATATTGTATACACGGAAAAGGAGTATTTATGTGCGGTATTGTTGGTTACATCGGAGACAGGGATTGTGCTGATGTTTTAGTAAATTCGCTTGAAAAACTTGAATACAGAGGCTATGACTCAGCAGGAATCGCTGTTCTTGAAAATGGTGTGATTAAGGTTGAAAAGTGCAAGGGAAGACTTGAAAATCTTAGAAACAAGATGGCAGCAGACGGAAAGCCTTATGGTCATGTAGGTATCGGTCATACACGCTGGGCAACACATGGAGAACCATCTGATATTAATTCACATCCACATGGTAATAAACGTGTAACTATTGTACATAACGGAATTATAGAAAATTACAGACAGATAAAGGAATTTCTTATATCTGAGGGATACAGTTTTGTAAGTGAGACTGATACTGAAACAGTTGCAAAGCTTCTTGATTATTATTATACGGGAGACCCTGTTGATACAATTATCAAAGTGCTTGCAGAAATTAAAGGTTCATATGCACTTGGCATAATGTTCAGGGATTTTCCTGACAGAATATTTGCAGTAAGAAAAGATAGTCCTCTTATAGTTGGAAAAGGTGAGCATGAAAACTTTATTGCATCAGATGTTCCGGCTATTATGCAGTATACAAGGGATTATTATCTGCTTGATACTAATGATATTGCTGTTTTGACAAAAGAAAATATTGAGTTTTTTAACATCCATAAAGAAAGACTTGAAAAGAAGCTTAATACTGCTGATTGGGATGTTGATGCTGCCGAAAAAGGCGGATATGAGCATTTTATGTTAAAAGAAATTAATGAACAGCCTACAGCAGTAAAGACAACGATAACACCAAGAATCACGGATTCAATGCCGGATTTTTCCGCAGAAGGATTTGATGCGGCTAAGTTAAGTTCATATAATAAAATATATATTGTTGCATGTGGAACTGCTATGCATGCAGGAATGGTTGGAAAGTATGTTATTGAAAAGCTGGCACGAATACCTGTTATAGTGGATATTGCGTCTGAATTCAGATACAGGGACCCTCTTATTGACAAGGGTGATTTAGTAATATTGATTTCACAGTCAGGAGAAACTGCTGATACAAAGGCAGCACTTGAACTTGCAAAATTAAATGGTGCCGATACACTCGCAATTGTTAATGTAAAAGGTTCATCAATTGCAAGAGCCGCTGATATGGTAGTATATACTCATGCCGGTCCTGAAATTTCGGTTGCATCTACAAAGGCATATATGGTTCAGATTTCAGTTATGTATCTTCTTGCATTTGAACTTGCATACGGAACAGGAATGATTTCTAAAGAACAGTGTGAGAAATATACAAAAGAACTTCAAAATATTCCTTCGGTTATCAAAGAGGCAATAGGTCTTGAAAAAGACTGTCAGTTTATTGCTTCAAAGCTTCTTAATGCAGACAGCCTTCTTTATATAGGAAGAGGTCTTGATTATGCATCAAGCATGGAAGGTTCATTAAAGTTAAAAGAGATTTCTTATATTCATTCTGAATCATATGCTGCCGGTGAATTAAAGCACGGCACAATTTCGCTTATAACTGAAAACATGCCTGTAATTGCGGTTGTTACACAAAAAGACCTTGAAGAAAAAACAATAAGCAATATTAAGGAAGTCAAGGCAAGAGGTGCTATGGTTATTCTTGTCTGCGGCGAAGATGTAGTTGTTGAAGATAAAGTTGCAGATTATATAATCAGGCTTCCAAAAGCAGAACAGATGTTAATGCCGATGGTTGCAGCTGTTCCGCTTCAGCTTATAGCATATTACACAGCTGTTCTTAAAGGAAATGATGTTGATAAGCCGAGAAATCTGGCAAAATCAGTAACGGTTGAATAGGCAGTATAAAATAAATCTGATGGTAGTGTGAGGAATTATATATTATGAATGACAGTATAAAAATAAGTGAGCTTTTTGATTTGAACGAGACAATTGCAGCAGATATTTTTGACGGATGTACATTTCCGTGGGAAGTTTTATCAAAGATAGGCGATTTTATCGTAAAACTTGGAAATACACTTCCTGAATCAGAATATGAAAAAAGAGGAGAAAATGTATGGGTCGCCAAAAGTGCAAAAGTATTTGATTCGGCATATATCAACGGACCATGCATAATAGGAAAGAATGCAGAAGTACGTCACTGTGCATTTATACGTGGAAATGCAATTGTAGGCGAGGGTGCAGTTGTAGGTAATTCTACAGAACTTAAAAATGTAATTTTGTTTAACAAAGTTCAGGTGCCGCATTATAATTATGTGGGAGATTCAATATTGGGATTCAGGGCACATATGGGTGCAGGTTCGATAACATCTAATGTGAAATCTGATAAAAAGCTTATTGTAATTAAAGGACCGGACGGGAATGTTGAGACAGGAATTAAGAAAATAGGAGCATTTCTTGGAGATAATGTTGAGGTTGGATGTGGAAGTGTTCTCAACCCAGGTACGATAGTCGGAAGAGAATCTAATATTTATCCGCTTTCAAGTGTGCGTGGATGTGTTCCTGCTAAAAGTATTTACAAAAATAAAAATGAAATTGTAGAAAAGAATAATGATTAAATTGTTTCAAAGAAACATGAAATTAATGTAAAAATACGTAAAGGTCGTTGACTATTCGGAAGGTTTGTGAGAAAATAATCAAAGTACGGATAGAGAAGTACATAAAGAAGAACCTTTAGATTACGAAAGGAGTATGAAAATGATTTATACACAGGAAGTAGAAAACATGTGTCCAGTAGCACAGGGCGTTCATCATGGTGCCGCTCCAGTTCCTACAGAGGGAAAATGGGTACAGAATAAGGAAGTTAAGGATATTTCAGGCTTTACACATGGTGTGGGCTGGTGTGCTCCACAGCAGGGTGCCTGCAAACTTACATTAAATGTTAAGGAAGGTATTATTCAGGAAGCATTAGTTGAGACAATCGGATGTTCAGGTATGACACATTCAGCAGCTATGGCATCAGAAATTTTACCA
>OHKV01000810.1_pt1 | contig 12721 bp, 9 predicted proteins | sample 1568951 | NCBI WGS metagenome assembly OHKV01 (sample SAMEA3879528, study PRJEB24766) | human gut metagenome | biome: human-associated habitat; feature: feces | place: USA | collected 1985/1987
TCGTCGAAGTAGAGCCCGAAGGCGCGGGCGGCCCAGCGGTTGTCTGTTCCGGCGCCCGCCTCGGCGTTGGCAATGTAGCTCCGGGCGTACTCCCGCTTCAGGTTGACGTCCATCACGAAGTCCTTTGCCTCGACCTCGCGGCCCAGTGCCTCGCTTTTCTCGGTGCTCTTGTCATACACCTTGACGTTTTTCACGGTGAAATAAGGCAGGTTTTCCAGCATCACCTTGTTCTTTCCCTTGAAGAAGTCCTTGCCGTTGAGCAGCAAGTAGTCAACCTTCTTGCCGTTGACGTATATGTCGCCGTTGTCCTTGAGCTCCACCCCTGGCATCTGGCGGATGAGCCCGTCGAGCATCGAACCCTCGGGGAGGTTGAACGCCGAGGCGTCGTAGACGATGGTGTCGCCGCGGTATGCTATCTGCACGCGCGTGCCGCGGACCACCACTTCGTTGAGCCCCACGTCCTTGTATATGTCGTCGCGCCCGCGCTTCATGAGCAGCCGGGGTATGGCGTAATAGCCCTTGCGCCCCCGCGGCTTCAGGTCGAAGGTGTCGGTCATGGTCTTGTAGCCCTCGGCCTCGGCGCGGATGAAGTAGCGCATGGGGCGCTTCGGCACGCGGAAGCCGAAGCTGGAGCTTGTCCGCCAGATGTAGCATGTGTCTGTCTTGGCCAGGGCGGAGTCTTCGCTCGTGATGGTCACCACGGCCTTAATGCGCGCCTTGGTGAACGAGTCGTAGACTTCGCCGCCGATATATACTGAATCTGCCTTGGCTTTCTTGCCACCGTCGGGATGCGCGGCCGATGGCATTGCTGCCGCAAGTGCGGCAACGAGGATGATGTAGAGCAGTCTGTTCATGTCCTGTTAGCATTTTTATGGTTGATAATCTCCGCCTGCCGGAGCCCCAAGGCTGTTGCCGGGGCCCGGTGAGGGGGCGTGCATGGCTATGGAGGATTGCGCGTTGCGGCCGTTGGTCTGGGCGTCAGTAGATGATGCGTCCGCGCTTAAGCGGAGTTTGCCTGTACGTCTTGTCCACGTCTTTGCGCAGCTTTTTCACGCTGAGGCCGCGCTCGCTCATGGCCTCTCCGTTGAAATAGCGCCGCTCGGGGCTGCTCGGCATGAAGAAGTCTACGGTCTCCACGTTGTCCGGCAGCGGCGGGAAGACGAGCACAAAGCGCACGAAGTTGCCGTCGATAGCATCAATCCAGAAGAAGGTATCGGTGGGGAAATACTCCAGGCGGCGCAGCATGTACTGGTCGCCGGTGTCGCTGTCGATGATGGTGCAGCCCGAGTTGAAGTAGTAGAACTTGCGGTCGTTATGCGCGTATGTGGCAGTTACGTACGTGGCATCCTTCGTCCGGTACAGCTGATAGTAGGCCGAGTGGAACAGTCTCAGGCCGGCCGGTCTCGTCACGGAGTATGGGTAGCTGTATCGGGCGAAAGTCTTTGTGTCGTCGATGTTGTAGTTTTCGGCCTGCGGCTGCGTGAGTTTCGGCTCGATGTTGTCGGGTCTCGGGTCGTATGCGGCCTGCCGCGAGGCGGCGCAGGCACACATCATGGCGGCAGTGGCGGCCGCGAGGGCCAGTCGTGTCAGTAGGTTTGTCATTTCAGTGGGTTTGTTTGAGTGTCATCTTATTATCTTTGCCGGCCGGCGCATCACGTCGTCCAGTCGGACAGGCATCACCGACCTTTCGCCCTGCTTGCGCACCGCTATGTTCTCTACATGCTTGTCGAGCGGCGGGAAAACGAGCGTGAACGCCACTATCGAGCCTTTGCGCCCGGTGATGTATCCCTCGAGTTGCGTCTTGCCGTAGCCCACGATGCCACGGCACATGTATCGGTCGCCCGTGTCGCGGTCTTCGATGTAGCGCGTCACTCCGTCGAGCCGGAACAGCTGCCGGTCGCTTTCCACATACTTGAGCATCACGAGATGGGTCTCGCCGTCGTGCCTCTCAATCCAGAACTTGTGGCGCATGCGGCGGTATTCACCCAGTGTGAGCGGCACAATCTCGGTGTCGGCGAGCTCGCGCACAGGCTTGCCCGGGGCCGCTTGTGGCTTTTGTCGGCCGGCTTGGCCGGGCCGTCGCCGCCGACAGGTGAGAAGCCGGCGCAGGTGTAGCCCGTAGGCCCGCCCCGCTTGATGAGCACGTTGAAGGTCTGGGCGTTGCCCTGCCCGCCGCTGCGGCGCGTGGGCTTGGCAGCGGCGTTTTTGTTGAACCTGAGCAGGAAACTGCCGTCGAGGTAGATTTCGCCTATGCGTATGGTGTCTGCGTGGATGCTGCCTTCAGCCCTGCGCAGGTATGTGCCGCTGCCTATCTTGCTCATGCCCATACCTTGCGCTATGCTGTCTACCACATGGATGGCGCGGTCGGTAGAGAAGTCTTCGGCCGGGCCGGGCTCGGCGGCCTCGGCGGGCGGTTGCGCTGTTGCCCCGGCCACGGCCTCGTTGAGCGCCTTGGGCGACAGCAGCGGTGCGGCAGCCTGCTCTGTTTCCAGCCGTTGCCCGATGTCGGCCACTATTGTGGGCCGGGCAAAGGCCGCCACGGCCATGCCGACGATGGGCAGCAGGTAGGCCGCCTTGAGCGCCGCGGCCTTGGCCGATGGCTTGCGGCACATCATGTAGAGCCGCTTCTTGATGGGGCTGTGGTTGAAGGCGTTGGCTGCCGGGCTTGCGCTGCTGCCGGCGGCTGCGGCTATGAGCAGTCGCAGGTAGCTGTCGCTGTCAATGCCGCTGGCCAGCACGTGGCTGTCGGCTTGGTATTCGTGTACGTCTCTGAGGTCTTTGCGCAGCAGCCATGCCGACGGCAGGAACCACAGCATGCGTGCCGTGAACTCACAGAGCAGCATGTTCCACGAATGGCCCAGGCGAACGTGCGACAGCTCGTGGGTGAGCACCGAGCGCAGCTGCCGCCCTTCGAGCCCCTCGGGCAGTATCACCCAGCGCATCCAGCTGCAGGCCACGGTGATGCGGGCCGACACCAGCACGGACGCGCCCCGGGGCGCCGCGGCGGTGCGTATGCGCCTGCTGCGCGCCATGAGCAGCCAGAGCGAGGCCAGCGAGCGCATGTAGACCAGCCAGCCCACGGCCACGCCGGCGGCGTAGGCCATGGCCAGCAGTCGGGGCCACAGTGCCAGCCGCGGTGGCTGCGTGGTTGTGGCGGCTGTGGTTGCGGGCTCGTCGTAGGCCTGCTCGATGATGAAAGTCTCGGCACTGGCCGTGGCCTCGGCTATTGGGCTGGGCCTTGAAGTCTCGATGTGGCACAGCGGCAGCACCGCCGAGGCGACGAGGATGAAAATCAGCACGGCGCGGTTGAGCGCGTGGAACGTCTCGCGGCGCATGAAGAGACCGTAGAGCGAGTGGAACAGCGTGAGTGCCACCGCCCACTTGATGATGTAGATTATAGCTGCTGCCATGTCATTTCTCGCGTTTCAGTTTGTCGACAAAGTCTATCAGTTCCTTCTCGCTCACCTTCTCTTCCTTGACCAGCGCCGACACCACGTTCATGTAGGAGTTGCCGAAATAGCGGCTTACAAACGACTCAAACTTGCGCCGTCCGTAGTTCTCTTTCTTCACTGCGGGTATGTAGAGGTAGCCCCTGCCGTGGGGGCGGTGGGTGAGGTAGCCTTTCTTCTCGAGCAGTTGGATTATCGTCGACACCGTGTTGATGTGCGGGCGGGGCTCGGGCATCATTGCGAGCACGTCTTTGGGCGTGCAGCTTCCTATCTGCCATATCATCTCCATGATGCTCTCTTCTTTTGCAGTCAGTCTCTCCATTGCCTTTGGTTTTTAAGTCGTATTGGTTTGTTTCTTGTCTGTTGTTAGTGGCGGCCAGGCTGCGCTGTGGCCTTTGGGTGGCCGTGTGGATATGCCGGCCGGGGTGGATTGCCATGCGGCGCTGCTGACTCGTGGCATGCAAACCTGTGGCCTGAAGGTTTTGCCTGTTGGTCGTTTCGACTGCAAATATAGTTAATTTATCAATAGCTTCCAAGTTTCCGGCCGATTATTTAACTATTGTTTTAGTTGAAAACCGCTTTCGCGGCATTTTGCGTACCCATCCATCAGACGCCCGTCCCGGCCGGTGGGCAGAGCCGCTGAGCCACAGGCAGTTGCAGGCTTGGTGGCAGCAGGCTTGCGGCGGAGGCCGTTTTGCACTGCCAAACGGCCTGTATTGCAGTGTGAAACAGCCCGTATTGCACGGCCGTTTGGCCCGTTTGGGGTTTGGGGTCGCTCAGTCCGGTCTGCACGGCTGTTGGCCGCCGAGGCCCTGCCGTCGGTTTGCCGCTCGTCAATCACCCCGGCAGGTCATGAGTCTGCGTGGTGTCGGGCGTGATGGCAGCCACAATCCGTTGGGTGGCCTTCGGTGATGTCAGCCGTGTAAAGATGCTGTGCAATGTGGATGTCTGCAAGTTGCCGGGTAGTCACGGGTGGTCAGCGTGAGTTGGGCTTCCTTGCGGTGGCCCGGGGTTGGCGGCCGGCGGCTTTCGCAGTTGATGTCCACCAGCACCACATGTCTCATCGTAACTCCCTCTAACTCCTCTAATTCATTCTAACTTCTCGCATCTGCCCGACTGCCGGCATTAATCTTTGCAAAAATGGAGTAAGTAGGTGTTCAAAACTAATTGCCATCAAATTGTGCGCTCTTTCGGGCCGCATGCCAAAGTCCGCGAGAGATAGTGGCGGGCTGCGCTACCTATGAGGCATTGGTATGCGAGCCGAAAGAGTGCACAAGATGGTGGCAAATATATAGATTGCACATGCAAAGTCAATTGTATCGGTTGATTTTGAACAGCTGCTTATTAGCGCCCCGGGCATTTCATCACGTTGGCTTGAATGCCTGTGCAGCCCGGACTCTGCGCATACGGCTGCCCCTTCGGCAAAATGGGCTGGCCTCAGGGCGGCGGCATCACCGGGTCGCTAAGCCGTGCCATGGCCGGAATGGCATAAAAAAACGACCGCCCTATTCACATAGAGCGGCCGCCACAGTTATATATAAATCGTATTAGTTATTCGCAATTTTTTATGCCTTGGCAATCTCTTTGTCGGCATTGCGCTTGCCCTTGCCTATGGTGAAGTAGGCCACGGGGGCTGCAATGAATATCGACGAGAACGTACCGAACACGATGCCGAGTATCATTGCCAGCGAGAAGCTGCGTATGCTCTCACCTCCGAAGAAGATGATGACGAGCAGCACGAGCAGCGTTGACGAGCCGGTGTTGATGGTACGGGCCAGCGTTTGGTTCAGCGAGTCGTTGAACAAATCCCACAGGTTGCGCTTGGAGTAGAGGTGCATGTTCTCGCGTATGCGGTCGAACACCACCACCTTGTCGTTGATTGAGTAACCGATGACGGTCAGGATGGCTCCGATGAACGTCTGGTCTATCTCGAGCGACATGGGCACCATTCCCCAGAGCAGAGAGTAGACGCCGAGCACGAAGAGCGTGTCGAAGGCCAGGGCCACCGTAGAGCCCAGCGAGAACGCCACGTTGCGGAAGCGCAACAGTATGTAGAGGAAGATGGCTATGATGGCTATCACCACGCTGACTATTGCACCGTATGTGATGTCCTTGGCTATGGCCGGCCCCACCTTTGAGCTGCTTATGATAGAGCCTCCCTCGCGTATGTCGGGGTTCTTGAAGGCTTCGACGCTCTTCTGGGTGACGAGCCCGTCGGCCGACAGCTCCTTGTAGAGTATGTTCTCTATCTCGCTGTCCACGTTGGGGTCGTTAGACTCTATCTTGTAGTTGGTGGAGATGCGGATGGTGTGGCCGTCGGTGCCGAGGGCTATGGCGCTGAACGTAGACTCGCCGAAAGCACCCTGCAGAACCTCGCGCACCTGTTCGGGCGACACGGGCTTCTCAAACTGCAGCACATAGTTGCGTCCGCCGGTGAAGTCGATGCTCCGGCTGAAGCCGCGCACCACGAAGCTGCCTATGAACACGAGCGCTACGATGCCCCAGATGGCGAACGAGCTCTTGTACTTGCCCATGAAGTTGATCTTGGTGTCCTTCATCATGTTGCGCGAAATGGCAGTGGTGAACGTGAGGTTGAGCCACTTGTCGCGCTTGAGCTGATGGTCGTAGACGATGCGGGTCATGTAGACTGCCGTGAAGAACGAGCAGCACAAGCCGATAATCATTGTGGTGGCAAAGCCTCGGATGGGGCCTGTGCCGAACACGAACAGTATGACACCGGTGATGATTGACGTGAGGTTGGAGTCGAAGATGGCCGAGAAGGCGTTGGTGTAACCGCGGTTGATGGCTTCCTTCACGCCTATGCCTGTCTCAAGCTCCTCCTTGGCGCGCTCGTAGATGAGCACGTTGGCGTCGACGGCCATACCCAGCGAGAGCAGCAATCCGGCAATGCCCGGCATGGTGAGCACCGACTGGAACGAGGTCATGATGCCCAGCGTGAAGAACAGGTTGAACAGCAGGGCCAGGTTGGCCAGCATGCCCGGTATGACGTTATAGAGGATGATGAGGTAGATCATGAGCAGCACGAAGGCTATGATGAACGACACGAAGCCTTGCTGTATCGACTCCATGCCGAGCGACGGGCCCACCACCTCTTCCTGCACGATGCGGGTCGGGGCGGGCATCTTGCCTGAGTTGAGCGTGTTGGCAAGGTCTTTCGTCTCCTCGATTGTGAAGTTTCCGGTTATCTCGGAGTTGCCGCCGGATATCTCGCTGTTTACCCTCGGTGCGCTGTAGACGCTGTTGTCGAGCACTATGGCAATGGCGCGGTTGATGTTGGCCTTGGTGAGCTGTGCCCAGCGGCGTGCGCCGTCGCTGTTCATCTGCATGGTCACGCAGGGCTGTCCCATCTGGGTGAAGCCGTCGCGGGCGGTGGTAATCACGTTGCCCTCGAGCGGTGCGCGCCCTGACGGCTCGGTCACCTTGATGGCGTGGAGCTCATAGATGGTGCCTGTCTTGTCGAAGTCGACGGGCTTGGCGCTCCATACCAGCTTCAGGTCGGAGGGCAGCACCTGGCGTGCAATGTCAGAGTAGATTATCTTGTTGACGTCGGCCGTGTCGCGCGCAACGGCATATCCCACCACGCTGAGGGCGTTGCCCTGCATAGGCTGGAGCACCGAGAAGAGCGGGTTTTGCCTGCGTATCTGCTCGGCCTGGGCGTCGGCGTCCTTGCTGCCGGCCTTCTTGGCAGTGCCCTTGGCGGCCAGCGCTGCTGCGAGCGAGCCCTTGTCCGCCCCGGCCTTGGCTGCCGTTGTGTCGGCCTTTGCCGTGTCGGCGGGTGCTGCAGTGGCCGATGTGCTGTCGAGAGCTGCAAAACGCTGGTTGAGCTGTGCCAGCGACGGCACTATCTCCTGGCTGTTGTATGTCTCCCAGAACTCAAGGTTGGCGCTTCCCTGCAAGAGCTTGCGCACGCGCTCCGGCTCCTTGATGCCGGGCATCTCGACCATGATGCGGCCTGTCTGGCCCTCAAGCTTCTGGATGTTGGGCTGAACCACGCCGAACTTGTCGATACGGTTGCGCACCACGTTGAACGAGTTGTCAACGGCCGACTGCACTTCGGCGCGCAGGGCACGCTCCACTTCGGCGTCGGTGCTCTGCGTGCTTACCTTGCCCTTCATCTGCTGTGTGGCGAAGATTTCGGCCAGGCGGTGGCCCGGGGCGTTCTTATGGTAGCTCTTGACAAAGAGTGAGATGAAGTCGTCCTGGCTGGTCTCCTCTTCCTGCTTCGCCTCGTTCATCGACTTGACGAAGGCCGGGTCGGTCTTGTGGTCGGCCAGCACGGATATCACGTCGGGCACCGACACCTCGAGGACAACGTTCATACCGCCTTTCAGGTCGAGACCGAGGCCGATTTCCATCTCGCGGCACTGCTTCAGCGAGTAGATGCCGAGGTACACTTTCTCGTTCATGATTGAGTCGAGATATTCTTGCCCCGCCTCTTCTCCCATGGCAGCGGCCTTGTTCTCATAATGGCGCGTCACAAACGAGAAGGAGAGGTAGAATATGCACACAAGCACAAGCAGAAGTGTGATAAACTTTACAATTCCTTTGTTTTGCATTTCTGTTGTTATGTTATTTTTTAATTATTATTTCCCTGTTATGCCATTTTTAGCTTGCAAATATAGCATTTTTTTTACATTGTTGAAAATTTATCGCCATTTTTCACGCCTTTTATTTCATTTTAAGCCAACAATAAATGGGATAGTGGTCGGAAGCCTTGATTTTGCTATCGACCTTACAGCCAAACGGTTTGAAGTGCGAAGAGCACATTATGTTGTCTATCCTCACGTAGAATCCTTTCTGATTATACGACAAACCAATGCCGCGCCCGGTGGCCACGTAGCAGTCGGTCAGGTCTTTGGCCATCATTCGGCGTGTGTAGGATATGGGCGTGTCGTTGAAGTCGCCGCACAGTATTGTGGGATAGTTGGCGTGGCTCTTTATGTAGGCATACACCGCGTCGGTCTGTCGGGCGCGTATCCTGGCTGCGTCGCCGAGCTTTTTTATCAGTTTCTTCGACTCGGCCCGGGCCGTGTCCTGGGCCATCTCGCCCTTGAGCATGTCTTTGTAGCGCTGGCGTTCGTCGGGGTCGAGGTGGTTGCTCTCGAAGTGGTTGTTGATGACGAGCACTGTGTCGCGCCCTATCCTGAGGTAGTAGGCCACGCTGCCGTTGCCCGTCGACTCGTATTCTATGCGTTCCTTGCGCAATATCGGGAAGCGGGTGTATATGCCCAGGGCGTTGCTGCGCCTTGCCTCGTCGCCCACGTAGGTGGTGTCGGTGTGTGCGTATAGGCTGTCCATCCTGGGCTTCATCTTGCCGCTGCCGTCGACGTCTTCCTGGAAGCACACTATGTCGGCCTTGCTCCGGCTGATGTAGTCGACCATGTCGTCGTAGGGCCTGTCGTGCCCCGGCAGCCCCGAGTAGTTCTTTACGTTGTACGACAGCACCTTGATGGCGCCCTGCGGTGGCTCCGACGCCGGGTTGATGGGCATGTATATTCGTATGGGCACTATGGCGGCGGCATAGGCCGCTATGGGTATCACGGCCATCTTCCACTTGAAGACGAGCCAGAAGACGAGGAAAGCCAGGTTGATGGCCAGCAGCACCGGGAACACCAGGCCCGCCGTGGCAATGTATGGGTGGGTGGCGGGATTGGCGTAGTCGGAGAATCCCACCAGCCACATGATGATGCCGGTGGATATGTTCGCCCCGGCTATCATGTTGGTTGTGAATGTCTTGAGTTGCTTCAGCATCGTCTGTCGTTAGTCGTTGTTGCTGCTGTCAAACAGCTTCTGCTTCTCTTCCTTGGTAAGACTGTCGTATCCGCTCTTGCGTATCTTGTCGAGTATGCGGTCTATCTCGTCTTGGTTTGCTTTCTTCTTGGCGTTGTATTCCCAGTCGGTCTCATGCCGGGTGGCGCCGCCCTGGGGGCCGCCGTGGCTGCCTTGGCCGCCCCTGTCGTACTTTTCGCGGTACTGGTCGAACTTGTTCTTCAGGCTTTCGAAGAACTGCGCGCCGTTGCTCCTGCTGTAGTAGGCGCCGGGATGGCGCTGCCAGTAGCGTATCATGAGGAAGCCGAAGAGCATGCCGCCCAGATGTGCCATGTGGGCCACGCCGTCGCCCGAGGCGGTGACGGCCGATAGCAGCTCGATGGCTGCGTAGAAGATGACGAACCACTTGGCCTTGATGGGCAGCGGGAGCGGGAAGATGAATATGCGCTCGTTGGGGAATGTCATTCCGAAGGCGAGCAGGATGGCGTATATGGCGCCCGACGCGCCCACGGTGGTCCAGGCGTTGAGGTACATGGCGTTGTACTTGCCGATCTCGAAGATGTCGGCTATGCTGCCCATGGGGAACTCTCCCTTCATGATGAGGTAGAACTGCACGAACTGGGCTATCTCCTGCATCAGGCCGGCGCCGATGCCGCACGAGATGTAGTAGAACAGGAACTTCTTAGGGCCCCACACGCTTTCCATCACGCGGCCGAACATCCACAGGGCAAACATGTTGAAGAGTATGTGGGTGAAGTTGGCGTGGAGGAACATGTAGGTGAACAGCTGGTAGACGTGGAAGTCGCTGGCCAGGAAGAAGTGAAGGCCGCCAAGGTCGCCCAGGCTCGGGAACACCAGTGTGGCCACGAATGCCAGCACGTTTATTATCAGCAGGTTTTTTGTGATTGTGGGTGTATTAAACATATCTGTGTCGTTGTGTCGTTTCGTTGTTGAATACTTGTTGTCGGGGGGCAAAATTACTAAAAATATCCGTCAAACTATACTGTACAAGGGCGTTTCGGGGCTTTTTTCAACAAAAAACTCACTTTTTTTTATTTTTTGTTTGTTTTCTGAATTGTTTCTCCTATATTTGCGTGAACAAATCGGGCAATCCTCATTTACAACCATATTTATTTAATAAAAATCAAGTTTATGAACAAGACAGAATTAATCGACAAGATCGCTGAAGGCTCAGGCCTGACCAAGACGGACTCCAAGAAGGCGCTTGAGGCAGCGGTATCGGCCATCCAGGCTGCACTCGTTGCAGGCGACAAGGTTTCACTTGTTGGCTTTGGTACATTCAGCGTGAGCGAGCGCCCTGCTCACGAAGGCATCAATCCGGCCACAAAGGAGAAGATACAGATTGCTGCCAAGAAGCTCGTCAAGTTCAAGGCAGGTGCCGAGCTTGCCGATGCCATCAATTGATCGTGCTCCAGAATAACGTCGGGCAGGTACTCGTGAGAGTGCCTGCCCGATGTGTTTTCATGCCCGGGCTTGCTGCCCGCGGCGTGTCATGGCTGCTTGCCGATGTATGCCAGTATGCCTCCGTCGACGTAGAGGATGTGCCCGTTGACGAAGTCTGAGGCGTCGGATGCCAGGAACACTGCCGGGCCCATTAGGTCTTCGGGTGTTCCCCAGCGCGCTGCCGGTGTCTTCGACACTATGAAGCTGTCGAAGGGGTGGCGGCTGCCGTCGGCCTGGCGCTCGCGCAGCGGCGCGGTCTGCGGTGTGGCTATGTAGCCCGGGCCTATGCCGTTGCACTGTATGTTGTGCTCGCCGAACTCAGAGCAGATGTTGCGTGTGAGCATCTTCAGGCCTCCCTTGGCGGCAGCGTAGGCCGAGACGGTCTCGCGGCCCAGCTCGCTCATCATCGAGCAGACGTTGATAATCTTGCCATGGCCTTTCTTTATCATGCCCGGTATGACGGCCTTCGACACTATGAAGGGTGCGTTGAGGTCGATGTCTACCACCTGGCGGAATTCCTCGACCGACATCTCCGTCATGGGGATGCGCTTGATGATGCCGGCGTTGTTGACCAGTATGTCAATCACGCCCAGCTCCTTCTCGATGTCGGCCACCATGGCCTTCACCTCTTCTTCGTTGGTTACGTCGCAGATGTATCCCTTGGCGTCGATGCCCTTTGCCTTGTAGTCGGCCAGAGCCTTGTCCATGTGCTCCTGGCTGCGGCAGTTGAACGCTATCTTGGCGCCTGCGTTGGCGTATGCCTCGGCTATGGCGAAGCCTATGCCGTAGGCTGCTCCCGTGACGAGGGCCACCTTGCCCTCGAGCGAGAATTTGCTCAGTATCGGTTCCATTGTCTTTTGTTCCTTTCCGTTGCTGTTTGCGTTGTTGTCACTTGAGGTCGGTTATCTTCGAGAAGTCCTGGTCGCCGTAGTCGAGGTTCTCGCCTCCCATGCCCCAGATGAATGTGTAGTTGTGGGTGGCGGCGGCGCTGTGGATGCTCCACTCGGGCGACAGCACGGCCTGGTCGCCCTTCATCCATATGTGGCGTGTCTCGTCCACCTGCCCCATGAAGTGGCATACGGCCTGCTCCTCGGGCACCTCGAAGTAGAAGTAGGCTTCCATGCGGCGGCTGTGCACGTGGGCCGGCATGGTGTTCCATACGCTGCCGGGCGCCAGTTCGGTCATGCCCATCTGCAGCTGGCATGTGGGCAGCACCTGGCTTACGAGCATCTTGTTGATGTCGCGCTCGTTGCTCATTTCGAGCGAGCCCATGTGTGCAACCACGGCGTCGGCCTTGGTTACCTTCTTGCAGGGATACTCCTTGTGGGCGGTGACGCTGTTGAAGTAGAACTTTGCCGGCTTCTGCGGGTCGGTGCTGCAGAACACCACGTCGCGGTCGCCGCGGCCTATGTAGAGTGCTTCCTTGTAGCCCAGGGTGAACGTCTCGCTGCCCACCTTAACGGTGCCTTCGCCCAGCCCGACGTTGAATATGCCCACCTCGCGGCGCGTGGTGAAGTATTCGGCCTTCAGCGGGTCGATGGCCTCGAGCTTCAGCTCTTCGCTGACGGGCATTGCCCCGCCTACTATCATTCGGTCGTACATGGAGTACACCATGTTCACTTCGTCGGCTGCGAACACGCGCTCGATGAGGAAGTCGCGCCTGATGCGCTTGGTGTCATAGCTTTTTGCGTCCTCGGGGTGGGCCGCATAGCGAATCTCATAGTTTGTCTTCATAATCTTAGCTGTTGTTTATGTCTGTTGTCTTTGTTTGTTTCAGCGCTTGTGTGCGTGGCTGTCGGTTGCGCCTGCAGCCGCCAGCATAAGGCAAAGATACTGTTTTTTTGCCGTATGGCAAAATAATGGCCTCACTTTTAGTATATGTTTTCATTTCGCCGTGGCCCCGCCGTGGGCTTGCCGTGGGCGGGCCGCCCATGGTGGCAGGCCGCCGTCCGGCCCGTCGCTCTGTCCGTTGTTTGCAGCCCGGCCTGCCGTTTGCGGCCGCTTTCGGCCCCGTGGTG
>OHKV01000817.1_pt1 | contig 12570 bp, 19 predicted proteins | sample 1568951 | NCBI WGS metagenome assembly OHKV01 (sample SAMEA3879528, study PRJEB24766) | human gut metagenome | biome: human-associated habitat; feature: feces | place: USA | collected 1985/1987
TCCATAAGCTATGAATTTGGAGACAAAGATAACAATTTATAAATTTACCCCTCAGGTTTTTACATTGACCCAAAAAAACAGCATTTCTACGAATATATTTGTTCAAAAATGTATAGTGGAATTGTATTTGATTATTTAGCTATGGCAACAATCAGATTAACAGTTTTAAATTCCATTAAGGAAAGCGATGGCAGGCTTCCTATATTGGTCTGCATATCACAAAAAAGTAAAAGGGCTTACATCAAAACTGAATTTCTTATCAACGATATTGCGGAATTCGACAACGGAAAAGTTGTTTATCGTAAAGATGCTAATACGATGAACAAAAGAATTGAGTTTGTCTTTTCTCAATTCAAAAAGAAATATGATAATATCGAAAACAAAGAATGGCTTACCGCCTTACAAATAAAACAAGTTATCATCTCAAAGAAGAAACCTACACACATATCTTTTATAGAATTTTGGAAAAGTCGTATTTCAGAATTTAAAGAAGAGGGACGAAATAGTTATGCAAAAATGAATGAGGAAACTATACGTATCTTCACAAAAGCAGAAAGTGACATACCTATTTCCGCCATTAATACGTTACTTATTGAACACTTTAAAAAATGGATGGAGAGAAAGGGATATTCGAATGGAAATATTGGACTAAGACTCACCCATCTAAAAGCTCGGATAAACGAACTAATAAAGAATGGAGTATTAAAAACAGAGATTCATCCGTTTGTATATACCAAAATACCGACAGCAGAGCCAAAAGAATGTGATTTAACAATAGATGAATTCAGAAAGATACAGAATACAGAAGTTGAAGGAAAACGTATAAACTTGGCAAAAGATATGATTTTACTATCCTTTTACCTTTGCGGAATTAATCTAAAAGATTTACTCTCCATTAATTTAAATGGCGATACTATTACTTACGAAAGAACTAAAACAATTCACTCAAAAACAGGAAAAGGGAATATAACAATACCAATACATAATAATGCTAAACCCATCATAAATAAGTATATAAACAAGAAAGGTGTATTAGATTTAGGGTATTCATATACTTACTCTAATTTACAAAAATACATCAATCTCTGCATAAAGAAACTTAAAGAACATTTGGGCATTAAACAAACGCTATGCTTCTATTCCGCTCGTAAGACCTTTGCCCAATTCGCCTCTGAACTCGGCATACCTGACGGAGTTATAGATTATTGTCTTGGGCACTCTGATAAGAACAAGGGTATCATACGCTATTACACCAAAGTACGACAGAAGCAAGCGGAAATTGCAATAAACAGAGTCATTGACTATGTAAACAATCCGGATAAGTACAAGGATTACATCGAGATGCGGGCGGATGTTATGATGATGAAAGGATAAGAAGAAACGCAATCCCCGGTATTCGAGCATATCGGGGATTTTTCATATCAATTACCTATCATCAGCTCCCAATTATCCATAATAGTCATATCCCAATGCGGCACGTCAAATTCATTATTGACCGACACCCCATATACAGAAAGACTCTTGCCGGCACCGTCAAACTCAGTCAAAGCCGTTTCCTCTCCTTTCTGGATACGAAGATTCATAAAGTCTGTCATTTGTTCCCAATCGGTAGGACCGATGAATAATGATTCTATGAAACGCCCTTTCACGGGTGCACCAATGGCGGTATCCTTAATGCGTTCCAAATATGATAAAGCCTCGTTGTAAGTCATGGGAGCAAAGATAGCAAAATATAGTGAAAAGGGACGACTATTCAGCCACCCCTTCTTTATGTTAGTATTCAAAAACTATAGCTGAGAGATACTGAACATTCGTGAAGAAATTTATATGTACCTCGTGAAGGACTAATCTTGTGTCCATCGAAACATACATTTCTTCGACCTGAATAAGGGTCCTGATTGGAAATCGTATAGCCCAAGGAAAAAGCCAACTGGTCAATTCCTAAAGAAAGAGCACTTTTAACACGCCAAAAGACAACATCCCCTCCCTTATTGCGAACTGACCTAAACTCTCCCTTTATCTTTCCACCTTCTTCAGTATAATGTGCATATGAAAAAGCCTCGTTGGGTAATGTCAGAATCAATGCCGGCTCACATTGAAGAAAAAGCTGATAATCCCTTTCACGCCCCAAGCTCACTGAAGGAGTCCTAAAATTAGTACCTATCAACCAATTCCCCCGCAGTAGTTTACCGTCATCATAGAGTGTATACTTCTGACCTTTGCCGTCACTCACCTCTGTATTAGGCTTATAATCATTGTCCATCCAGTTTTGAAAAGCAAGACCAGTCATAATGCCAATATATTTCCCAATGTAACGGATATATGATACCTCAAGCCCTAAAGCTGGTTCAGAACCATATGCAAATAGAGAACCGGATAGAGACAAAACATTTTTATTAGTTTTAAAATCCCCTTCTCTCTCACCGGCAAAAAGGTGAATGACCGACAGGCATAAACAAAAGATAAAAGCAATTTTTTTCATTTCAATCTAAATATAATTGGCTGACACCAAAATTTAAAAAAACATATTCAACTGCTATAAAGATAACTGCTTTTCTGAAATTCCCTACGTGATTTGAGGGAATTTTTATAAAAGGAAAGGCCCAAATGAAAAAAAATCCCGACGAAAGCCGGGATATGTCACACACAATAGATATGAATTGTTGCTTATGAATATAAAGGCGACTATTCAGCCACCCCTTCTACAAATTCCTTCAACCGGTAAAGCAGGATAATAGCCGGATTATAAAACGCATCCGGATAATGCTGCTTGATGTCGTTAATATTGACATAGTACTCGGGTAAAAAGAAAAAAGGCAACCCGAACTGGCTGCCTTCTATTTTATTACTTTTTATCTTCATCCATATTATTGGATTTATCATTCGCTAAGAAATGTCCTCTAAGAACAATCAAACCTAATCCGATTATATTTACAGTAGTTGTAGATAATATTGTTATCATAATAGGTTCAGGTATTGTTATGGCAATTAAGCCTCCTATTATTGGCAATTCTGCATAACACAATATAACGATAGCCAATACAATAAATAGGTATAACGCGATTACTCTTAATGACCATTTTTCCAGTCTTCGTCTCGCCCTTGTGTTTTCTACAACCCTATGCAAGACTATGAGTTCCTTACACTTTTTGATATTATCATCCGTAGTTTCAGAATCCAATAACGTATTAACAGTATCTAATATATTCAAGTCCTTTTTGGTTTCCTTAAACGGCTTACCAAAAAAGAACTTAACCCAATAAGGTATATAGTAACCTAAATGAATGATATAATGATACCATTGCAATTTACTTGATTCAAAAAGATTATCACCGTTATTATTCATCCAAAAATTCTGTTTTCAGGTTTGGAAAAATAGTCTTTTATTAATGAATCCTCTATCCTTGTATTCCATGGTCTCTGTTTGATAATATTTCCGTCACGGTCTTTTTGATAAACAGTATTATACCACGGCGAATTTTCAACATGCGACCACTGGGTTAAAGACATTGCGCTTTTATCATACATTCTGTCAACGACTTTCACCACTAAATCCAATGCTTTTTTATTTGCCTTATAAGCTTTTACTTTATCGGCAGGAAAAGACTTTATTACTTCATTTATGTCAACAGATTTATTCGGTCGTGGGAATACGGGACCGTAAGTCCATGCCTTTGGAGTATCATCCATAAATAAAGGAAGTTGGTTTTCAGCAAGATATACACCATACACATAGAACAAAATCTTATTAATCTGAGTTTTGTTCAACAATACCATGTGCTGCTTTTGGGCTGCATATTGTATTAATCGTGCGTAATCTATACTTGTTAGTTCCATAATTGTGCTGTTACGGCTGCAAATTAAACATTTTTAGCTTGAAAAGAGAGTAAAGTGAGACTTTTTTTATCATTTATTGGCATAATACTGTTATACTAACATTACAAAGCTTACCTAAAAAAACGACTAAAGCGCCAGGCACACTTACCTACAATGATTAGTATCACTTCTACATTTATAAAACACACTACCATGTAAAAATGTTCCAACTCACCCCAGCACCTACATACACGTCACCTGGATAACCGTAACCGGCTTGCAACCCAAATCCCCAACGCTTCTTCTTCGACTTAATGGGGACTGGATGATAGACGTCATTCGTTACTGTCTGATAAACCGTTCTCGGATATACAGTCATACTGTGGGTCTACATACCCGCTCACCACCGCACGATACAGGCTATCTTCATACACAACCAGTTTGCGGTGAAGCAAGGTATCGCCTATACGTACTGTATCATTCGGCAATATCTGCCAAAAGACAGCTATTGGTGAGGAGATAAGAACCGTGTCAAGTTTGACAACCGTCTGTATCTTTGTTTCGGTACGGATTTCTGCCGGCAAAGGCTCGAGCGGGCGAAACCACGCCGCCACACAAGCGATGGCCAGCAATACAACTAATAACCAGGGTAGTTTTTTCATAGCTTCAGTAACAGATTCCGGTTTCTACCGTCCGCCCGATAACTTACATGTACCCAGGCAAAATTACTCTCATCAATTAACTGGCCGAAAGGAAGGTTCTTGCGGATATGCTCGAACAGTAGCTTGTTCTGCTGTCTGTCTCCGGTATCAATGTCCGCGGCTGTCCGCTCATGTGCAGGCTGGTTGTCGCACCGCCAACTGCCTTATTCAATGCCAGGCAACGGTAACCGCTGTTCACAACGATAGGTTTGCCGTACCATTCGCGTAGCGGGTCAAGAACGTTATCCACCAATGCAGTCAGATTGGCTTCTATATCACTGCCACATCTGTTGTCAATTCCTTTGCGGTCGGCAGTTGTCGAACGGCAAAGTTCTTTTATCGTAAAATACTTCATACATCATTTGATTTAATATAAACATACACTACATTTGCAGAAGCCTTTGTTTAAACTTTAAGTTTATGCTAAAAAGGGAAGGGAGCCGTTGCGAAACACCTTCCTTCCCGTGAATTAATAATCGCTCGGTGGCTTCCGCCCGCTACATCCCCGGACATCGCACCGCTTTGCTTCCAGCTTTATCTTCTCTATCTCCAGTGTAGCGTTCTTTTCGGTCAGCTCGCGGATACGCTGGCGGTCTTCATTCTTCTCGGCATAAAGCTGGTCTATTTTGGAATCAAGTTCCACTACCCTGTGTTCCTTTTTCTCGTACAGTTCCTTCCATTCAGCAGCATACGAGGTGATATTGTCAGCTTCCGCCTTTCTCGCTTCCGCGGCCGCCTTGCGCTTCTTTGAATCATAGAACATGAACACACCGAAAAGAGGAAGCAGGATAGTAGTAACTATCCCGCCGGTGATGTTGAACAGTTCATTCAGTTCCTCCATCATACCTTCATCCCCGTTACATGTTTATCACTCCACCCCTTGGCATTCCAACCGAGAAGAATGCCGGCAATAAACGCACCGGTACTCACAATGCTTGCCCAAAACGGTACATACTGGTAATAAGCCAGCAGACCTACAATCACGGCCACCACAACAGCCAAAACAATCAGTTTCTTTTTCATCTACGAACTTTTTTAATTAAACAAAAAACGCCCACGAACGCATCCTGTTAAAGACACGTTCATGGGCGTTAACCAATAAAACATGACAAATATACTCATTTACAATCACTTTTCAGCGAAAGTAAACAAGAAAATTATGAGTAGGGAATATCTTGCCAGGAAAGGGTTGCCAAACTATGGCAGTAGAATATCAGTAGAACCTATAAAATCTACCCACATTCTACCGGGCGTCTAAAATCAGGTGTTTTTTTCTTCCTTTTTACAGCCTTCAAATCACGTATTATTGTATTAGAAAGAACCTCTGAATACACCTCCGTAGTTCTGACTGAAGCATGACCAAGCAGCTTTTGGACGGTGGTAATCGGAACGCCCTGATGCACAAGCAGGGTCGCACAAGTATGACGGGCCGTGTGATAGGTTATGTGCTTCCTTATCCTGGCAAAGGCAGCTAATTGGGCAAGATACTTATTGGCCTCTGAATTGGGTCCGATTTTAGCAAAATCAGTTACTATATCGTAACGTTCCAATACAGCCAATGCCTTACCCTCAAACAGAAGATGTAGCGGAAGTCTTATCTCCACATCTGTTTTGACAGACTTGAAATAAAGCCACCGCTTACCATTCACACGAATAATGTTCTCAGGTGTAAGCTGGCAGAAATCGGAATAGCGCAGGCCGGTGTAGCAGCAGAACAGGAAGGCATCGAGTACATGGCGGAGCTTCTTGTCCACATCAAGGTTCTCCAGCCTCTTCAACTCATCCGGGGTTAGGAACTCTTTCCGCCCTTTCTCTTGCTTTATCTTGTACTTCCGGAAGGGGTAGGCATCGGAAGGAATATAACCCTGATTAATGGCTTCATTCACTAATGTACGTAACTGCCGGAGATGCTTGGCTATCGTATTGACGCTATTTCCCTTCTCTTTCAAATGCACTTCAAACTCCTTTAGAAAGGTATAAGTAATGTCTTTGAAATCTAATCCGGGACGGAACTCCTGAAGTACGGTTATCGTTGTCAGAAGATTTTCCTTGGTACTTCTTTTACGGTCGGATTCCTGCACATAGATTCTGGCAAATACGGGGAAAGTGACATTGACCGGCTTGTCTTTCTTTATCGCATCTTTAAGTAGTGATAGCGTTACAGGAATGCCGCGCTTCCATAAGGATAACTCAATCGCTTGCAGGTGTAGGACAAACTCAAACAGCATCGAATTGAGGTCATGAGCCTGTGGGTGATTATCAACCTGAGCATTGCGACTATTCCAATGTTCCGGCTTGAGATACAAATTTGTACGGAAATAAACTTTCCTCTGATTGAGCAAGGCTTCTACTTGCACTAAGGCCGTTCCCTGTTTGTTTAGCTGTTTCTTTCGATTATACACTAAGCGGTATTTTATTTTATCCATTTTTAAGCCAAATGTACTTTTTTGGACGAGAAGCTGCAAACCGATGTGGGAGAACTGATACCTGTGGCTACCTTTCAAAAGAATGGACTTTGGAATAAGAAAATGGTTCCGGTTTGGATGAATGCAAAATGCTTATTAATGACTGTAAGTCAAGAGTGTGTTGTCAACTTCTTAGTCTCAACCCGGCACACTTATGTAGCCCAGAATACACTTGCTGTTGTACAGGTTATGTATGGCGTAGATGATACATATATTTCGGTTCGCTATCACCACTTAATTCCTAAAAGTCATCAGTTGATTCTCCTTAAATTAAAGTATAAGAAAACAGAAGATAACCGCTTGAATATCTATATTGAAAGCAATGACCCGGTGATTTCAATCCTATCTACATCAGACTTTTCGAGACTGGAATTTAAGAATGAAGTAATTAAAGAATTTCCACAAGATGCAATAGATGCCGTCGAAGTATGATTAGGGTATAATGGCCGGGGAGTTATATTCCCGGCCAAAATAATTGATTAAATGCTTTGCTGATTGAATGTAAAATTGTTCCATGAGGACCAAGGCCCATTATTCCAACTTACCCGTATACAAATTGTTTTTCCCTGTAAATCAACACCTGTTTGAATGGTTAAAGTCTTAGTATTAAATACAAGTAATCCACCGTAATTGAATGGCATAGTGGTAGAATTCCCCACGTCATACATTCCACTTGTACGTATGTCATCGGGGGACATTTCTCCTTGAATTATATCACGCTGCATAAACGGGAAAAATCCTAAAGAAGTGAACAGTTCTCCCACATCCGTAAATCGACGTGGGAGAACTGATAGGTGAAACCACCATTGAAAAAGCGGGGTTGTTATCTCCGAATTTATTCAAGGTATATCCTCATTTTGTAAATGCTTACGAAGCCGTATATAAGATTGCAGACAATATGACTGACTGGTATCGTGCTCCGATAATGGTCTTATATAATGATTCAGCATCGACAAGTCTGGATTTTCTAACTTTCCTTTACAGTCCTACAGATGGAATACTCCAATCACTAAAAAGATTTTTCATTAAACCGGAGCGAGTAAAATACTATAAGAAAGGTCGTGATATATTTGTTTCATTTACTTATGATGGAACCCAGCCTAACCATGCGTATATTTTATCGCCTCACGGTGTCCAATTGGTCGGAACTCCGGACATCATTGACGATAGCTTCACGGAGATAACGGAGACGCTATAATGAGGGTTATTGTGCGGCAGTTGGCCACGGCTTGAATGGTTTTTCACCTTCTTTTATACGGACAAACACCTTTCCGTTGCCGGCCGAAAGCCGCTGCGTTATATAACCGTCATAGGAACGTACTTCAAATAGACCAAAACAATCGTTAGTCGGCATATTTTGCCACACTCCGCCCCATAGGTTTACGAAGTATGTTCCTGGTGTTGTATATTGGTCGGCATCTTTGAGGTCAGACCGCTTCTGTTTGATAGCTCCACCATCGAGCTGTTCTCCCACGTCGGTTTTGGGGACGTGGGAGAACTGTTATGGAAAAAATTACGTGTTACAAACTCTTTTGCAATCCATTATACCCATCAAGTCCAATGGAACGGAGTAAGTCTCAATATCATTGGAAGCCATAATTTCTACAACGTAGGGGTTCGATTGGCAACCTACGCAAACAAAGTACCTTCCGATGGAATAGTCGGAGAGTTTTATTCCATACCATCCGGGTTTACCGATATAAAAGTGGTTTATAAGGACTGGGATGTTTACGTAGTATTCACTGTAGTACAAGGGCAATCTGTTTACTTTAAATACGATTGCAGTACCCAATGCGATATAATTAAAGATATTGGTTTCATAGACGAATCATACAAGGAGATAAAACCTATTGCACAATAGTGCAATCTGCCAGTCCGGTAATTTCATCATCTTGTGTAGCCATATCATACATTGAATCTCTAACTATCAGTTCTCTGACAATAGTTCTATCGCCTAATGACTTGTCCGAAGTCAAGTATATGGATATTCTATGGTCAGTTTCGTATTTCATTTTCAGGTATGTATCGCTATTGGGTTGTCCATATAGGTATTTGACATATACTTTTGTAGAATCTTGTAATTCCATAGTATTACCAGCAATGTAAACGCAAAAATCACTTGATGGTTCACCTGTGGATGTACATGATACTCTGATAGCAAAAGGAGCCCATTGGGAAGATGATGAACGGTATAGCAATATGCTACGTTTGCCTTCTGATTTTATCTTTGTTGTTGCAAACTTGGAATTACTTAATCCGTCTTTCTCAGGAGTTACAACTGGTATCAGTTCTCCCACAACTTGCGCCAAGTCCTCTTTACTGATTAAAATCGGATTGCCATCCTTATCCAAAGCACGGACATAATTTATCTCTTTTTTCTGAGGAAGTGCACTTTCGACTTCCTTCATTGTTTTTATAGCTCCCATGATTGTTTTGAATTTAAATTGAACATTGTTTTAATCTTTTCTGAACACCACATCCTGAATCTTCCAGTTCCAGGTCTTGTCGTCCTTCTTCCCGCTGTTATGGAAATTCAGGGCTGACTTAATGATGTTCTCTTTTAAATCGTTTTTCTTGAACTCGACTTCCGCCTTCTGCGGAAATTCCTTTACCTGCGCGGTATCTACTGAGATAATCAGTGCAACCAATAATGTGTCTAACATAATCCTTTTTATTACATTAATAATCGAATACCAATCTCCTTAATACGCTGCCGACCGCTATGCCGGCAGCATCCGCAAGTATGTCCAGCCAGTCCCAGCCCGAACCGACCTTGCAATTCTTCTTATACATCCAGTCAGCGGCTTCTTTCGTCACGCCTGCCGTAACGGCACAGAGTTCACCCGCTGTCAGGGTGATGGCAAGGCATGCAAGAAAATGCAGCAGCTTGTCGTTAATTCTTAAAAACATATCCAACATAACCATTATCCACAGTAAAAATAAATCCAATGACTACCGTCAAAAACGAAAAAGCAGGATATTTGATTGATTGAAGAAGCGTTCGTTGTGCCTCTGTTATTGGCATTCATCAGGGGACCTTTTACCCAAACATTCCGGTTCAACTGGTTCTTCAAATATACAATCCGGCCTGGAGTAGTTGACCTTGGAAGAAACAAGGTAGGGTCAAAACTTAGATCCGGTCCTCCATATATGATAATATCATCGGTATCACTGACCGTATAGCTTGGTGGGGCAGACATCATACTGCTGCCTAAATTGCGGACATTCGCTGCTAATCCGGAAGCCCGTAATCTGCTTATTCTTACCGATTCACCGCTCCTGGCATTCAAATCTACATTACCCAATGCTTCTATCGCGCAAGTATCATATCCGGCCTGGGCTATCACTTTTACACCGGTTGAATGGTCACCGTAGGCACCCAAACTGAGTGCCGTAATCCCATCCCCACGAATACCGCACATTGCCCCGGAAGAGACATTCACTTCAAAAAACTTCCCGCCATCCTTGCCTATCCTCAATGTCGCGGTCGGATTTTCCTTTTCGTTTTCAAGTCCTCTGTTGGTTATCTCGAATGCACCGATATAACCTTCGGTTGCGGTAACACTGCCTGTAAAATCCCCGTCTGCGCCATCCAGATGCTTCACCCTCAGGTTATCCACGTTGATAAGGTCTGCGTCTATCTTTCTGGCAAGTAAAAGCTGCGTACCCAGTAGCGGGTATTCCTGGATGGATTTCCAGGAAGTAGTGTCCGGATTTTGGGCCACGTCAAAGAACGGATGTTTATCACTGTTTCCCGGTACAGGATTCATCCACATGAATACAAACCCCTTCTCCTTATCCAGGAAATATTCCCCGTTCTTGTATTTGAACGGCAGCGGTTTCCAGTCACCCTCGACCGGGAACGGGGACGGGTTCTGCCGCACAATGCTGGCCCTCTTCTGAGCAAGAAGGGTCTCGCGGGCACTATCACGGTATGCTTCCACGATAATAGAATCCGCATTGCCCCACTTGTCAGACGGAAGGTAGTATTCCCATTCGGACGATGCACCGGGGGAATCCGCCGTACCGAGGTCCTTGCCGGCCGACTGGATATGCAGCCGCCAGAATACATCCAGCAGGGCCACATCAGCCCCGCTGCGGTGCAGGGCTTTCAGCTTCAACGGCACCATCTGTACATTGTTACAGTCCACAGAGACGGCAGCCGGCTGGCACTCGATGTCAACGTATTCCACCGGGTCAGGCTCGCTGACAGCTACGATACTCAAAACTGCCGTTACCATCATAGCTCAATGGGATTAGTATTCGTGGCAATTACTCTGAACGTCTTGGCCCGCGCCGCATCCGTATAGGTCAGTGCAATGTCCTTGCCCTGGAACTTGTTGCTATCCTTTCCCGACAGTGTGAACGGATTGTTCTCGCCATCGAATGTGGCGAAGTCCCAGCTTGCCACCGCCACTTCCTCTCCGGACTGGCGTTTATAGGCATACGGAATAAGAGTTCCCGTTTCTTCCGGATATATCTGCCCGTTAGAAGCAAGCCCCTTGACCTTGAATGCCGCCAGTATAGGGTCGCTAAGGTCGAACACGGTAATGAAGCCCTTTGCAATGACCTTCGCATTCTGCACCGCCTCACAGCTAACGACCAGCGAACCGTCAATATCATTCGCGGCAATGTTCTGGGTTCCCTGAGTTCCGAGGTTGGCCTCTCCCGATGGCAGTTGCTTCTTCCATTGGAGCGTAATGTTCCCCAAATCGTTGATAAGGTCTCCGCCGCTGTACAGCGATGCCTTCAACGTCAGCACTTCGGACGGATTGATTATCTGCGTACCCTTGTCTGAAGTGATGAATAACTCATACTGTTTACCCGATGATTCCTGGATAACAACATCAGTCGCAAGTTCGTTGAACGAGACCGTATGCCCGCCAATTTCAACTTCACCCGAAATGGTTATGCGGTCATTGTCATATCCGGAGATGGGTACGAGGTTCTTCATCACCCGAAGTCCGGTCATGGGATAGGACTGCGAGTCCACACTTACAATGTATCCGGTTACGCGTTTGAACATGCCGACAAACTGTTCCGTATTGCACAACCCATCCTCCCCGAATGCAAGTTCGGTACCGTTGTACTTGAAAACAAGCCTGGAAGGAATAAGGATGCGCCCGCTGCTCACGTCACGTAACACGACAATGACAATAGGGCGTTTGTCCTCCGCCAACGCTTCAAAGTCCGGCGTATACTTATCACTTCCCTTTGTCCATGCCTGGATAAGCGGACCATTGTCCACGCGTACATACCCGTTAACAGTCGTTCCGTTACTCACCGCCACGATAGCCAGTGAAGCGGTCACTTGATTCTGGTTCATCGCTGGCCTCCTTCCCTTTTTCCGTCAGTTTTTGCCCCGGCCGGCTGTTCCGGACCGGTCACGCTGAAACCGGGGTCTATTTCCTCTTCCTCTTCGGGTGTCACGCTGAAACCGGGGTCGATGTCCTCTGAACCCTGCATCGCTTCCTGCTGTTTCTCTATCAGTTCCTTTAACTCACGTGCAGAACCAATGATGTCGATGTCAAGAAGAGTACCCACATTTCGCATCTCACTGATAGGAATGTACACCCTGCCATCCGGAA
>OHKV01000824.1_pt1 | contig 12483 bp, 9 predicted proteins | sample 1568951 | NCBI WGS metagenome assembly OHKV01 (sample SAMEA3879528, study PRJEB24766) | human gut metagenome | biome: human-associated habitat; feature: feces | place: USA | collected 1985/1987
GCGCTCCGTGAACATCGAGGCGAGCCAGAAAAGCACCGCCGCCCCGGCCACGCGGAACAGCACCAGCTCGATGCCGCTGATGCCGTGGGCCATGGCATCCTTGCCCACCGGGGCCATGAGCCCCCAGAAGACACAGGCCAGAAACATGCTCATGTGGGCCACCAAGGGTCGTTTGTTATCCATGATTTTGTTATTTAATTAAAAAATACGGGTGCAAAAGTACTCATTTTCACATAAAAAACCTTATATTTGCCGTTAAGATTTCAACGCAACAGCTTATGCAGAAGTATGCAGACTACATCGTCCAGATAGAGATTGAGTCGCTTTGGAGCGGCACAAGGCACATCGTATGGAACCTCGACCCGAAGGTAAACATACTCAGCGGCATCAACGGCGTGGGCAAGAGCACCATACTCAACAAGGTTGTGAAGGGCCTGGCCCAGGGCGGCGAGTTTCCGAGCCACATGCTGCGGGGCGTTCGCATCAAGGTGATGCCGGAAGACGCGCGCTGGATCAGATACGACGTGATACGCAGCTTCGACCGCCCGCTGATGAGCGGCGACCTGGTCAGCAAGATTGTCGACGCCTCGGTGACCACCGAGCTCGACTGGCAGCTCTACCAGCTCCAGCGCAAGTATCTCGACTATCAGGTGAACATAGGCAACCGCATCATCCAGACGCTGAGCAGCGGGGCGCCCGACGCCGCCCAGAAAGCGCAGGAGATATCGAGGCCCAAGAACAAGTTCCAGGACATGATGGACAGCCTTTTCGCCGAGACGGGCAAGAGGCTGATACGCACAAAGAACGAGATAATGTTCTCGCAGATAGGCGAGGAGCTGACGCCATACCAGCTGTCGAGCGGCGAAAAGCAGATGCTGGCCATACTGCTCACGGTGCTCATAGAAGACAACCAGCACTACGTGCTCTTCATGGACGAGCCCGAGGTGAGCCTGCACGTAGACTGGCAGCAGCGCCTCATCGACCTCATCGTCGACCTGAACCCAAATGTGCAGATAGTGCTCACCACCCATTCGCCGGCCGTAATCATGAACGGCTGGATGGACAAGGTGACCGAGGTGAGCGACATCACCACCTGACAGCGCAAGGCAATGGCCCCGGCCGGCGGGGCACGGCACTTGCCGCAGGCGCCGGGGCAGCCGTGGCGGCACGAGAACGACGGTTACACAAAAAGCAGAATCATGGGCAAGAGGCTAAGGGAAAACATCACTTCACGCTACGTCGAGGCAGCCAACAGCCTCACGTCGAAGAAGGCCAGGCGAAAGATTGTGGCCTATGTGGAGAGCTACGACGACATATTGTTTTGGCGGACGGTGCTCGACCGCTTTGAGGACGAGACGCGCTTCTTCGAGGTCATGCTGCCGTCGCGCGGCACGCTCAAGCGCGGCAAGAAGTCGGTGCTGATGAATTTCATCAGCGAGAACGTAGGGCGCGACATGATAGCCTGCGTCGACGCCGACTACGACTACCTGTTGCAGGGCATCACACCCACGTCGGCCAAGATACTGAACAGCCCGTACGTGTTCCACACATACGTTTATGCTATTGAGAACTACCAGTGTTACGCCTCCGGATTGCACAATGTGTGCGTCATGGTGACGCTCAACGACCATGCCATTTTTGACTTCGAGGAGTACATGAGGCAGTATTCGCTGGCATGCTACCCGCTGTTTGTGTGGTCGGTGTGGATGTACCGCACCGGCAACTACAACGACTTCTCGCTCACAGACTTCTGCAAGGTCATCGACCCGGGGGGCTTCAACGTGTTCCATCCGCAGTCGTCGATAGACCACCTGCGCGGCAAGGTGATGCGCAAGGTGCACTATCTGCAGAGCCGCTACCCCAAGGCCAAGGCCTCTTACCGCCGGCTGCAGCAAGAGATGGAGCAGCTTGGGGTGACCCCCGAGACCACATATCTATACATACAGGGGCACCACATCTTCGACACCGTGGTGGTGCCGATACTCAACAAGGTTTGCAACAAGCTGCGCATGGAGCGCGAGAACGAGATAAACCGCACATCGGTGCACCGCACACAGATGCGCAACGAGATATCGTGCTACGAAAACAGCATCGAGAACATTGGCTCGATGCTGAAGAAAAGCGTGGGCTATATGGCCAGCCCGCAGTTCAGGCGACTGCAGGCCGACGTAGAGCGGTATCTCGACTCGTGCGACCCAAGGCGGCAAAAGCCCGGCGGGGGGCCTGGGGCAGAAGGCTCTCAGGCAATGTAAGTCTCAAGGAACTTCACCTTGCCGCTGACGCCCACAATGCCCGTGGTGGCCGGCAGAAGCAGCGTATGGCCGGCGCTCAGCGTGGCCGACGTGCCGTCGTCGCAGGTAAGCGTACCCTCGCCGCATACCCCTATCAGTATCACGAAGCTGTCAAGTTCGGAGTAGTCGAGCGTCATAGGTTCGTCAAGGTCGTAGAGCGCCGTGCGGAAGTAAGGGCAGTCTACCAGCTCGGTCGGTTCGTTCTTTACTCGGTCATATTCCGTGCGGTAGCTTTCCTGCACCTGGTAGTCAATGGCGTCGGCGGCTTCGGCGGTGTGCAGCTCGCGGAAATTGCCGTCCTTGTCCTTCCGCTTGAAGTCGTATATCCTGTAAGTCACGTCGCTCGTCTGCTGTATCTCGGTCAGGAAGCACCCCGCACCGATGCTGTGGATGCGCCCCGAGGGTATGTAGAAGCAGTCGCCTTCCTTCACATTGTACCTGCTTATGGCGTCGCATATTGTGCCGTTGGCCACAAGCGCCTTGTATTCGTCGGGCGTTATGCTTCTCTTCAGGCCCACCATCAAGGTGGCCGACGGCTCAGAGTCCATCACATACCACATCTCGGTCTTGCCCCGTTTGCGCCCGTGGCGCATGGCGGTGGCGTCGTCCGGGTGTACCTGTACCGACAGGTCGCCGGCAGCATCGATAAACTTGATGAGCAGTGGAAACTCGTCGCCGTAGCGCAAGTAGTTGTCACGGCCCAGCAGCCTGTCACGCAGCGTTGCCACAAGCTCGTTGGTTGTCAGCCCGTCGTAGGGCCCGCCGTCGACCACGGTCTCTTGTCCCTTGACGCCGGAAATCTCCCAGCTCTCACCCACTTGGCCCATGTTGCATTCCAGCCTCTTGAAGGGGGCAATCCGTTCTCCCCCCCAAATGGTTTGCTTTAGTAGCGGTTTGAATTTAAAAATGTTTGCCATGATTGTATGATATAGGTTGCATCAGTTCTCTTTCCAGAAACTGTGCGTGAACAAAACTAGTACTGTCATAATCTCAAGGCGGCCTATCAGCATCAGAAGCGAGCAAAGCCACTTCACGCCTTCGGGCAAAGAGCTCCACGACATGGTGGGCCCTATGGTGTTGCCAAGCGCCGGGCCCACGTTGCTCAGGCTGCTCAGTGCAATGGTAATGGCGTTGGTGTCGTCGACGCCGGCCAATATGATGACTGTGGCGGCAAGCAGGCATATCAGTATATACGTCACGAAGAACGCCAGGAGCGACGGCACGTGGTTCATCTGTATGTTCTGCCTGTTTATCTTTATGGGCAGCACGGCGTTCGGGTGGAGTATCTGCTTGAACTCGTTGCGTATTATTTTCAGTATCATCACGCCGCGTATGCACTTGAGGCCTCCGCTGGTCGAACCGGCGCACGAGCCTATGAACATGCAGAAACCGAGCACGACCCATGTGAAATGCGGCCATTGGCCGGCATCGTCGGTAAACATCCCGGTGGTGGTGATGAAGGTCACGACCTGGAACAGGGCATGCCTGACGGCGTCGCTCGCCCCGTATCCGCTGCGGCTGATGAGGAAGTAGGCAATGAGCGAGGTGGCTATGGCTATCACGAAGCAGTATAGCTTGAACTCGGAGTTGGTCAGCAGCTTTGTGAACTGCCTCTTGAAGAGCACCACGTAAATCAGTGTGAAGTTCATGCCGGCCAGGAATTGGAATACGGTGGCTATGTACTCGATGGACGGCGAGTTGAAGTGGGCCAGGCTGTCGTTGTATGTTGCGAAGCCGCCAGTGCCGGCTATCGACATCGAGAAGCACACGCTGTCGAACAGCCCCATGCCCGCCACGTGGAAAAACAGCACGCAGCTGGCCGTGATGGCTAAGTATACGGTCCATATCCACTTTGCGTCGGTGCTCAGCCGCGGGTGCATCTTTGTCTTTATCGGGCCTGTCGACTCGGCGGCAAACACCTTGATGCTTCCTCCGACCACCGACGGCAGTATGGCGATTGTGAAGAACACTATGCCCAAGCCGCCTATCCAGTGGGTCAGCGACCGCCAGAACAGTATGGTGTGCGGCAGGCACTCAACATCGTCGATGATGGTTGCGCCTGTCGTGGTGAATCCCGACATGGTCTCGAAATAGGCGTCTGTGACACTGGGCACGTAGCCGCTGATGAGTAGCGGCAGCATCCCGAATGCGCAGAACACCACCCAGATGAGTGCCACCACGAGGTATGCCTCGCGCCTGTTGAGCTCGTTTCCGGCGTTGCGGCCGAGGTATTTGAATATCAGTCCGCTGCATATTGTGAGCATCATCGATATCAAGAACGCCATCGCGTCGTCTTCGCGGTAGCACAATGCCATGACGAGGCACGACAGCATCATGCCTCCTTCGAGGAAGAGCAGCTGCCCGATGATCTTTGATACGATGTCGAACCTTACCATATAGAGGCCGCTTTGAAGAATTTTTCCATCTTGTTCATCTTTTGCTCGTGGCAGAATATCATCACCGTGTCGCCGGCTTCGATTTGCGAGTTGCCGTTGACGAGCATGCCGACGTCATTGCGCACCAGTCCGCCGATGGCCACCCCGAACGGCAGCCCGAGGCTTTTCACAGGTTTCTTTGTCACGGGCGAGCCCTCCTCGGCGGTAAACTCAGCAACGTCTGCGTCGACCATCATGAGCGAACGCAGGTTGCTCACCTTGGCGTCGAGCATCATCTGGTATATGTGGCTGGCGGCTATGGTCTTCTTGTTGATGATTGTTCCGATGTCAAGTTCTTCGGCCATGTCCACGTAGTCGAGGTTTTCCACCATGGCGATGGTCTTCCTCACCCCGAGCCTTTTGGCCGTGAGGCATGCCAGGATGTTGGTTTCGGCATTGCTTGTCAGGGCTACGAAGGCCTGTGTGTGCTTTATTCCTTCCTCCATGAGCAGGCTTATGTTGCGCCCGTCGCCGTGGATTACCATGGTGTCGGTGTCGCTGAGCAGCTCGTTGAGTTGCTCGCAGCGGTGCTCGTCGGTCTCGATTATCTTTATGTCAAGGTATTTGGGGGCAGTCAGTGCCGCCCTGACGGAAGTCTTGCCTCCCCCCATTATGATTACGTTTTTGACGTCGGCATATTGCTCCTTGCCCACAATCTTCCTGATATACGGTATGTATTCCTTGGTAGTCATGAAATAGGCGAGGTCGTTCAGCCTGAGCTCGTCGTTTCCTCCCGGTATTATTGTCTCGCCTTCGCGCTTCACCGCCACGATGTGATAGGGGTCGTCGGGGCCGCACAGTTCCCTCAGCGGCCTGTTAAGTATCTCGCATGTGGCCCTGAGCTTTATGCCGAGCATGACCAGCGCCCCCCCATGCACGTCCCATCTCTGCCTTACCCAGCTCATCTTGAGACCGTTGTTGATGTCGATGGCGGCCAGCACCTCGGGGTAGATGAGCGAGTCTATGCCGATGTTCCGGAAGAAAGAGCCCATCTTCGGCGACAGGTATTCATAGTTGTCTATGCGTGCCACCGTCTTCTTGGCGCCTATGGCGTGAGCCATGATGCACGACGTCATGTTGCGGCTCTCGTCGGGGGTGACGGCCACGAATATGTCTGCGTCTTCGGCCCCGGCCTCCTTCAGGGTCTTGATGCTTGTGGGCGACCCTTCCATAGTCATTATGTCGTACTCGCTGTCGAGGCCTTCCAGCCTCTCGGCGTCTTCGTCCACGAGCGTGCAGTCTTCGTGGTCGCGCGACATGAGCCGTGCCAAGTGAGTTCCCACGGCTCCGGCTCCGGCAATGATTATTTTCATTTTGTTTGTCTTAGTGGTGTTTCGTAATCGTCTGCTTGGCGGTCATTGCGCCTTGCTGTCGCCGCATATCCCGGTTATGGCCTTCTTTATGCCGTCTTTGTCGATGCCCGTTATGTGCATCAGCTGCGGCACGGTGCCGTGTTCCACGAACGAGTCGGGCAGCCCGAGCCTCACGATGCGGGGCGCAAAGCCGTTGTCGGCCATCCACTCGAGCACAGCCGTGCCCATGCCTCCGGCCCTTATTCCGTCTTCGACAGTGACTATGCGGCTGAACCGCCGGCCCACCTCGGCCAGCAGTTGCCCGTCGAGCGGCTTGAGGAAGCGCACGTCGTAGTGGGCCACGGTGAGCCCCGGGTGTTCCTTCTCGGCCTCGGCTATGGCCTTGGCAGCCTCGTTGCCTATGTGCCCTATGGTCAGCACGGCCACGTCGTCGCCGTCTTTCAGCTTCCGGCCCGTGCCCACCTCAATCTCCGTGAGCGGGCAGTGCCAGTCGGGCAGCACCCCCCGGCCGCGCGGGTAGCGTATCACGAACGGCCCCTTGCCGGGCAGTTGGGCCGTGTACATGAGCCTGCGCAGCTCATGCTCGTCCATCGGCGCGGCAATGGTAAGGTTGGGCACGGGGCGCAGCGCGGCCATGTCGAACGCCCCGTGGTGCGTCGGGCCGTCTTCGCCGACCAAGCCCGCCCTGTCGAGGCAGAGCACCACGGGCAGCCCCAGTATGGCTACGTCGTGTATGATGTTGTCGTATGCCCGTTGGGCAAAGGCGCTGTAGATGTTGCAGAACGGCTGCAGCCCCTCTTTGGCCATGCCCGCCGAGAAGGTCACGGCGTGGCCCTCGGCTATGCCCACGTCGAACACGCGGCCCGGCATCGATTTCATCATGATGTTCATAGAGCAGCCTGTGGGCATGGCCGGCGTCACCCCGACTATGTCCGGGTTGGCCTCGGCCAGCTCGAGCAGCGTGTTTCCGAACACGTCCTGGTATTTTGCCGGCAGCCCTTTCTCGTCGTCGCACAGGCGTTCGCCCGTGCCCACGTCGAACTTTCCGGGGGCGTGCCACACCGTGGCCGCCTTTTCTGCCGGTTTGTAGCCTTTGCCTTTGGTGGTGTGCAGGTGCAGCAGCTTGGGCCCTTTCATGTCTTTGAGCTGTCGCAGTATGCGCACCAGCTCCATCACGTTGTGCCCGTCGAAGGGGCCGAAGTACCTTATGTCGAGCCCCTCGAATATGTTTTGCTGGTGGCTGAAGGCCGACTTGAGCGCGTTGCCCAGCCTTATCAGCCCCTTGCGGCGGTCGTCTTCCAGGTAGCCTTTGGAGCGCAGCCATTTCGACAGCTTGAACCTCAGGGCGTTGTATGTCTCGTTTGTGTTCAGCCCTATCAGGTATTGCTTCATCCCCCCCACGCTCCTGTCTATGCTCATGTTGTTGTCGTTGAGTATTATCAGGATGTCGTTGGGGGTCGACGATACGTTGTTGAGCCCTTCGAAGGCCAGCCCGCCGCTCATGGCCCCGTCGCCTATCACGGCCACCACCTTGCGTTCGGCAGCCTTGCCATTGCCGCCAGTGGCCCCTTGCTCGGCGGCGATTTTCTCCAGCCGCTTCTCGGCCACGGCCATGCCCAGCGCTGCCGATATGGAGTTGCTGGCGTGGCCGCAAACGAAGGTGTCGTAGGGGCTCTCATTGGGCGAGGGGAACGGCATGATGCCGTGCAGCTTGCGGTTGGTGCAGAACGCCTCTTTGCGCCCTGTCAGTATCTTGTGGCCGTAGGCCTGGTGGCCCACGTCCCATACTATTCTGTCTTCGGGGGTGTTGTAAACATAGTGCAGTGCCACGGTAAGCTCTACTGCTCCGAGGCTCGAGGCGAGGTGGCCGGGATTTACGGACAGCTCGTCGAGTATGTCTTTCCGCAGTTCGTCACAGACCTCAGGCAGCCGGTCGGCCGGCAGCTTGCGCAGGTCTTCGGGGTACTGAATGTGGCTCAAAAGGCCTAAGTCATCGTGTCTCACTATTAGTAATGATATAGAATAAGCCATGCAAAGATACACTATTATTTCGATAAAATGACTATCTTTGCGATGAATCAAATACAATTATACATATATGAGATATGCCATCATTGGTACAGGGGCCATAGGCGGGTTCTATGGCGGGAGGCTGGCAAGGGCCGGCTTCGACGTGCATTTCCTTCTGCACAGTGATTTTGAGTATGTTCGGGATAACGGTCTGAGGGTAGATTCTTACGACGGTTCGTTTGTCATAAGCCATCCGCAGGCTTATGCCTCGGTTGCCGGCATGCCCCCTTGCGACGTGGTCATCGTGGCCCTGAAGACCACGGCCAACGGCGGTTTGCCCGCCATGCTCGCGCCGCTGCTCACTGAGCGCACGCTCGTGTTGCTGATACAAAACGGCGTCGGCGTTGAGGCCGATGTCGAGGCGGCACTGCCCGGGGTGCAGCTGGCGGCCGGACTGGCTTACATCTGCACCACTAAGGTGGGCCCGGGGCACATAGAGCACACGAGCAACGGCAAGTTGAGCGTGGCCAACTACTCGTGCCGTGACCAGGGCCTGATAGACGGGTTACTGGCCGACCTTGGGGCGGCGGGCATACGGGCGGCAGCCGTCGACTATGCCAAGGCGCGGTGGATGAAGGCCATGTGGAACATGCCGTTCAACGGCCCGTGCTCGGTGCTCGGCCAGACCACCGACCGCATGTTGGCCTCGCCCTCCGGCGAGCGGCTCGTGAGGGCGCTGCTGGCCGAGGTCATAGGCGCAGCCCGCGCCTGCGGGGCTGTGGGAATAGACGAGAGCGTGGGCGAGCGCATGATTGAGATGACGCGCAACATGCCGCCTTACTCGCCCAGCATGAAGGTTGACTGCGACCTGGGCAGGCCCATGGAGATAGAGTATCTTTACACCAAGCCCATAGCCATGGCGCGTGAAGCCGGCTATGCCATGCCCCACATGGAGATGGTCGAGATGCAGCTGCGCGCCATCGAGGAGCTGCGCGCTGTCGGCCCGGCCGTGGGGCAGTAGCGCGCGTGGCGCCGCTGGCGGCGCTTTTGTGGCCATGGCCTTTGTAACATTATTTCAGCATCGTGCCCTTTCCGCCGCACAGCCTGCCGGCGGGCGTGTTGCGGGGCGGTGCGGCTGTAGCGCCAAACGGGCCGTTTCGCATTGCGATTCGGCCCGTTTTGCTGTCTGGTTCGGCCCGTCTCGGGGCGCAATGCGGGCCATGTGGCCCGGCAGGGCTGCGTTTGTAATAAAGTTTCATGACCGCTGCCGCCTGCGGCGGGGCAGGGGCGGCATTGCCGTGGCGGCCGCTGGTAGTTTTGATGTGGAAATTTTTAATAATCAGGATGCGTATTTAACCGATACAGATTGCCGTTTTACATATTTTTATTATATTTGCAATTGTTTGGAAAAGGACGGCTGGCTTGGTGCATCCACAGGTTTGGTGCATACCTGTTTCTTGCAGGTGAAAGGGATGTGGTATGTTTTATGCAGAATAAAAATGATAAATTTATGAAGAAAATCAAATTTTTTGCGATGGTGTTCATGGCATTGTCGGTGCAATCGGCACTGGTGTCGTGTGGTGATGACAACCCCTCGGGTGACGGCGGGATAGAGCAGGGAGGCCAGACGGGTGGCGGCTCCGGCGACGGGGGAGGCCAGTCGGCCCCGGGACTGTCGACCGTGGAGCAGAAGCAGAGGCTGGAGCAGGCCGCCAACGAACTGATGGGCCTTGTAGATGCGGCCGACTTCTCGAGTGTGGCCGACCTCATTGACTATGTTGCCGAAAACTCGTCGGACGGCAGCGAGGTAGACAGCTGGTTTGACCACTGCGCAGGCTTGTGCGAGGTGTCGGCCACCGACGACCTTGTGAAGAATGTGTACAAGGCGTCAAACTTCTACGGTCAGTTTGAGCTGCGCAACGGCAGGTGGACGCAGACGGCCAGCAACGTGCAGTATCTGGAGTTCCGCTTCACCGACGGCAGCGGCGCTCCGTGCAGCCTGAGGCTCGACTGCTCGGGGGCGGAGACGCCTGTTCACCACGACTCGTTCGACGATGAAGAGTGGGACTACAATTACAGTTCCGACGGATATTATTCGGTCATGACGCGCATAGAGAACACATTTGTGGTGCCCGAGCGCATAGATGTGACCCTCACCCAGGGCGGGGCCACGCTCGCCACGGCATCGCTGGGATCAGACATCAGCATAAGTAGCGGCAGTGGCGACTTCGACTACAAGCGCGACCGTGCCGAGCTGTCGCTGGCCGTTGCCGTGGGGGCCTATGGCGTGGCCGTCGACAGGGTGGCATTCAACCTTACGGGCCGGCTCACGTCGCTCGACTTCAACATACTCGACAAGGTATGGCTGAAAGGCAGCATCAGCAGCATCGACAGGTTTGCACGATACCTTGACTCTGCCGGCGCCAACAGACGCGACGAGGCTGCCTACAAGGCCGACCTCGAGAGGGCCAACGGCCTGATGGAACTCGGCCTTTACTTTGCCGGAGTGGACGGCCCGAGCGCAAGCATGCGGCTGTATCCGTTTTCCGACAGGGGTTATTATGGCGAAGAGTGGTACTGCGAGCCGGTGCTGGTGTTCCCCGACGGTTCTTCGTATTCAACCATGCAGTCGTATTTCGCCGACGGTTTCTTTGAGAGCGTGATAGAGAGTTTCAAGAAGCTGGGCGATGATTTCGTGAGAGTGTTTGACCAGGAGGCAGGCGCATGATGGTTGCATCTCGTCGCAGGCCTGTAGCTTCCGGCCGCCGTGGGCGCCGCCGGTGCCGCCGCCGCTGAATGGTGGGGCAGGTGGTTGCCATGGCCATGGCCTGGCGGCCGACAGTGTGGGCACGCTATCCCGCGAGTTGCGCCAGGTTAGCGTGACGGGCCGCAGGGTGAGCTCGCAGCTGGCGTCGGACAGGGGCGTGAGCGTGGTGGGCATGGGCCTCATGCGCAGCATGCCGCGCATACTGGGCAACGCCGACCCGCTGCACTACGCCCAGATGCTGCCCGGCATACAGACGGGCGGCGAGTATGATGCCGGACTGCACATACAGGGCAGCGACAACTCGCACAACATGTTGGCCATCGACGGCGTGCCGATATACAACGCCGCCCATCTGCTGGGCTTCTTCTCGGTGTTCAACGCCACCCATTTCTCGTCGATGCGCATAGGCAAGTCGGCCACTGCGGCGGCGGTCCCCAACCGCCTGGGCGGCATGGTAGACATGCAGGCGGGGCGCGACAGGCCGCCCGGGCCCACGGGCGACGTGGCCGTGGGGCCCATGTCGTCGCAGGCAACGGTGAGCCTGCCTGCCGGGCGCTGCTCATGGCTCACGCTGTCGGCCAGGGCGGCATACTTCAACCTGCTTTACTCGCGGTGGCTCGAGGTAGACGGCGAGGAGCTTGGATATTTCTTCCACGATTACAACCTTACCTACACCTACGCCCCCGACAGCCGCAACAGGCTGTGGGCCGAGGTGTATTACGGTGGCGACGATGCCTCGTACGGCGACGGCGGCTATGGCATGGACACCTCGCTCGGCTGGGCCAACTTCATGGCTGCGCTCCACTGGGACCACTCGTCGGGCGCCACCGGCATAGGGCAGTGTGTTTACTACACACGCTACGGCAGCCGTTTGGGCCTGAGCCAGCCGTCGGTTGGCCTGAGCCTCGAGTCGCGCATAGCCACCGCCGGCTACAAGGCCGAGGCCCGCTTCGGGCAGGCTTCGGCCGGCATAGACGCCGCATGGCACGACGTGAGCCCTCAGGAGCCGCGCGCCGACGGGGCAACGGCCGGGAGGGTGGCGGGCCAGGGGCGCCAGCTGGCGGCAGAGGTGGCCCTGTGGGGCGGGTGGAACTGCAGGCTGGGCCGCTGTCTCGAACTGGATGCCGGTCTGCGTGCCACGCTATTCGGCCGGCGGCAAGGCCCGCTTTGCAGCCGACCCTACGGCCACGCTGTCATGGCGCGTGTCGCCCGGGGCAAGGGTTTCGCTGAGCGGCGGCGTAAGGCATCAGTACCTGCTGCGCACGGGCTTTTCAGACGTGGGGCTGCCAACCGAGTTCTGGTTTGCCTCGGGCTACGGGCAAAGTCCGCAGTATGGCATCGGCGCCTCGCTCGCCGCCGAGGTTTACCTGGGGCGGAGGGCATGGCGCATAGAGGCCGAGGCGTATTGCAAGCGGCTCTGCCACCAGGTTGAGTATGGCGGCAATGTGCTTGACTTTGTTTTCGACGATTATTCGCTCAACGACGTGCTCATTGCCGGCGACGGCCACAACGTGGGGCTCAACCTGCTTGTAGAGCGGCGCAAGGGGCGGCTGACGGGCTGGGTGGCCTACTCGTTCGGGCTGGCCCGGCGGCGCTTCGGCCGCGCAGGCGGCATCGGGCGGGCGCGCGGCCTCTGAAGGCATGGCCGGGCGCGGCGCTTAGCTGCA
>OHKV01000825.1_pt1 | contig 12457 bp, 10 predicted proteins | sample 1568951 | NCBI WGS metagenome assembly OHKV01 (sample SAMEA3879528, study PRJEB24766) | human gut metagenome | biome: human-associated habitat; feature: feces | place: USA | collected 1985/1987
AAAGTAGGGCGCATGGACGGGTGCCAGCTTGATCTGCACCGGCCAGTTGCGCAGGCGGGAGACCGGCTGCACAGGGGCAGAAGCTGCGCTTTCTGCGGCCTCCGTCTGTTCCAGCATCCGCATCCGGGAGCCGGGGCAGCCGCCCTCGTGGAGATGCTTCATCTTCTCCTGCAGCTCCTTTTTCTTTTTGTTCTCCTGCACCGCCGCCTCGTCGTAGGCAGGGGCTTCCCGCTCCTCAAAGGTGATGGCACCGGTAGGGCAGCCCGGCAGGCAGTCGCCAAAGCCATCGCAGAAATTCTCTCGCACCAGCTTTGCCTTGCCGTTGATGATATCAATGGCACCTTCATGGCAGGCGGTTGCGCACAAGCCGCAGCCGTTGCATTTTTCTTCGTCAATATGGATGATCTTCCGAATCATATCTATACTCTCCTGTTGTGGGTGTTTTTTGCATTTGCATCCTTATTATAGTATACTAAAGGCAACTTGTATGTTTGAATTCCAACAAGGAGGGCTTTTATGCAAAAATATCTGCCTGTTCTGCGGAGCTGCCCCTTCTTCACCGGGCTTACTGACGATGAAATTTTGTCCATCCTGCACTGTGTCAGTGCAGCGAAAATCACCCGGCCCCGGGGCTCCTACATTTTCCGTGCCGGAGATTCCACAGAGGTCATGGGGCTTATGTTGTCCGGCTCCACCCTTGTGATACAGGAGGATCTTTGGGGACACCGCAACATCCTGTCCAAGTGCAATACCGGAGACTTTTTCGGCGAACCTTACGCCGCCACTCCCGGTGCCATCCTGAACATCAGCGTGGTGGCAGAGGAGGATTGCGAGATCCTGCTGCTGAACGTCAAGCGGCTGCTCACCTCCTGCCCCACCGCCTGCGACCATCACCAGAAACTCATCCGCAATCTGGTCAGCGTTCTGGCAAACAAAATACTGCTTTTTAACGATAAAATCACCCATGTCAGCAAGCGAACCACCCGGGAAAAGCTGCTGTCCTACCTGTCCGCCGAATCCATCCGGCAGTCCTCCCTTTCCTTTGACATCCCCTTTGACCGTCAGCAGCTGGCGGATTTTCTCTGCGTGGAGCGTGCCGCCATGTCGGTGGAGCTTTCCAAGCTGCAAAAGGAAGGGCTGCTGGTCACCAAACGGAACCATTTTGAGCTGTTGACCCGCTGACAGCCTGGCACATTGCCTGCAAGCACCGGCTCCCTTGCGAAAACCGGTGTTTTTTGCAGTTGCACTTTCCCCGGGAGATTATTATACTTATAAAAAAGGCCGAGTGCTGCAAGGACAGGAGGGAAAGCGTATGGCACGGAACAAAACCGCGCAGGGCGGTATATCCCTGCGCCGCAAGGTCACGGCATGGCTTGCCGCGATTTTGCTGGTCACCATGCTTTCTACCGGCATTGCTACCATGGCAGGTCAATGGACGGTGCGCTCCTTTGATACGCTGCTGGCCGACAACGCCCTCTGCTACACGGTGCAGAACGCCCTCAAGGACGAAGCACAGGCCTTTGCACGCTATGTGCGCCAGCCTACTTCTGAAACGGAGCAGGCCTATACCGCCGCCTGCGCTGCCGCCGAGCAGAGCCTTGCGGCCCTGCCCTTCGATTATGCCCGCATCGGTGAAGAACGCTATGCCCGTACATGGAACCTTTTACAGGGGTACGCGGGTTACCGGCAGGAGCGGGATGCTTTTTTGCAGCTTTCGCCCTCGGCAGATACCTATATTGAACAGATGTACCATGTGATGGCACTGCAGGACTACCTTGCCGAGTATGCGCTGCGGCTGACACAGGCCACGCTGGAACAGGAAAACGCCCTTTACAGCAGCACGGCGGCTCACATCCGGCATCTGCCGTGGCTGTATCTGGGGCTGTTCCTGACGGCGGCTGTGCTGATGCTGCTGCTCATCCGGGTGCTGAGCCGCGCGGTGGTGCGTCCGCTGCTGCGGCTGGCGCAGGCTTCCCGCAGCATTGCCGAGGGGGATCTTTCAAGCCCGGATCTTCCGGTGAAAAGCAGCGACGAAGTGGGGCGGCTGACGGGAACCTTCAACCAGATGAAGCACGCCATGGCGCAGCAACTGACCACCCAGCAGGCCTTGCACCGGGAAGAAGTGCGGAACCTTGCACTGGAAAAAGATCTGGAGCACACCCGGCTGGAGGTGCTTAAAAGTCAGGTGAATCCGCATTTTCTGTTCAACACCCTGAACATGATCTCCTGCATGGCGCGGCTGGAGGATGCTGCCACCACCGACCAGATGATCGTGCATCTGGGCAGTTTGTTCCGGCACAACCTGCGCACCAAGCGCCAGCAGATCACGCTGGAGGAGGAACTGGACGGGCTGGAGGACTACATTTATTTGCAGCAGATGCGATTTGATGGACGCATTGCCGTAGAAAAAAGCATCCGGGTGCAGCCTGCTGCGGTTTTGGTGCCGTCCTTTATGCTGCAGCCGGTGGTGGAAAACGCTTACTCGCACGGGCTCAAGTCCCGCGAGGAAGGCGGACGCATCCTGCTGCGGGCATGGATGCAGGGCAATGTGCTGGTGCTCACGGTCGCGGACAACGGCAAGGGAATGACCTCAGAGGAACTGGACGCTGTGCAAACTAAAATTGCGCAGAGCGAGCAGACCGGACGCAGCATTGGCCTTGGCAATATTTCCCGCCGCATCGGGATGCTGTATCCGGGCGGAAAAATGCAGATATACAGCCGCGCAGACTGCGGTACTGTGGTGCGGTTTGAGCTCCCGCAGACGCAGCAGTCGGAAGAAAAGGAGGAGACGCTTTCGTGAAGTGCAAATTGCTGGTGGCAGAGGATGAATTGATCGAGCGCAAGGTGCTGTGCCGGACTTTGCAGAAGTATCTGGGAGACCTGATCTGTCTGTATGAAGCCAAAAACGGCAGAGAGGCTCTGGAAATTTTTGCCCGCGAAGCGCCGCAGGTGGCTGTGCTGGACATTGAAATGCCGGGTCTCACCGGGCTGGAGGTGGCGCGCAAGATCCGAGAAACAGACAGAAATTGCGCCATCCTGTTCCTGACCGGCTTTGATAAGTTCGACTATGCACGGCAGGCGATCTCTGTACGGGCGATGGACTATCTGCTCAAGCCTTACAACGAGCAGGAACTGGTATTCGCGGTGGAGGATGCCATCCGGCAGGTGTCGGTGCCGCTGCCTGCCCGCCCGGCACAGCCCCCTGCGCCTGCAGAGCCCCTCCGCCGGGAAGAGGACGAGGATATGCGTACCGCCATCATCCGTGCCGAGATCAGCCGCTTCATCGACGCCCACTATGGGGAGGATATCTCCATGCAGGATGCCGCCGCTGCGCTGCGCTACTCGGACGCCTACTTCTGCAAGCTGTTCAAGCAGTGCTTTAAGGTGAACTTTTCGGCCTACCTGAACGAATATCGAGTGAACAAGGCGCGCCAGCTGATTTTGGACCCGCGCCTGAGCCTGAAGGATATCGGCGCTGCTGTGGGTTACAGCGACGCCAACTATTTTACAAGGGTGTTCAAGCGCCTGACCGGCCAGACCCCTTCGGAATACCGCGTAGCCGCAGCGGAAAAAGCGGCACAAGGATAAATCGAATCCAAAAGAAGCACTCGTTCTTTCCTGCCTGTCAGCAGGAGAGGAACGGGTGCTTTTTTATTTTTGCCAGTTTCTTTCGTCCAAAAAACACAAAAATTGTACTTGGATACAACAAAGACAAAATCGTACTGCGTTTCACAAAATAATCCGGTTTCGCAAAAATGAACGAGTTGTTAAAATAAAATCATAGAAAAAACGCGAAAAGAGAGGATGCCATTCATGAAGAGAAGAACGTTTCTGTCGCTGATGGGCGCGGCGGCACTGACCAGCAGCATGATGCTTACCGGCTGCGGCGCCGGCTCCGATGACGACCGCAAGATCGTGCGCATCGGCCATGTGCAATCCCAGACCCACCCGGATCATCTGGGACTGGAAGCCTTCGCCAACTATATCAACGAGAAGCTGGGCGACAAGTACCGCGTGGAGGTGTACCCCAGCGAGCTGCTGGGCTCCCAGACCGAAATGGTGCAGCTGACCCAGACCGGTGCCATCGACTTTGTGGTGGCGTCCAATGCCATTATGGAGACCTTCAGCGCCAAATACCAGATCTTCAACCTGCCTTACCTGTTCTCCAGCGTGGAAGCCTACCACGAGGCCATGGATGACCCCGAGGTGACGGACCCCATTTTCAAGACCACTTCCAAGGCCGGTCTGGAAACGGTGGCATGGCTGGATGCCGGCACCCGCAACTTCTACACCATCAAGACCCCCATCAACCAGCCCTCCGACCTGAAGGGTCTGAAGATCCGCGTGCAGCAGTCGCCCACCAACGTGGAAATGATGCGTCTGCTGGGCGGCACCGCTACCCCCATGGGCTTCGGCGATGTGTACACCGCACTACAGGCCGGTATTCTGGATGGTGCCGAGAACAACGAGCTGGCTCTGACCGATAACGGTCACGGCGATATCTGCAAGTATTACTCCTACGATATGCACCAGATGGTGCCGGATCTGCTGGTGGCAAACTACGCCTTCCTGAACGAACTCAGCGACGAGGAACGCGCGATCTTTGAAGAAGGTTTCCAGATCGTGAAGCGCACCGAGCAGGATGCCTGGGAGGATGCTGTGGCTGAGGCGAAAGATAAGGCCGAGAACGAGCAGCACGTCAACTTTATTTACCCGGACACTGCACCGTTTCAGGAGGCTATGGCTCCCCTGCACGATTCCGTGCTGGCAGCAAACCCGGAATTGCAGCCCATTTATGACCTGATCCAGCAGCACAACGCTGCCCACACTGCGGACTGAGGAGGAGCATCATGGAAAAACTGAGAAATACCCTGAACAAGGTGCTCAACCTGCTGGCAGGTCTGAGCATGACGGTCATGGTGGTGCTGACCACCTATCAGGTCATCGTGCGTTATATCTTCAACTCTCCCTCCACATGGTCGGAAGAACTGGTGGGTTATCTGTTCGGCTGGAGCACCATGCTGGGTGCCACCATCGTCTCCGGCGAGCGCGGCCACATGAACATCCCCGTGCTGGTGGACCGGTTCAACCCCATCATGCGCAAGGCGTTCCACATCTTTGCTGAGGTCATCGCCTTCCTCTTCTCCGCGACCATTCTGGTGTTCGGCGGTTTTCAGGTGTCCCAGCTGGCTATGGGACAGCAGACCTCCTCGCTGGGCGTTGCCGTGGGCGTGTTCTACTGGGTCATGCCCATCTGCGGCGTGATCATTCTGGTGTATTCCGTGCTGAACATTATCGGCATTGCAAACGGCTCCATCTGTCTGGATACCCCGGAGGATGCTGATTTTGCAAAGGTGGAAGCTGAAATGGCTGCCGACGCCGACAAGGAAAATAAGGAGGACTAAGCTGTGGCAATTCAAGCGTTACTCGTAATTCTGGCAGTGCTGCTGGTGCTGCTGTTCCTTGGCGTGCCCATCTCGTACGCCATTGCAGTCTCTTCCCTGACTGCCATCCTTTCTTCTATTGATCTGAATGTGGCCGTGCTGACCGCTGCCCAGCGCACCTTTGTGGGCATGAGCAAGTTCAGCCTGACCGCTATCCCGTTCTTTATTCTGGCCGGCAACATCATGAATCAGGGCGGCATCGCCAAGCGTCTGGTGGATTTCGTCATGGCCATTCTGGGCAAGATGCCCGGCGCACTGCTGGTGACCAACATCGGCACCAACGCCCTGTTCGGTGCCATCTCCGGCTCTGCATCTGCCGCGGCTGCTGCTGTTGGCTCCATGATCCGCGACGGTGCCGAGGAGCAGGGCTACGACCCCGCCGTGACCGCTGCCACCAACGCCGCTTCCTCCTGCTCCGGCCTGCTGATCCCGCCGTCCAACGCCCTGATCACCTACTCTCTGGCATCCGGCGGCACCTCTGTGGCTGCGCTGTTCATGGCCGGTTACATCCCCGGCATCATCTGGGCGCTGTGCTGCTGCGTGGTGGGCGTGCTGCTGGCGATCAAGCTGGGCTATAAAGGCACCCCCGGCAAGTTTGACTGGAAAAACCTCGGCGTATGCACCCTGCGCGCTCTGCCTTCTCTGTCCTTGATCATCGTGGTCATCGGCGGCATCATCGGCGGCGTGTTCTCTGCCACCGAAGGCTCTGCCATCGCGGTCGTCTATGCGCTGGTGCTGGCTTTCTGCTACCGCTCCATCAACCTGAAGAGCCTGTGGAAGATCATCGTGGACTCTGCCAAGATGTCCGGCATGGTGGTGTTCCTTGTGGGTGTTTCCAACATTCTGGGCTGGGTCATGGCCTTTTTGCAGATCCCGGATGCTGTGGCGGCAGCCCTGCTGAGCCTGACCAGCAACAAGTACATCATCCTGCTCATCATGAACGTGATCCTGCTGGTGTCCGGCACCTTTATGGATGTGACCCCGGCCATCCTCATCTTCACCCCGCTGTTCCTGCCCATCTGCCAGAGCTTTGGCATGAGCACCATCCAGTTCGGTCTGATCCTCGTGTATAACCTGTGCATCGGCAACATCACCCCGCCTGTGGGCAACGCCCTGTTCGTGGGTATCAAGGTGGGGCGCACCTCGCTTTCCAAGGTCATGCCGTATATGCTTATGTACTATGTGGCCATCATCGGCGGCCTGCTGCTGGTCACCTTTATCCCGGCAGTGTCTACCGCACTGCCGCAGGCAATGGGCCTGATGTAACTGAGACGTTCCCTTCTTCTTCTAAAAAAGGCGGTACCTGCTTTGCGGCGGGCACTGCCTTTTCCTGTCTCTTGCACAAAGGCAGCCTTGTGCGCTATACTATCGGCAAAGGGAGGGAGACACCATGCGCAGACGGACTTTTTTAGCCGGGCTGGGCTTTGCAGCCTTGCAGCTGGCAGGCTGTGCCGCAAAGCCGCAGACTACACCGGACTATGTGCTGACCTATGCCGACAACCAGCCCGCCGGGTACCCCACCACGCAGGGCGCGCAGTATTTTGCGGACCTTGTGCAGCAGCAGACCGGGGGCAAGGTGGTCATTCAGGTCAAAGCGAACGGCGAGTACGGCTCAGAGCAGCAAGTGTGGGAGCAGCTTGCCATTGGCGGCGTAGATTTTGCCCGTGTGTCGCTCTCGGTGGCCACGGACGATCTGCCCCGGCTCAACGTGCTGCTGCTGCCGTATCTCTACCGGGATGCCGACCACATGTGGCGCGTGCTGGATGGCAGCATCGGGGCTGAGTTTTTGCAGGACTTTACCGCACAGGGACGGGTGGGGCTGAGCTGGTACGACGCGGGTGCCCGCTCGTTCTATGCCCGTCAGCCGGTGCGCAGCCTGAACGATTTACAGGGCAAGACCATCCGCGTGCAGGATTCGCAGATCGTGATCGACATGATCCGCCTGCTGGGTGCAGTGCCGGAGACCACGGCGTACAGCGACGTCTACTCGGCGCTTGAGACTGGGCAGATCGATGCCGCCGAAAACAACTGGCCGGCCTACTATTCCATGGAGCACTACAAGGTGGCACGGTACTACATGGCCGATGAGCACAGCCGCGTACCGGAGGTGCAGCTGGCTTCCGGCCGCACATGGGATGCACTGCCGGAGGAATACCGGCAGACCCTGCAAGCGTGCGCCCGGGCATCGGCGCAGTATGAGCGCCAGCTCTGGGCACAGGAGGAAACCGCCGCCCGCAAAGCAGCCCTTGCAGGCGGCTGCATCGAACTGCCGCTGCCCGAAGAAGAAATGCAGAGTTTCCGGCAACTGGTGCAGCCGCTGTACCGGAAATACTGTGCCGACTATCTGCCGCTGGTGGAAGAGATACAGGCAGAGTGACAGCAGAGAAAGGGACGAGTCAAATAAAAAAGCTCACAGCTTTGAGGTTATGCTGCATGGAAAGACGCTGCCTGTGCAATGTTACAAGAGATGATCTTGCAGAACCGCAATCATCCCAGCATCATCCTGTGGGGCGTGCGCATCAACGAGAGCGTGGACGACGATGCCTTCTATACCCGCACCAACAAAATCGCCCATCAGCTGGACCCCAGCCGTGCTACCTCCGGCGTGCGCTATCTGGAAAAAAGCCATCTGCTGGAGGATGTCTATGCCTACAACGATTTTTCTCACAACGGCGTAACGCCCGGTGCAAAGCCCAAAAAGGACGTGACCCCGGATATGGGCAAGGCGCTGCTCATCTCGGAGTGCAACGGTCACATGTACCCCACCAAGCCCTTTGACGATGGCCCTCATCGACAGGAGCACGCCTTGCGGCACGTCCGGGTGCAGAACGCCGCCTATGCCAGCGGAGAGCACGCCGGGTGCTTTGGCTGGTGTATGTTCGACTACCAGACCCACAAGGACTTTGGCTCCGGTGACCGCATCTGCTACCACGGCGTGCTGGACAGCTTCCGTAACCCCAAATTGGCGGCAGCGGTCTATGCCAGTCAGGGCGATACTGACCCGGTGCTGGCGGTCAGCTCCTCCATGGACATCGGCGATAACCCCGCCGGACAGCTGGGCATAGCCTACGTTTTCAGCAATGCCCAACAGGTAAGGCTTTACAAAAACGATGTGTTCGTCACCACCCTGCGCCAAAGCGAGTGGACGGCGCTGCCCCATCCTCCCTTTGTGATGGACGATCCCATTGGCGAGCTGCTGGAAACGCAGGAGCACTTTTCCCCCGCCAAGGCAGCCGCTGTGCGGGACTGCCTGCTGGCCGCCGGAAAATACGGCTTGGCAGGACTGCCGCTGGCCTACAAGGTCAAATTCGGCTGGTGTATGCTGCGCTACAAAATGAGCTTTGAAGATGGCGTGGCGCTTTACGGCAAATATGTGGGCAACTGGGGCGGCGAAGCTACCCGCTGGCGGTTCGATGCCGTGCAGGACGGCAACGTGGTGCGCAGCGTGACCCTTTGCCCCAGCGCAAAGCTGCACTTGGAAGTCAAGGTCAGCCGGACGGCTCTTCGGGAAAAAGACACTTACGATATGGCGGCTGTCCGGGTGCGCATTCTGGACGAGAATGGCACCCCTGCCCCCTACGCACAGTTCCCGGTGCAGTTTACGGTGGAGGGCAGCGCCGCCCTTGTGGGCCCGCAGACCGCCGTGGCAGAGGGCGGCATGACCGGCACCTATCTGCGCACCGTGGGCACTGCCGGAGAAGCCCTGCTGACCGTTTCTGCACCGCAGACCCAGCCCGTTGTGCTGCGGTTCACCATTGAAAAGGAGGACGCTGTATGGAACTGACCCTGAAACAGAAAACCGCATTTGGTATTGGTGCCGTGGGCAAGGATATGGTATATGCCCTGTCGGCTTCTTACGTCATGTATTATTATCAGGATGTGCTGGGGCTTTCGGCCAGCTTTGTGGGCGTCGTGCTCATGGTTGCCCGGTTCTTTGATGCCTTCAACGACCCCTTTATGGGGGTTCTGGTGGCAAAGACCCGCACCCGCTGGGGACGTTTCCGTCCGTGGATCTTTTCCGGCACGCTGCTCAATGCGCTGGTGCTCTACGCCCTGTTTGCCGCCCCGGTGCTGGACGAAGCGGCGTTGATGGTCTACTTCAGCGTGGTGTACATCCTGTGGGGCGTCACCTATACCATGATGGATATTCCTTACTGGTCCATGATCCCTGCCGTGACCCGCACCCCAAAAGACCGGGAGAATCTCTCTATGGTTGGGCGTACCTGTGCAGGCGTTGGTTCGGCACTCATTGCCATGTTCACCATGCTGCTGGTTGGAGTCCTTGGCGGCGACAGCGAGCGCGCTGGCTTCCGCTGGGTGGCATTGATCGTAGCGGCAATTTTTGCGGTGACAGAGCTGGTGTGCTGCATTTCTATGAAAGAAACTACCCCCAGTGAGATGAAGACCGCCACCGTAAAGGAGATGTTCTCCGCCCTGTTCCGCAACGATCAGGCTATGGTAGTGGTAGGCAGCATCGTGCTGATCAACTCGGCGCTGTACCTTACCTCCAACTTCATCATCTATTTCTTCAAATACGACCTTGGCGGTGCAGGCTGGAAAGCCACCTACACCCTGTTTTCCACCGTGGGCGGTGCGGCGCAGATTCTTGGCATGATGGTGCTTTACCCCTTGCTGCGCAAAAAGTTCAGCAGTACGCAGGTATTTCACCTGAGCCTTGTGCTGGCACTGTGCGGCTACGGCACGCTGCTGGTGTTCTGCCTGACCGGCCTGTCCCACAGCCTTGCCCTGCTGTGCATTCCGGGCGTGGTGGTGTTCGCCTGCAACGGAATGCTGACCGTGCTGACCACCCTGTTCCTTTCCAACAGCGTGGATTACGGCGAGCTCAAGACCGGACGCCGGGAGGAGAGCGTTATCTTTTCCATGCAGACCTTTGTGGTCAAGGCTGCCTCCGGTGTGGCGGTATTCCTGACCGGCATCGGGCTGGACCTCATCGGTCTTGTGGGCAACACGGAGGAGACCGGCCCGGTGGCAGTACAAAGCGCCGGAACCCTGCTGGGTCTGCGCCTGATGATGACGGTCCTGCCCATGCTGGTGCTGGCAGGTGCGCTGGTGCTGTTCCGCCGCAAGTTTGTTCTGACCGATGCCCGCGCTGCCGAGATCAGCGCACAGCTCCACGGGGAGGAAACGCACCATGACTGAAACGCTGCACTGGTACGCAGAGACCACAGGCGGTGTGCGGCAGGGCGATGCCCCGGTGCACCCGGGCTGCGGTGCGGTGCATCTTTCCACTGACCTGCCTGCCGGGACGCTGAAAGCCGTGCGTGCCGAGCTGCCGTGGACGATGGAAGCAGACGAGCGTCTGTTCATGAACGGCTACCAGACATGGACCTACAGCCCGGAGCTGGACCGGAACGGAAAGCTGCGCGGCACCGACCATATCCCCGGCTTTCTGCGCAAGAAATACGCCTTTGACCGCTACGGCGATTATCATTTTGCGCCTTATGGGCATCAAAAGGGGCAGAGCCACGGCTTTTCCTACTGCTATTTCCGCAAGGGCACACAGTTCCGGCTGGTGGCATCGCTGGACGAGAAGCCGGGCTACACCATCCTCCGCTACGACAGCGGCAAAGCCCTGCTGACGCTGGAGCGGGACTGCGCCGGGGTGGAGCATCCCGGCGGCAGCTTTGCCCTGTTCGACCTGTTTTTTGCCGAGGGCGGCGAGACCGAGGTGTTCGACGGCTGGTTTCAGGCTATGGGCATCAAGCCCCGGACTGAAAAGAAGCTGGCAGGCTATTCCAGTTGGTACAACCGCTATCAGGACATCACCGAGGATACCATCCGGGAGGATCTGACCGGATGCCGCAGCCTGCTTTGCCCGGGAGACCTGTTCCAGATCGACGATGGCTGGGAGCCCAAGGTGGGCGACTGGCTGGAAACAGATGCACAGAAATTCCCCCACGGGCTGAAAGGCATGGTGGAGGAAATTCATGCCACTGGCTTTCAGGCTGGGCTATGGCTTGCGCCCTTTGTGTGCGAAAAGGACTCTGCCCTTTTCCGGCAGCACCCGGACTGGCTGCTGAAAGTGGACAGCAAACCGTGGTGCTGCGGCAGCAACTGGAGCAGCTTTTATGCGCTGGACATTGACCACCCGGAGGTTCAGGCCTACCTCAAGCAGGTCTTTGACCGCGTCCTGAAGGATTGGGGCTTCGACCTTGTCAAGCTGGACTTTCTCTACGGCGCAGCACCGTTCGGCAACGGCCGGGAATCCCGCGCAGGACGGATGCAGCGTGCCATGGCACTGCTGCGCTCATGGTGCGGCGACAAGCTGATTTTAGGCTGCGGCGTGCCGGTCATGCCCGCCTTTGGTATCGTTGACTACTGCCGCGTTGGGTGTGATGTAGGGCTGGACTGGGACGATGTATGGTATATGCGGCTTTTCCACCGCGAGCGAGTCTCTACAAAGCAGTCCATCGGCAACACGATTTTCCGCCGCCAGCTCAACAGACGCGCCTACGGCAGCGACCCGGATGTATTCTTTTTACGGGAGGAAAACTGCAAGTTGACCCCGCAGCAAAAGGACCAGCTTGCCACGGTCAACGCGTTGTTCAGCGGCATTTTGCTGACGTCCGACATGCCCAGCCGTTACACCCTCGAAATGCGCGAACAATACGCGGCATTGCGCGACCTATCCGCCCACGCTGAAAATATCTGCGTCGATGCTGACCACGACATCTGTATACGATACACTCTGCATGGGCAAGAAAAGACACTTGTACTGGAAAAGAAGAAATTGTAAATCTGCGGAAAATTGCAAAACCTACCTGACAAATAGGTAAGCTTGTGGTTTACTATACTCGAATTTAACAATTTAAACCGATGAAGCGGAGATAACGGTATTTATGGTCGCACAGAGAGTCCGGGGAGCTGAGAGCCAGATGGAACCCAGAATATCAAATGGACCGCTGAGGGCACAGTCAAAGGCAGAGATGAAAAGCCGAGTATTCTGTGACGTGAAGACATACGTCAGTTGTCATAGATATGTTAGTATTTCG
>OHKV01000855.1_pt1 | contig 12167 bp, 15 predicted proteins | sample 1568951 | NCBI WGS metagenome assembly OHKV01 (sample SAMEA3879528, study PRJEB24766) | human gut metagenome | biome: human-associated habitat; feature: feces | place: USA | collected 1985/1987
TAAGGTGTAAAAATGTCAAACACAATCAACTATGCTGAACAGTATACCAATCAGCTCAGAGAGCTTTACGGTCAGGAATCAAAGGCCGACGCTCTCTATCACTCAAATTCCGATATTCAGCTCAGAGGCGGAAAAACAATCAAGATACCCACTCTGTCGGTATCAGGTTATAAGGACCACACAAGAGCATCGCTCGGCTTCCCTCAGGGTACATACGAGAACAACTACGAAACAAAGACGCTCGATCACGACCGTTCTATCGAGTTCGTAGTAGATCCTATGGATTTTGACGAAACCGATACCGTTGTATCACTGGCAAACATTCAGAGCCGTTTCGACAGGACGCAGGCAATCCCCGAACACGACAGCTATACATTCTCAAAGCTGTATGCAGAGGCTGTAAGAGTAGGCGCAACAATAAAGCACGACAAGCTCACGATTGAGAATGTTCTCAAGGACTTTGACGAGAACCTCAAGACACTTGAAGATAAGGGCGTGCCTCTTGACAGAATGATACTCTATGTCACCGCAGACTATAAGACGATACTCAAGAACGCAGAGGGTATTCAGAGAACGCTCGACATAAAGAGCGGCGGCGGTATCGACAGACGTATCCATTCCGTTGACGATATAGGCAATATCGTTACAGTTCCCTCAGCTCGTTTCAAGACCGTGTACGATTTCACGGACGGCTGTAAGTCCGGTGTCGGCGCAAAGCAGATAAACTACATTCTCATTGACCCCGAATGCCAGGTGTCAAGAGATAAGTACGCATATATACATCTGTTTGCTCCCGGCTCTGACAGCAGAACGGCAGACAACTATCTGTACCAGAACCGCAAGTACAACGGTACATTTGCGATAGATCACCTGTTTGTTGACGGCTGTATCATGAATGTATCTGCTCTGACGCAGACATTTGCAGGTAACGGCACGACAACTGCATTCACAGTGACCGACAAGCCCGAAAAGCTCATCGGCGTAACTGTGGACGGTACAGCGACAACAGACTACAGCTATGACAAGTCATCGGGTGTGATAACATTCAATACCGCTCCCGGCAACGCAAAGGCTATAGTCGTAACATACTAAGGAGGTAACTATGGTAGCAGTAAAGGCAAACAAGCAGTATACTATCACGGAAGCCGAGAAGAAGTCATATCTTGCACAGGGGTATGACATAATCGGCGATAACGGTGCTGTGGAGCATTCTCCGCAGGCTACCGTGCCGTATGCCGAATATGAAAAGGCTCAGGCGGAGATAGCAAAGCTCCGTGATGAGCTTGCTCAGGTAAGGGCGGCAAAGACAAAAAAGGGTGAGGCTTAATGTACCTCACTTTTGCGGAATTTCAGACCTTATGCCCCGACAGTACGATAACCGAACAGCAGTACAACGCTCTTGAAAACAGGGCAGAGAGCGACATCGACACACTGACCTTTAACCGCATAACAGCTATAGGATTCGACAATCTGACAGCGTTTCAGCAGGATAAGGTAAGGCTGGCACTGTCACAGCAGACAGCATTTGTTTTTGACAATGCCGAGCTGCTTGACAGTCCGCTCAGTTCCTACAGTATCAGCGGCGTGTCAATGTCATTTGACAGCTCTAAGGTTATAAATTACTGCGGTGTCACTACAACACGGCAGGTTTACAACACGCTGTTGCAGACAGGCCTTTGCTACAGGGGGTTATAATGAAATATCCGAAACTTGTACCCGAAAGGGTTTGTACAACATCTTGTACCGTTTATCGTGCAGACGGGCTTAACCGTGACGGCTCGAAGAAACGGACGGTCATATTTGATGGTAAGTGCTTTCATTCGGAAAAAGCACGGCAGAAATTATCCGCAGAAAAACAGCTTATAACGCTGTCTGGCGAGGCTCTTTTCTGCGGTGATATTGCTCCGGACAGCCCGATAGTTGACGGAGCTGTGGAGATAGGCGGCAGAGAGTACAAGATATACGGCTCGGAAAAGGCTAAAAACCCCGACGGGACGGTAAATTACACAAGACTGGAGTTGATATAGTGATAAAAGTGACCGTAAAGCTCGATAAGGCTGCTATAGCAAATCTGGAAGCGGCGGCGTTAAAAAGTGCTGAGGTAGCAATGGAACAGGTTAGAACTGATCTCGTAAGTTCCGCAACCTTGCCGGCGGATCAGTATGTTTTACAGAATGGCGGTACCTATGTCAACGGTAACGGTCCTTATCAGGGATATAAGGACCAAAATAGCGTTGTTGACTTTTCTTCCTCTGACGAGAAGATACATATATCTCTTGTCAACGATGTGCCTCAGGCAAGGCGGCTGTATTATCACCCTGAATATCACTTTCAGCAGGGCAAGAACGCAAACGCAGGGGCAGGGTGGCTTGAACCTTATGTAAGCGGGGGAAAGAAAGACCTTGCCCGTGATGCGTTTATATATGATTTCAAGAGGAGAACAGGCGTATGACGTTACTTGAAACAGCCGATATGCTTGCTGATGTTCTCGGCATAGAGAATGTATACGCAGGCTGTATAAACGCAAATCAGGATAAGTGTATCGGCGTGTATGCGTCAAAAAACACCTATCCTAAGAAAATCAGCATAGGCGGTAAGCCTTGCACGAAAACACTTGAAAAGCACATCAGCGTACTGATACACTGGACAGACAATCCGACAACAGCCGAGAGAGCGGCAAACGAAATACTTGATAAGCTGACCGATGTACACGGCTATACTGCCGGGGGGCACACGGTCGGCTTTTTGAGTTGCAGTGAGGCGCATAACGCAGGCAGAGATGAAAGAGGTATCTGCGAGTACGTTATAGATGTGACGGTTTATTATGAAAGGAGTAAGTAACAATGGCAAACACAACAGGAGTATATCCCGTTTTCAAAAACGTGTTCAAAATTGACACGACGGGCGGAACGGGTGAAGCAAGCAATCTTAAGACGATTGCCGATATGGAGAGCTTTTCGGTTTCCATTGACGGCAATGTCGAGGAGTGGAAGCCGTTCGATCAGGAAGGCTGGACAAGAAGACTTGTGACAGGCAAGGCACTGACCGTCAGCATATCCGGCAAGAGAAACATCGGTGACGCAGGCAACGATTATGTTGCAGGGCTTGCACTTAAAACAGGTGCAGACAGCCACACAACTGTAGTGTGGACGTTCCCCAGCGGCGCAACGCTGACAATACCGTGCGTTATAAACGTTACCGAGTGGGAATCGGGCGACTCCACAGCGGTCGCACCTCTTGCATTTGACATTATGTCAGACGGCAAGCCTGAATACACACCCGCAGAAGCATAAAAGGAGATAAATACAATGGCTAAAATGTACACACTTGATGAAAAGTTACTCGTGGGCGTTCCCGAAATACGCATCGGAGAAAAGGTCTACAAAGTAGATGATCGTGAAAAGACGGTCAAGAAGGTAATGGCGCTTTACAATAACGGCGATAAGAAGGACATTGAAAAGATCGATGAGATGTTCAAGCTGGCGTTCGAGCCTGCCGCCGCTAAGGAGATAAGCGAAATGAATATGCCGTGGGCGGCATATCAGAAGCTGTCTGAGATAGTTATTTCCGCTATGACGGGACAGGAAGATACCGAGCGATTTCACGAGTAATGAAGTCTGGTATGATGTCGAGTATGACCGTGAGCTGATACGGCAGTCGATAGCAAAACAGTATCACATACTGCCGTCCGAGCAGGACAATTTGCACTATTCCGACTGGATCAGTATGGTGGCGGGGTTAATGAACGACACACCTTTAGGACAGGTTGTGCGGATACGAAGCGAGGATAACAAGGAGATGCTCAAACACTTTTCGCCGTATGAAAACCGCATACGGCATGAGTGGGTAGCATTCAGAGCGAAGAAACAGCTTGCGGAGAAAACTCCAAAACAGATACAGAGCGATTTAACGGCTCTTGAAATGATGATAAAAAAGGCATTCGGGGGAGGTGAGTAAATGGCTGACGGAAACGGTGCGTCAGTAGGCACTATCAGTCTGTCGCTGATAATAGACGCAGAGCTTGACAAACAGCTTTCGGCTTTGCAGAAAAGCATACAGTTGCAGTGGGATAAGGTCGGTGAAACCGCCGAAAAGGCACTTGCCGACAGTGTGGCAAAAGCCGCCGATAAGGCTGTAAAGCCTGTTGAGGAAGTCGGCAAGGCTGTAGAAAAGACCGTGACGCAGAGCGTTGAAAAGGCTGTGCAGAAGGTTGAAAAGCCCGCCGAAGAGGTAGGAAAGACGCTTGAAAGTTCTATATCCGAAAGTGCCGACAAGGCATCTGAAACGCTTGAAAAAGCACTTGTTGAGCCTGTAAAGGAAGCAAAAAAGGAAGCGGAAAGCTTTGCGAAAGCGGTAAATAACAAGCATGAGTTTGCTCCGGGCTATAACAAGGAAGCTATGGATTTCGTGAACAACTATCAGCCGAAATCCTCCGACAAGCCCGAAGCGCCGCAGATAGATGTGGGAACATTCGAGATATCGTCCGACCCTATCGACCGTCTAAACAAGAGCCTTGAACTGACTACCGAAAAGATAGAGCTTGCACAGGAGAAGTGGAAACAGCTCCATCTGGAAATGGCGGCGATGTCTGACGAAGATATTGCAGGCGATAAAGGCAATGCAATAATCGGTAAGATAAATACTGTCGAAGCAAGTATGCTGAAACTGCAACAGCAGGCAGAAGCTACCAAGGCTAAGATAGACAAAGCGGCTGAGCCTTCTCCCGCAATTGATAAAACTGCGGCGAAGGTTGATAAGCTTGCGGACAATGTAAACAGCTCGGCAAAAAAGGTTGAAAGCTCGGTAAACAATTCCGTTATCAAGCCTGTTAAAAAGATAGGCACGACCGCACAGAGCTCGTTCGGAAAAGCAAGAACATCTGCAAACGGTTTCGGAAAGGCTCTCGGCGGCATAGGAAAAAGCGTAAAATCCGCTTTAAAATCTACTTTCCTTATGGCAGGGCTTTATGCCGTGTTCCGCGGCGCAAAAACTGTCATTGAAAATGCCACGAGCGCAAACAAGGAGTTTGACGCAAGTGTAAAGCAAATAAAGGGCAATCTTCAGGTTGCGTTTACGCCTATAGTAAACGCTATTATGCCTGCGCTTAATATGCTTGCTTCCGGGCTTGCCACAGCGACAAAAGCAGTCGCAAGCTTTATGTCGGGGCTTTTCGGCACTACATACAAGCAGTCGCTGAAAGCAACAAAACAGATTGAAGCGGCGGGTGCGGCGGCTAAGAAGAACAGCCGCTTTCTTGCGGGCTTTGATGAAATGAATGTTGCTTCTGATAACAGCAGTGACAGTAATGGCAGTGCTGCAAATCTCGCCGCGCTTGACAGTGAGGGCAACAAAACCGCCGAAAATATCGGCAATAAGATCCGTAAGCAGATAGGCAAGGGGTTTGAGTATCTGAAAGGCAAATTGTCCGAAGCAAAATCGTACTTTGATACGAATTTTGCACCTGTATTTGCGGAGATCGGTGCGAAGTTCTTACCGGTAATAGATGGTTTCAAGAGCAATATGGGCAAGGCTTGGAGTGATATGGCAACTCTTGCCGAGCCGTTCAAGAACTACATCGTAAACAATCTGACACCTGCACTGCAAACGGCATTTCAATATGTCGGCACAGTCGCAAGCGGACTGGGTGATACCTTTAATCTTGTTTTCGGTCAGATGTGGGATAACGTGATCTTCCCGACACTGGAGAAGATGACAACAACCGTACTGCCTCTGCTAACTGACCAGTGGACGGCAATGTCAGACGTGATGGCTACGACTTTCAACACAATAAAGCCGCTATTCGATAAGGTATTTACTACCGGTATAATACCGATACTGGAAACCTTGCAGGGTATATGGTCGGATCTGTGGGATTCGTCTGCAAAGGTATGGGACAAGTACGGCAAGCCTACTATGGAAGCGATAAAGTCAATTGTCACATCGGTCGGTGATACGGTAATGAAAATTTACGAAAGCTGGATACAGCCTGTAGTAAAGTGGATATGCGATATTTTGAAATCCATGTGGAATAACGCTATCAAGCCCATATACGAAAAAACAGCCGCCGTTATATCGAAAATTATTCAGTGTATAAACACAGTATGGGTAAATTTTCTTAAACCGTGCGTTGACTGGATAGTAAAAACAATGGGACCGCTTATATCGAATGTTCTTAATGCAATCAAAAATGTGTTTGATACTGTATTTTCGTTTATCGGAACGGTTGTCGGCACTGCGCTTGACACTTTCGGCGGATTGCTGGACTTTATAACGGGCGTATTCTCGGGCGACTGGGATAAGGCGTGGAACGGAATAAAGGACACCGTAAAAGCCGTTTGGGACGGTATATGGGGCACTATAAAAAGTATTATAAACCTGATAATAGACGGTATCAATCTGCTGTGGACAGGTATCTATAATGCGGTCAAAGGGCTTGTTGACGCTGTAGGCGGCGTTGCAGGCGTTATAGGTGATATACTCGGTCAGGACTGGCATTTCTCAATGCCTGAAAATCCTCCGCTGATACCTAAACTTGCAAAGGGCGGTCTTGCGTATGCGCCTACGCTTGCAATGGTCGGTGATAACCGTAATGCAGGAACAGACCCGGAGGTAATTGCGCCTCTGTCAAAGCTCAAGGACATCATCGGCGAAGGCGGAGATATGACGGAAGCCGTACTTCTGCTTCGTGAGATACTGGAGTTTCTGAAAGGTCTTAATCTTATTGCTAAGGGCGAGGTTGACGGCAAAACGCTTTACAGACTGATAGTACAGCTAAACAAAGAGAACACTTACAGAACGGGGGTAAATGCGCTTGGCTAAAAATCTGATATGGGTTAAGGGCGTTTTGCTCCCGTCACCCGATATTGACGGCTATAATGCCACACGCTGTAAGACGTGGGAACCCAACACCGGCAGAAATGCCGCAGGAAAAGTAGTCGGCAGTGTTCTGTGTTGGAAGTACAAGATAGAGCTTAAATGGTCTTTTCTCACAGAAGCGCAGGTGAAGAGCCTGCGTAATCTGTTTGAGAATAAGCCCGATTACTTCGCTGTAAAGTTTGACTATGACGGCGTGTATAAGGAGATAACCGCTTACAGTACAGATCTGACTGCCACAGGCAAGCTGTACGCAGGCAGCGGATATTATTACAAAAGTGTATCTATAAACCTGATAGAGCAATAGAAAGGAGGTTGACAAATTGTACACAAATGTTTCGGATGATTTTCTGTCAGCCGTTAATGGTGCTGAGCCTGTCTACTGCTGCAAGCTGGATTTCGGTAATAATGTAACGGTGAACGATCTGTTCAGCGTCAGCTATTCGGGCGGATCGTGCAGTGAGAGCATAGTGCCGGGCGGAACTGTCATAGCAAACGCAAAAGTCGAGCTGTCGGCACTTCCTGCGACGGTCAGAAAGGGAAGCACTTGCACGTTGTATTTTGGCGTGAACGGCGAATACGCACCGCAGGGAGTGCTTACGGTGAAGAAAATCGAGAAGAATAACGGCAGATTAACCGTAACGCTTGAAGATAACATGGCAAAGGCGGAAAAAGGCTATTTTTCAAGTCTTACATATCCGTCGACAACGCTGAAAATGCTGTTGGAAATTGCTACGAAGTGCGGCGTTGCCTTTAATACTTCGGGGCTTACGGCGGTAACGATAAAGGACAAGCCGGAGGGCTATACATGCCGTGAAATAATCGGATATATCGCAGGGATGTGCGGCAAATTCGCCGTTTGTGACCGTGCCGGTAAGATAATTTTCAAGTGGTTTGACACTACGGCGGTGCAATTGTCCGAAAACTGCTTTGACACACCCACAGTTGCTGCCGACGATATTACGGTCGGACGTGTGGTGTGCGGAGATTTTACAGCCGGCACGGGTACTGCGATAACATACGACTGCCTGTTTATGACGCAGACGCAACTGAATGCAGTACAGAAGTCATTAAACGGATTTAAATACCGCACGGGCGAAATTCCGCTGAGGCTTGGCAATATGCTGATAGATCCGTGGGATACGGTCAGCATAACCTACGGCGGAGAAACTGTGAAAATTCCTGCCGCAAATATTTCTGTGACGTATAACGGCGGCCTGTCTATGACAATAGAAGCACCGGCTGAAGAACAGTCTGCGGACAGCGGCGAAAGCTATAAGTCGCCTGCACAGAAGCAGGCGGAACGAATAACTGCCGATATAGTCAGTGCCAAGCAGGCATTGCTTGAAAAAGCGGATATCACAGAGCTTAATGCACAGATAGCAAACCTTGAAAACGTATATGCCGCAAAGGCTGATATTACCGAGCTTTCCGCACAGATAGCCACGATTGACAATCTGACGGCTAAGAAAGCAGATATTGAACAGCTTTATGCTAAGAAAGCGGATATAGATACGCTTGTAGCCGATACGGCAACGCTTAAATCACTGAAAGCCGATGTTGCAAACATAGACGTTCTGCTGTCGGGTAAAGCCGGCACGGGCGAACTGACAGCTATAAAGCTGACTGCCGAAAATGCGGAAATAGCGACTGCGCTGATAAAGGACCTTACAGCCGCAAATTTCAGAGCGAAAACCATTGAAACCGATGATTTTACGATAAAATCAAGCAGCGGTAAGCTACAGATAGTCGGAAACACAATACAGATAAAGGATAAAAACAATACCGTCCGTGTCCAGATAGGCGAGGACGGTAAATCCGACTATGGCATTTATGTTACCGATGTAAACGGAAAGATAATGTTTACTTCTTATGACGGACTTCACGAGGACGGCATAAAGAGCGGCATTATCAAAAATGATATGGTGGCAGATGATGCACATATCAGCGGCAGTAAGCTGGATATATCGAGCGTTATTGACGGTATCAATGCTGACAACAGCACCTATCTTAATACAAGTAAGGTAGTCATAGACGGTACGAAGCAGACGATAAATGCAAAGTTCACAGAGCTTACCACAAGCATAGGTAGTATCGGTACTCGTACTTCCGCACTGGAAAGCGACTTGTCGGGCTTTCGGACAACAGTGTCGGAAACATACGCCACAAAGTCGGCGGTTGAGGATAACACAGCCGAAATAGCATCGTTATCGAGCAAGCAGTCAAGCCTTGAGCAGACGGTAGATGGATTTAAGGCAACTGTTAAAAGCACATACGCAACAAAAAACTCTTTGAGCGGATATCCGACAATTACACAGATGAACTCCGCAATAAATCAAAAGGCTGACAGTATAACAACTGCTGTATCTGAGCAGATAGCGGGAATATCTGTCGGTGGCAGGAACATTGTTACAGGTTCGGCAAAACTGACTATCGGAACAGGAAAACGCGCAAAAGGGCACTGGAGGACTAGCGGATCAGTAGCGACGGCATCAACACCTGTAAGCGGTGTTCCGTATGCCGATGATCTGACTGCGTGCGTTTTAACGGCTACTGCTGTAAATACTGATGGCGGAATAGTGCAGGATAGCGTTCCATTAAATAAAGACGAGTATTATACATTGTCGTGTTGGGTAAAAAATTCGAGCGCTAAGAGCGTAAAATGTGTTCTTCGACCCTTCTGGAAATCGAGCACAGACGCAAGCAGAAGAAAAACTTTTACATTGAGTGCTTCTTCTGACTGGCAACGATTGAGTTTTACATCAACCAAAAAGCCTGCTGAGAATGACAATTATTCGGCAGGATATGTATATGTAAACGCTGATACTGTGGGCACAAGTATACAGATATGTGGTGTAAAACTGGAAACAGGAACTAAAGCAACTGACTGGTCGCCTGCTCCCGAGGATACGGATAGCAGTATTTCGGAAGTCAAACAAACTGCCGACAAGATATCATGGCTTGTGAAAAGCGGTACGAGTGCTAGTAGTATGACGCTGACAAGCGAAGCACTGAAAATCATAGCCAACACGGAAATTAAGGGTGACGTGATTGTAGGCGGCGTTATAAAAAGCACCAACTATTCGGAGTTTGTGCGCGGTTCAAAACTGGACCTGAGCAACGGCGCATTTTATGCGCAGAGTAGTACAGGACTGATTACGCTATCAGGCGGTCAGATAAATCTTGAACTGCTGGAAAGCGGAAAGCGTACAGCTGTTACAACATCAATCTATCCGCTTTTCGGGGGTACTGCCATTAGCAATGGATTAGGCGAGTTATATCTGATAGCAGAGGCAAGAGGTAGCACAGCTACGCAAAAAAACCGCGACTGCTATGTAATGTTTAACGAAAGCGGAATGATTACCGCTAACGGATCTTACACTAACAGCCGAGATACGTCCGGTAATATCGTACGCCTTGTGGCGCTTACGACTGCAAATCACTTTCACGTCGGAAGCACGGACATTTCGGGTACTACACGACTGATATGCGGCAAAGGCAACACAATAGAATTTTGCCGTCCGAATGGTAGTAGTGCCATTACACCAATGGCGACGCTATCATACAGCAGTACAACGGTTAGACTATATATGCCGACGCATTTTAATTTCGGCACTGATGAATCACACGCGTGTGTACGTCAGCAAACAACCGGTACCACCAGCGCCGACTTTGTGAAAATCGGCAACAGTACACAGTCGTTGCAGTTGATAGGAACTGCAATCACATCGACGAAGGCTATCACTACATCATCAGACGCTCGTGTGAAAAACCACATATCAGGCTTGCCGAGCGGAGCTTCAAAGCTGTTCGACTATCTTGACGGAAAGTCGTTCTTCTATAACGGCGACACTTCTACCGCAAGGAATTACGGCTTTATCGCACAAGATGTTTTATCCGCTTTACAAAAATCAGGGCTTTCGACAGACGATTTTGCAGGATTCTGCGATATACACGGCGACGGCAGTCAGTACGCACTTGCGTATGAGCAGTTTATTCCGCTGATGTGGAATGAGATAAAAGGATTAAGAAAAGCACTAAGCGAAAGGAGTTAATTATGCTTAGAAGTAACAAAACAACACAGTTTGACGGTACAAGCTATATCACTGACGGAGAGGGCAACGAACAGACCGTAGCGTATTTCAGCGCTACCATAAGGACGGACAAGACCGTAACAATGAGCATGACAGTATCGAATGCCGAACTGTATGAAGAAAATAAAACCACAGTCAGAGCGGATTATACGGAGTTCCAGACTGCCGTATATGCCGCACAGGACGCAGAGTAAGGAGAAGCTATGAAGTTATCAACTGTAGTAAATGCAATCCCCGTTATAAGCAAGCTGATGAGCAAGGAACTGCCCGTCATACAGTCGTATGCTGTGGCAAAGCTGGCAAGGCGTATCGACGAAGAAACTAAGCTGTACAATGAGCAGAGGCAGAAGCTCTTGCAGAAATACGGCGAGCAGGATGGCGAGAAGTACGTTATCCGCCCTGAAAATGTAGATGTCTGCAATGGGGAGCTTGAGGAGCTGCTCAACATTGATGTTGATATACCTGAAAAGATTGATATTCTCTCGACGAATGTCGCTCTGACACCCGCCGAGATGATAGCAATAGAAGATTTTTTAGCCGAATAGGCGGAAAGGACGAAAAAATGAGCAAGATACAGATAATTATTGACAGCATAGCAGGTGCTGTCGGAGCGGTTTTAGGCTTTATGTATGGAGAGGTTACGGGGCTGTTCTGGGCGTTGATAGCGTTTATGGCGACCGATTACATCACCGGAGTTGTCGTAGCAGCTATCAACAAGCAGTTATCCAGTGAGGTCGGTTTTAAGGGACTTGCCAAAAAGCTGATGATCCTTGTGTTTGTGTCGCTCGGACACATAGCGGATATGTATGTTTTAGGCGGTACACCTGTGGCTATGTCAGCGGTTATGCTTTTTTACATAGCCAACGAGGGACTGTCAATTATCGAAAATGCGGGCAATCTCGGACTGCCCGTGCCGAAGAAGCTGAAGGACATAATGGCTCAGCTGAAAAAAGAAAGCGAGGAAAAATAAAATGTTAAAAATCAAGGGAATTGATATCAGCAGGGCGCAGGAGCAGTTCGATTTTACGGCGGCTGCGTCGGCAGGCGTGAAGTTTGTAATTATCCGTGCCGGCATACGCACGGACGAGGACACTTATTTCAGACGCAATATCGAGCAGTGCAGAAAACTCGGAATAGATTTCGGTTGTTACTGGTATGTTACGGCGACAGACACGGCGGAGCTTGACAGGCAGATAAATG
>OHKV01000864.1_pt1 | contig 11955 bp, 7 predicted proteins | sample 1568951 | NCBI WGS metagenome assembly OHKV01 (sample SAMEA3879528, study PRJEB24766) | human gut metagenome | biome: human-associated habitat; feature: feces | place: USA | collected 1985/1987
TGAGCTACAATGCTGGCGCCGCAACAGACGATTGCGTGGGCCTGTGCAAATCTCCGCTGCGAGGGCGCTACCGCTAACCTTTGATACTTCAATTTTGAACGCCTTACCTGAAAAGGGCAGCACCTCCGCCCTCGCCATGCTATTTGCTCTAAAAAAATCTGCGCGATTTTTGGGCCAAAATGGCATGGCGGTTGCGGCCGTGTTCCTCGTCCCATTTATCTTGGCCTTGTATGTCGTATGTCCCTTTCTGAGGTGTTAGGGAACTTATGGGGCTGGGAATATTTGCAGTTGGTCAGTCAGTCTTTGATTGAAATCTGATGGGGAGCGTGAACCATACCGGAACAGGATGGCCTTGTTGGCGTGCAGGCGTGAAAAGATGCAGTTTCCTGACAACATCAATGGCTGCCTGGTCGCATTCTTTGGAAAGGCCTTTCTTGATAACGACTTTACCGACTGAGCCGTCTATTTCTATACGGAAGCGAAGCACAACAATTCCTTGAACTCCTCCTTCTTGAGTGCTGCGCGGCAAAATCAAATTTTCTGAAATGAATCTCAATAGCGCTGACTCGCCACCAGGATAAGCGGCCTGTACTTCAACGATGCTGTTGTCCATAACCTCTTCTTCCTTGCGTATTGGCTGCTCTTCCTTTTTCCTTGTTTCTGCTTCAAATTCTGAAAGGCATGCGCTAAAGCCAGCCAGGCTCAGCTTGAAGGATTCCTTTTTGCCTAAGGCTTTGTCGAAATAGTCGAAGGTGACATAATCAGCCTTTTTTAATTCCTCGCCAGAGTAGGAGGCGTAAAAGAAACTGGAAAAGCCTTGGGAATCAATTTCTCCGTCGTCGCCCATACCTCGATAATAAATCGCGGCTGAAACCGTTTTCTCTTTGGAAAAGCCTGATTGCATGAGTCGTGTGGAGATTCTTCGTTCCGAGCTTGGAATCCTGCCGTTATTGTGCATAATGGCATCCCTATATATATTTAGGTAGTTTGGCCCTTTATATTCTCTGATCACTTTTAATGTTTTGCCCGTTGGATAAAAAACGGCATCCAACTGGCCCTTAGTAGTATAGTGGCCAGGAATAAATTCCGTTTCCTGAGTATAATAGTTTTTCTCAGGTATCAGTCTCCAAAATCCTTGCGAAAATCCAGTGCCGGCAAAAGCTAAGGCCAGCAACAAAGTCAGTAAGCGTTTCATCATGATAAAGGTTTATTTTTTGGGGTTTACTCTGCAAATATACCCCCTCATAGTGCAGCCTATCTTCATTATGCAGAAAAAATGAAGATACTGCATAAGAATATCTTGGCGATTGGGGAAAAAGCATTAAATTTACGTCATAATTACCCTTGAATTTCTTATGCCGACAAACAAAAATGCCCAGCTCCGTTACCAGATTCTCGACCGCTGTTTCAGTGATTTACATCATAAATACACCATTGAGGACCTCTTGCGGCTGGTCAACGAAAAACTTTTCGCCATCAACGGTTCCAGCGTGAGTCTGCGCCAGATACGCGACGACATCCGCTACATGAAAGACCCCGACGCCCTGAATGCCCCCATTGAGGCCGTTCCCATCTCTGGGAGAAAGAGCTACTACCGCTATGCCGACCCCCATTTCTCCATTTTCAACAATGCGCTCTCTGTTGAAGAGATGGTGGCCCTGCAGTCGGTCATCAGCGCCATGAACCGCTTTCGCGGCATTTTGGGAAATGCCTGGCTGGAAGATGTCATTTCCAACCTCGAATGTCGCTTCGGCATCAAGCCCAATACAGAGGGGGTGGTTTCTTTTGAGCAAAATGAGCGCCTCAAGGGAATAGACCTTTTGGGACGTCTCATTGACGCCGCGCTCCATCATCAGCCGTTGGAGGTGACCTATCAGCCCTTCTTCGGCGGCGAGTCGTGTTCCGTTGTCCATCCCTACCACCTCAAGCAGTTTAATCAGCGTTGGTTTCTCATCGGCCTACAGCAGACGTCATGCGGCAGCCAGCTCACCAACCAGGCCCTCGACCGCATGGTCAAGGTCGTCCCCTCTGATGTGCCCTTCGTTCCCAACGAGACCATCAACTTCGCCACTTATTTCCGCGATGTCGTCGGTGTCACCATTCCCGAAGACCATCCGCAGCCCGAAGAAGTCATCTTGCGTTTTGATGAGGCCCGTTTCCCCTACGTGGTCAACAAGCCCATCCATGCTTCGCAGTCGTTGTACGCCTCGTTGCCGAATGCCATCCGCCTCTTCCTCCGCCCCAACAAGGAGCTCGAGGCCCGCATCCTCTCCTACGGCCCGCAGGTGGAGGTCATCGCCCCCTCGTGGTTCAGAGCGCAGATTTCGCAGAAACTGGCCGCCGCCGTCCGCCAATATGCTGGGGAGGACATCACGCCCTGCCTTTCAGGGGCTTAGTAATGGTAATGGCAGGGAAGTCAGTGTTCAGGTCTCGCGTGGGCCACAAACAAAGGGTCAAACATACGTCGGCCCGTTCAGTTTTATATCTTATCCTATACACTATCCTATATGAACAAACAGCAACTTGCCAACCGCATCTGGGCTTCGGCCAACAGTATGCGCAGCAAAATCGCCGCCAACGAATATAAAGACTATATCCTCGGTCTCATCTTCTATAAGTTTATCTCCGACACCGAAGTGAAATACTTCACCCAGGACTGTGGCTGGCAGGAAGAAGAACTCGTGGACCTCGTGGAAGACTACAAAGATGACGACATGAAAAAGGCCATCGAGGAATGCCAAAACAAAATCGGCTTCTTCATCACCTATGAACACCTCTTCTCCACCTGGCTCGAGAAAAATGCCAACTTCGATGTTGCCACGTTGAGCGCGGCATTGGGCAATTTCGACCGCCTTCTGAATCCCAACTTTGCCTCCGTCTATGGAGGCATCTTCAAAACCCTGCGTGAAGGTCTCAGCAAGCTCGGCGACAACCCCGCCGCGCAGACCAAAGCTCTCCGGAAACTCATCGATCTCATCAAGGACATCCCCACCGACGGCACCCAGGACTACGACGTACTCGGCTATGTCTATGAATTTCTCATCAGCAATTTCGCCGCCAGTGCCGGCAAGAAGGCAGGCGAATTTTATACGCCGCACGAGGTGGCTATGGTCATGTCGGAAATCGTGGCCGAACACCACCAAGACAAAACAGAGCTCGAAATCTACGACCCCACCTCAGGGTCGGGTTCGTTGCTCATCACCATTGGTAAGGCCGTCAGCAAGCACATCGCTGGGCGAAACAAGGTGAAATACTACGCCCAGGAACTCATCGAGAGCACCTACAACCTCACCCGCATGAACCTCGTCATGCGCGGCATCATCCCCGACAATATCAAGGCCCGCTGCGCCGACTCTCTTGACGAAGACTGGCCGCTCGAAGAAAAAGACAACGACATCGCCAAGCCGCTCGCCGTCGACGCCGTGGTCAGCAATCCGCCTTATTCGCAGCACTGGGATCCCAAGGACAAGGAAACTGATGCTCGTTTTGCCCAGTATGGTCTCGCGCCGAAAACGAAGGCCGACTATGCCTTCCTCCTCCACGAACTCCATCATCTCAAGCCCGATGGCATCCTCACCATCGTTCTTCCCCACGGCGTGCTCTTCCGTGGTAAGGCCCCACGCCTCTGTGCGCCCGACGGCACTCTCCTGCCTGCCGACGAGCGTGAAGATGGACAGGCTGAAGGACAGATTCGCGCCCAGCTCATTGAGAAAAACAACATCGACGCCATCATCGGCCTGCCGCCCAACATCTTCTTCGGAACGGGCATCCCCACGCTCATCATGGTCTTGAAGAAAAACCGCGGTGATGAGGGCATTCTCATCATCGATGCCAGCAAGGGTTTTGTCAAGGAGGGCAAGCAAAACCGCCTCCGTGCCTGCGACATCAAGAAAATCGCCGACACCTATCGCGAACGCCGTACAGAGGTGGGCTATTCTCGCGAAGTGAGTCGCAACGAAATCCGCCGCAACGAATACAACCTCAATATTCCGCGCTACGTTGACAGCAGCGACCCCATCGAGCATTACGACATCTACAGCACCATGTTTGGCGGCATCCCCGAGAGCGAAATCAACGACCTCGCGCCCTATTGGCAGGCCTTTCCTTCGCTCCGTCGGGAACTCTTCGCCTCGTGTGCCGACCGCCCTTATGCCGACCTCCGCGCCGACGACATCGCCGCTGCCATCCGCGCCAATGCCGATGTCGTGCGCTTCAAGACCGCCTTCGTCGAGGCCTTTGCCGGCTTCGACGAGATGCTCCGCCAGCGCCTCATTTGCCATGTAGAGACGGTGCGCGAACTTGAGGAAATGGACATCATCTCTGAAGACATCTTCCGCCGCATCGCCCCACTGCCGCTTGTCGACCGCTATGCTGCCTACCAAATCTTTGCCGACCATTGGGGCGGCATCATTGGCGACATCGAAGTCCTGCAAACCGATGGCTTCGTGGCCTGCAACCAGCTCATCCACGAAACCGACGATGGCAAGGAGGAAGTGTGCGACGTGGGCGAGAAAGGGCGCATCATGCCTTTCCCCCTCATCCAGACTGTCTATTTCCAGGCGCAGCTTGATGTTCTGCAGGCGCTCACCAACCGCATTGCGGACATCAACACCAAGGTGGAGGCCATCAAAGACGAGTTCACAGAAGAAGAGCAAGAGACTTATTTCGACAGCGAAAAGGAGGGCGTGCTCGACAAGAAGCGCATCACGGCCGATGCCAAATCAGGTTTAGACATTGAATTGTCCACCAAATTGAAGCTTCAGCGCCTCGTTGCCCTCTGGGACGAGCAGACCAAAAAGCGCCGAAAGGTGCTGAAGGATACGCTTGCCCTGCAAAAGCTCACGCGCGAGAAAATCCAGCACCTCGACATGAACGAAATCAACCGCTTGCTCTATCTTAAATGGATTCAACCTGTCACCTCAGCCATCCTGGCCATGCCCGATGCCGTCGTTGACGAACTGGCAGCCGCCGTGCGCCACCTCGCGGAGAAATATGCCCTCACTTACTGCGACATCGAGCGCGAACTTGCCGAATCGCAGCAGGCGCTCGCTGGTCTCGTCGACGAACTTTCGGGCGACGACTTTACCATCGAAGGACTTAAAGCCCTCGTGGAACGTCGCTGAAATCTAACTGCAATTTGATTTTTAAACAACATGCTCCGGCATGAATAGGATTTGAAGGTATGAATAAACCGAAGATTAGATTTAAGGGATTTGAGGGGGAGTGGAAAAGGCAAAGCCTGGGAGATATTAGTGCTTCTTTCTCAGGAGGAACGCCTGCTGTTAGTGTCTCTGATTATTATGGAGGTAATATCCCTTTTATTCGTTCAGGCGAAATACATGAAAATAGGACACAGCTATATATAACGCAGGCAGGATTAAATAATTCCTCTGCCAAAATAGTAGAAAAAGGAACGATACTATATGCTCTCTATGGGGCTACAAGTGGAGACGTTGGTTTTTCAAAACTTCGTGGGGCTATAAACCAAGCGATACTTGCAATAGAACCTACTAAAAAATATATTGATAGAATTTTTTTAGTCGGTTTTTTGCAGTCATATAAGCATAGAATAATTAACGAATTGTTACAAGGAGGACAAGGTAATTTGTCAGGTTCTCTTGTAAAAAAAATTTTACTTGCTTTTCCCTCCCTCCCCGAGCAGCGAGCCATCGCCTCCTACTTCACCTCTCTCGATGCCCAAATCGCCGCCTCCTCCTCCCGTCTTTCTTCTTTAAAACAAATCAAGGCGGCCAGCCTGCTGAATATGTTCCCACAGAAAGGAGAGTCGGTGCCGCGCGTTAGATTTAAGGAATTTCAGGGGGAGTGGAAGGAGATTAAATTGGGGGAGGTTTGTTTGGTCAATCGAGGTGTGCGTATAACTCGAAAGGATTTAAGTAATGCTGAAGGCTATCCCGTTTTTCAGAATACCAATTATCCTCTCGGATTTTATCAATATTATAATGTAGAAGCGAAAAACCCTTTTGTTATAATAGGAGGGTCTGCAGGTTTAATAGGATTTAGCAATAAGGAATTTTGGGCAGCAGACGACTGTGTCTATTTCAAGGATAAAGAAGAAACGGACAAGTCATTCCTTTATAATATATTATGTTCTCATGAAGCGGAAATAAAGAAGGAAGTAAGAGGGTCAAGTGTGCCTCGGCTTGACCGTTCTATTCTCGAAAAATTAAGAATAAATCTTCCCTCCCTCTCCGAGCAGCGAGCCATCGCCTCCTACTTCACCGCCCTCGACGCCCAAATCACCTTTCATCGCAAGCGCCTTGAAAAACTGAAACAAATCAAGGCCGCTTGCCTCAAAAAGATGTTCGCTTGAAAAGACACGCGGCAATGATGCCTGGGCGCTTTCGTCTCTCAGACATTCTTGCAGCGGGGCATAGTGTTCAAGTATAGTTCCGTTTTTCTAACGGAGTACGCTCTAATTTTGCAGGATTTTCCAGAATAAAGAAATATCATGAAACATTACACAATACCGATTTTGCCGCTTACGTACGATTTGGAAACCATTGATGTGCTGAAACAACTCAACCGTTCCAATCGGAAGTTGGCAGAATTGAGAGGCGTTGCTCAAACAATTCCGAACGAAGCCATTCTCATCAATACGCTTGCCCTTCAGGAAGCGAAGGACAGTAGTGAGGTAGAGAATATCATAACAACACAGGACGACCTCTTCAAGGCCGACTTGAATATGAGCCAAAATGTTGGCAGGCTGGCCGAGAAGGAAGTCTTAAACTATCGGGAAGCGCTTTTGGCCGGTTTCCAAGAGGTCAGAGAAAAAGGCATATTGTCTCTTAACACAATTAAGAATATTCAAAGCCATCTGGAACACAACAATGCTGGATTTAGGTCTGTTCCCGGAACGGCCTTGAAGCGCAACGATGGTGTAACGGTCTATACGCCTCCTCAAGACCCAGAGGAGATAAACCGCCTTATGTGCAACTTGGAGAATTTCATAAATGACGACAAACTGAGTTCGCTCGACCCTCTTATCAAAATGGCCATCATCCACCATCAGTTTGAGAGCATTCATCCTTTCTGTGATGGCAACGGACGTACGGGGCGCATCGTGCTGATTTTGTATCTTGTCATTGCCGATCTCCTTGACCTGCCCGTTTTGTATCTCAGCCGTTTTATCACACACAACAAGACTGAGTATTATCGTTTGCTGCAAGCCATCCGTGATGAGGAAGGAAACAATCGGGAGGAGTGGATCAAATGGACGCTCTTTATCCTGCAAGGCGTTGAGCAAACTGCAACTGAGACCATCGCCCTGGTTAAAGGTATTTCCAAACTGATGGCGGATTATAAAGTGATCTTGCGGCCCTTGTTTGGAAAACTCTACAAACACGAGTTGCTCAACAATCTGTTCTTTCATCCCTATACAAAGATAGAGTTCGTGGAGCGGGATTTGATGGTTCAGCGCAAAACAGCAGCAAAGTATTTGGATAAGATAGTTGGTGTCGGTTTGCTCCAAAAGGTGAAAATGGGAACATCAAATTATTATATCAACACCCGCTTGATGAATTTGCTGGCCAACGTAAATGCACCCGAAACCGCCATTTCGGGTATATAACGTCCGCTATATGTACCCGAAATCGCCATTTTGGGTACATAGCAACCAGTAAATGTACCCGAAATCGCCATTTCGGGTACATAGCAACCGCTCTGCTTGTCTCCAAATATGTAAGTAGGTGTTCAAAATTAGTTTATACTATCCATGCAGGGATAAGCCAGTTTAATATTGCCTTGCCGCATTCTTTTGTCCCTACAACTGCCTTTCATCAGTCACGTAGCCCGCTACGCTCCTTCTTCAAGACAGCTGTAGGAACAAAATAATACGACAATTCAATATAAACTAATTCTGAGCACCTGCTTAACTCACCTTCAAAAACAATCTATCGCCATGTCTGTCAATGTTTCCATACGGCCCTTTACCAAAGAGGCCGACTTCGAAAAAGCCTTTGTAGAACTCCTTCAGCAACACGGGTGGGAGGACAACGTGATGCTGTACCCCTCGGAGGAAGACCTCGTCAAAAACTGGGCCGCCATTCTCTATAACAACAACCGCGATATCAACCGCCTGGGCGACTTCCCCCTCACCGACTCAGAGATGCAGCAAATCATCACCAAAGTTGATGCCCTGAAAAATCCCTATGAGACCAACCAGTTCATCAACGGACAATACGTCTCCATCTTGCGCGACAACGAAAACGACAAAATCAATTTCGGGAAGGAAGTCTATCTCAAGATATTTGATGCCAACGAGGTGCGCGCCGGCCAGAGCGTCTATCAGATTGCGCGTCAGCCGCGTTTCAAAACCGTTAATCCCCTGGCTTCAAATCGGCGCGGCGACGTGATGCTGCTCATCAACGGCATCCCTGTGTTCCATATTGAGCTCAAGCGCAGCGGCGTCGACGTCAGTCAGGCCGTCTACCAAATCAAGCGCTATGCCCACCGGGGCATCTTTTCCCACGGCATTTTCTCGCTCGTGCAAATCTTCGTGGCCATGACGCCCGAGAAAACCCTCTATTTCGCCAACCCAGGGGCCGAGGAGAATTTCTTGCCGAGTTTCCGTTTCCATTGGGCCGACTTCAACAACGAGGAAGTTTTCGATTGGCAGGCCATCTGCCGCACCCTTCTCTCCGTCCCCCTCGCCCACCACATGGTGGGCTATTATACCATTGCCGACGACAAAGACGAGACGCTCAAGGTGTTGCGCAGCTACCAGTATTTCGCCACCACCAAAATCTGTGAGCGCGTGAAGAAAACCAACTGGGACGAGCATGCTCATCGCGGCGGTTTCGTTTGACACACCACGGGGTCGGGCAAGACGATGACCTCCTTCAAGGCCGCCCAGCTCATTGCTCGCCTGCACTATGCCGACAAGGTGGTGTTTCTTCTCGACCGCATCGAACTCAGCGTGCAGTCGGTCGACGAATATCGCGGTTTTGCCAACGCCGACGACAATGTGCTCGACACCGACGACACCCACAACCTCCTTCAGGTGCTTGAGAGCGACGCCCCCAGCGATTGTCTCATCGTGACTTCCATCCAGAAAATGAGCCGCGTGAACAACAAGTACGGCGTGCCGCAGTCTGTGCTTGAGAAAATCAATCGCAAGCGCGTGGTGTTCATCATTGACGAATGCCACCGCAGCGTTGCCGGCACTGGCGGCGAGAGCGGTAGTGGCATGCTCCAGTCCGTGAAGAACACATTTCCGCGGGCCTTGCTCTTCGGCTTCACCGGCACCCCCATCTTCCCTGAAAACGCCCGTGGCGAGTTGACAACGGGAGTGATTTTCGGCGATATGCTCCATAAATACACCCTCGCCGATGGCATCCCCGATGGCAATGTGCTCGGATTCGACCTCTACCGCGTTGACACCTTCGCCCAGAGGGAAATCCGCGAGGCCGTGGCCTTGCGGGCCGTTGGTGCCAACTCGTTTGAGGAAATCAAAGATTGCAAGGAAAAGCTGGAGGAATACAACCGATGGATGAACGATAAGGAAATGATTAGCGTGGAAGATGAGGCCAAGAGCCTCTACTACTCCGAAGACCACCACCTGGCTGTTGTGCAGAAAATCGTGGAGGAACGGCCCCAGCTCAGCCGCAACGGCAAGTTCCATGCCATCCTCGCCACAAAAAACATTGCCGAGGCCATTGAATACTACCGGCTCTTCAAAAAGAAATATCCGGAATACAACGTCGCGGCCATTTTCGACGACAACATCGACAACAATGACGGCGCGGGATATAAGGAAGATGCCATTCTCGAAATGCTCGACGACTATAACCACCGCTTTGGCACCGCCTTCCGGCAGTCGCTCTACGCCCACTATAAAAAAGACGTGGCCAAACGCCTCGCCCACAAAATGCCCTATCAGCAACTCAAACGCAATCAGCAGCTCGACCTCCTCATCGTTGTGACACAGATGCTGACGGGCTACGACTCAAAGTGGGTTAACACCCTCTATGTCGACAAGCTCCTGCAATATGTCGACGTCATCCAGGCCTTCTCCCGCACCAACCGTCTCTTCGGCCGCGAGAAGCCTTTCGGCATCATCAAATATTTCACACGCCCCGAGCGCATGAAGAAAAACATCGATGAGGCCCTCTCCCTTTATGTCAACCAGCCGCTCTCAATCTTCGTCGACAAACTTGAGGCCAACCTCGAACATCTAAACGAACAATTCCAGGCCATCGAACCGCTCTTCATCGCCGAAAACATTGAATCCTTCGCCAGCCTTCCGAAGTCGGAGGTCTCCAGGCAAAAGTTTGCCAAGGAATTTTGCACCATGAATCGATGTCTGGAGGCTGCAAAGATGCAGGGCTTCGTGTGGGATAAGCTCGAATATGAGTTTCGCCACGCTTCGGGATGGACAAAAGTGCGGCTCAGCTTCGACGAACAGACCTACAAGGTGCTCCTGCAACGCTATCGCGAACTCTTCGAGCATGGAGGGCATGGTGGGGAGCCTAAAGAACCTTACGAGATTGACACCGACCTCACCGAGAGAGGAGCGGGAACCATTGATGCCGAATACATCAACGACCGCTTCATCCGTTTCATCAAAAAACTCTATACCACTGGGCCGGGCAGCGACCTCGTTAAGGCTGCCGAGCGTGACCTCCACACGGCTTTCGCTTCCCTCTCGCAGCGCGAACAGCGAACGGCCATGAGCATTCTGCACGACATCGAGAGCGGTGACCTCCACCCGATGAAGGACTACACCATCTACGACTACATTGCCGACTATCAGCAGCGCGAATGCGACCAGCAGGTCTACACCCTGGCTGAAGAGACAGGACTCGACCGCGAGGCGCTGAAAACACTTGTTGGCAAGGACGTCAATAGCCAGAATATCAACGAGCATGGCCGTTTCGACAACTTGATTGCCAGCGTAGACAAAAAACTGGCCACGGCCTTCCTTAAGAAGGTGATGGGAAGAGACATCAGGAGCCGCTTCATCGTGTCGAACATCAGCAGCCTCGTGCGCCGCTTCGTTCTCAGTCCCGCCGATCGCGAAAAAATTGTTTTCGCGGCCCAAAACGAAAACTATTTCTTCAATGATGAGCAACCGGAAGACATCCCCGAGACGCCAGAACCAGAAACTCCAGCAGTGTCTGAATCCTCAGAACAGAAGGCCGACAATCAGCTGTCGTTTGAAGAAATGAAGGAAAATCTGCGCCAGCTTGTCAAATGCGACTTGCGCCGCGTGAAGACCATGCCGCTGACCGAGCAGGTGGTCGATGCTTTCTTCCACATCTTGACGCTGCACACCATTGCCAGCGTTGACGGGGTGGGGCTTGACATCTACAAGGCCATCGATGAACTTTTCGGACGCCGCCGCGTGAACTTCATTGACAAGCACGTCCATTCTGGAAATCTCTCGGTGAAGTTTGAAGTGTTTCTGAAGAAGCTCTACTACATGCTTCACGGAAAGGAATTGCAGCCTTCGGAGGAGGGTCGCCCCGTGACGCTCATCACCTGCATTTTCGCCTTCGACTGTCTCCGCCGCCTGCGAGGAAGCTCGCAGCCAACCGAGCGCCGTTTAGCAACCTACCTCGACATTATCCGTAACAACCGCAACACGGATGAAGGCAACGGGGCACATGCCTCTTACCTTCTGACAGAGGAACAGCTCGACAGCAACATCAAGGCGTTTGCCACTCTCTATCTCTATGTGACAGGCATGTGCTACGATGCTCTGAAGGATAAATATGATTTATAAATAAGAGGGTAGGAGAGAAATGACAGGGCATAGTTTTGCCATTTCAGGTAGGGTGTCCAAAATCCAGAAAAATCTCTGCGCGGTTTTTGTCAAACAACAAGTGACGGTTGCGGCATCGCAGCAAGGGGCACCGCGCGGACATTTGGCGAAGTTCTGGGGCGAAGCACTGTAGCTCACTTTGCTCGCAAAGTGAGGGGGACGAATATTGTGGC
>OHKV01000865.1_pt1 | contig 11955 bp, 18 predicted proteins | sample 1568951 | NCBI WGS metagenome assembly OHKV01 (sample SAMEA3879528, study PRJEB24766) | human gut metagenome | biome: human-associated habitat; feature: feces | place: USA | collected 1985/1987
ATTCATCCTGCCATGACTCCTTCCACTCTATGGATTGATGTTCTTTTTCCTTCATATATTCACCAACTTTCTTTATTTTTAAAGCATTTTACTGGTTATCATCATCTTCAACATTTACTGGCACTTTGACTAATTCATTTCGTTCTTTAATCCAAATTAATATTTTTACGGCTATAACAACCGCCACGATACTACATATACCAATAGTGACCTGTATTTTATGTGCCATAACAAATTTGCCAATCCAAATCACTCCATATGCAATAGCCCACATAACGATAAAATAAAGAGTTCGAATTATCCAGTGATAAAATGAACCCGCCGCTCTCCCCGAGATGAGTTCTCCATGATACAAGCTTCCTACTTTTTCATACGCAATCAAATATGCAATATATCCAATTACTGCCAAAATAATCCATTCGTAATACCATTCAATCGGTAATCCCAATGGTTCTATTGCTAAATCAAAAATAAATTTAAACATTTATCTCCTTTCTTTATCCACTTCCGTAAAGAAGTATTCTAATGTGCCCACAAACACTTCTTGCTCGAACAATTCTTTTATTTGTTCCCGATTCATCCAAGCAACCTGTGCAACTTCATCCGTTGTAGCATTACCCAAATCAACTTCTCCGTCATATTCAAACAGCCAAACGTCCATAATATCATTAAAGATTTTTCCCTCAATGATTTTTCGTGTCTTTGTAAAAAGAACCTGTCCATTTTCCGGCATTAAATCAACTCCAACCTCTTCCTTTGCCTCTCGAATTGCTCCTAATAAACTATCCTCACCTTTTACAACCGAACCGCCTACACATTCCCACATCAAAGGATATGTCGGTCTGTTTGCAGAACGCTGCGGGATAAGGTACTCGCCCTTGGAATTACGAATCCACACATGCACCACCAGATGGTATCCGTCTATCGGTAACTGTTCTCCTCTGATATGATCTTTTCCCAGAAGTTCTCGGTTCTCACTATACAAATCCCATATTTCTGCATCCGGCACATACTCCACAATATCCCCAAAATCTGCATGTAAGGTTTTACAGATTTTGCTAAGAATTGTAAGGCTCACCTCTTCATCACGGCGAAGCTTTGTCATTGTGTTAGGAGCGATTTCTGCCTTTTTACGCAAATCTGATTTACTCATTTTTTTATCAACTAATAGTTTCCATAATTTATTGTATGATACTGCCATAACAATGTCTCCATTCACCTTCAATAATTATCAATTTCCTACCTGCAATCCATTATCTGTTTCATTAACTCTGAATAGTCCATTAAATTCATTCTACTTTTTATCGTCTGTTGAAATCTACGAGCATCCTTTGAGAAATATGAGTTAGTTACCATTATTCCTGCTGTAACCCTGTCCGCTTCAACAGTTCCATAACAAAAAAGTTTTACCACTTCCTGCCGCACCTGTTATCAAGATTTTGCCATATGGTTTCATCCTGACAACATCTAAAAGTTCCTGTAACTCGTCCCTTCTTATAATCTCCATACGCAGCTTTCCTTTCGTTACCCAACCGACTTATCTAGCATCTCTACAATCTTTTCTCTTTCACCGCTACCATTAGTCTTAAATCTCAGTAATGGAATTTCATACAGCTCCATAATATGATTTTTCAATAAATCTCTTGAAGCCTGAACGGTATCCTCTTTATGATATTCATATCCGTCAACCTCAATCGCCAACACGGGCTTTTTACCAATTCTGTTATAAATCAGAAAATCTAAATGTGTTGCTGGATTCATTGCATACTGACATTCCTGCTCATTTAATAGTTCTGGATTCTTAATCAACATATTCAACGGAAAATGACAAACAACATCCAAGCTTGAATACTTGTTAGCGGAGATAATGTCCTCTATCAATGAATACATCAGATTTTCCGAATCATATTCTGATACTTTTTTGTGCTTCTGCAAGTATACCCTTCTTTCCTCAGTATACTGCTTGTAAAGGTAATCAAAAATCGAATAAATCTTGCTTTCAGTAACCTCAAAATTATTATACTGAATGTAATCAATCAAATCTGTTATATTGCGCTCTTTTGATTGCTCATTTCCAGTTACAACCAGCATCAATTTCTTTTTAGCTCTTGATACAGCAACATTGATTAAATACGGATCATCTGCAAAATCAGATATTTCATCATCCACGGTAGATATAATAATATTCTCTTTCTCCTTGCCCTGGAACTTATGCACTGTAGCAGCATCAATATCTGTTATCTCCTTGCTTAATGCTTCTACCTGATTTTTGTACGGTGCAATAATTCCGGTTTCTTCCGGATTTGAAACATATTTTGGTATAATCTCGTTTTTAATAACATCTATCTGGCGCTGGCTATAATGATTACGCTCATGATTTCCCGCTACCGTTTTTACTACCGATAAAACATCCTCTTCACCCTTATCCGTTGTCATAATAATCAATTCACCACGATAGAATTTCTGGTTACAGAAATTTATTATTTTAGGGTGACACCTATAATGTTCTCGCAACAATGTTTGTGTTACGTTTGGCATAACATCCAAAATGGATTGCAGAAAACTGTTTGTATACTGATATCCTTCACTCACATTAAAACTGTCAAATATAGCTTTTGCTTTGGCCTTTATATCATCTGTAACAACATTAGGAAGTTGCTTGGTATCACCCACAATAACAACATTCCTTGCACATGACAATGCCAACGCACCAGTTGCAATATCTACCTGTGACGCTTCATCCATGATAAGGTAATCATACACCACATCTGAATTCAGGCTGTTTCTTGATGAAAATGTTGTACTTAATATAACCGGATACTCAGCCAGTACATCATATGGTTCCTTCCACAGATTATCTTCACTAAAAGTTTTCCTACTACTGTTACCTTCATATTTCCTTGCCAGTTTATCTTTTAGGACAACCATTGACTGTTTGCATAAATCCTCAAGCAAATTCTTATTAACACTATTTAAATACTTTTCAATATCTGCAATTTCCGCAGACAACTCCGCCTGCTTCGCACGATAATACATTGCCTGAAAGGTTGTAATTATCTTTGAAATATCCTGCTTATAAATACTCCAATCGGTTACTCCATATTTAAATAAGGCTTTTATCTTAAACCAAAATCCTATTGCCGTTTTCTCTTCTGAAATCAACAGGCACTCCTGCCACAATACCATCCATTGCTTTGAAGATAGTTTTTTCTTGAACTTAATACTATCTGTATGAACATCTGATTCTTTAACATATTGATTGAAATATTCCTGTTCAGTAACCAACTGTGAAAGTTCCTGCCTTAAACACGCCAGTTTTTCCTGCTTATCAAAAACGCTTTTTAACTGACTGGATTGGTCAGCTATTCCCTTTTGCAAAACACTTGGATCTTCTCCCGTTTTCCACGACGAAAAATTTGGATAAGCGGCGTCCTGATGCTCAACAAATGATTTCTTATTTTTAGAACTTCCTAATGTCGCAGCAACAAAACCCAAATTGTACTTTGGCGATGATAATTTTTCATACACATTTTCTGTTGCCGAATTATTATTGGATACTATCTGCACCGTTTTCCCTTGCATTAATATATTGGCAATAATATTCAATATCGTTTGTGTCTTTCCCGTTCCTGGAGGGCCCTGTATAACACTAATCTGATTCTCCATGGCATTTTTTACAGCCTTATACTGACTGTTATTGCATCCAAATGGGAAAATCGGAATGTATTCGCGTTCTGTTCTTTTCCCTTGCAATGATGATGGATTCAAATACTTTGCTAAAGCTACATCACTCCCCACAAAAGAAATCTTGTCAAACTTCTTAGACAATAATTTTTCACCAGTCTCTTCATTCTTAAGATTACTCAAACCTGCAATTTGCTTTATATATTCAAATACATTTGATGACTGACTCTGAGTAAGACATGACTCTATAATATGCAAGTCGTTCCGACGATAATCTCTTTCACTACCATCGCAAAAACAAATGTGCCAATAAGACTCACTTCCGCTTCTAAATACATATATTGCATTAACATCAAAGAACTCTCGTCCTTCTCTGCTAATCCGATACATGTTAGGATTCAAAACCTCCGGATCAGTCAACTTTTCCACATTCAAATATGCATACGAGTATGTTTTTCCATTATTGAATTTTACATCCCATTTTTGGGTATTTCTATTGTAACCACATGACATTATTTCGGATGTCTTTATTTCACCCTTGATAATGACCATATAATATCGTGTATTCATCTATTCCTCACTACTTCTTATCCGCACGCTGCTTGCCCTTAAATTCCTTCTGCACATGGCAATGTTCCTGTTTGCCAACCAACTTATCGCCTTCAAAATCCAATTCAATAATATATGGCATCCAATCTATAATTCGCAGAAACTCTTCGCACCCGAAACTATTGTCATAAAAATTCAATATCGTACTAAGGGCAGTACCATGGGTTCCTATAACAATATCTTTATCCGTATTATCTGATAAAATCTCATTCAGTGCCTCTATGTTACGTTTTTGCACCATAGCAATGGACTCTCCACCTTCTTCATGATAATTATAATCAGCCCATCGTTTCTGGAACATTCCGTGATTGTTTCCATCAGGTCCTTTTTCGCGCTCCCTCAATCTCTCATCTGTTATAATCTCTTTTGTGAAAAAATCTGCTGCCTCTGCAATGGTATCCATACTACGTTTATACGGACTACAATAAAACGCATCTATTTTCTTATCCTTCAAAAATTCCAGCACAATTGCAGAATCTTTCTTACCCTCTTCCGTCAAAGGTCTTGTCCTGTCTTCTTCCCAATCATGTTCCGGCTGTGCGTGACGCACGAAATAAACTCTTGTCATTTGATCAACTCCATTTCATCTTCCATTTTTACGAAGCCATATTTTTCATACAATGGACGTCCAATCTCTGTCGCCTCTAAAGTAATCTGTGATACGCCCTGTTTCCTTACATCCTTTACCAGTAAATCTAATGTATGAAATGCAATCCCCTGTCTCCGATATGCCGGTGCCGTATACATATTCATAATATAAGCCTTTTTACCTGTTGGATTATGATATGTCGGCATAACCTGATAAAAACTGACACCACCAGCACCAATAAAGGTTTCGTTATCATACACCAGATATGCAATATGCTCACCTATTTCTAATGCGCTCTTATAATACTCATAGGATTCTTTTTCCACCAATAAACATATCCACATCATTCGATAGTTTGTTTGCTGCACGAAGAACAATAATTCTAGTTCTTACAAGTTCATCTATGTCTGCTATGGTTGTTTTTTTATATTCATAGTTTTTCGCCATCACATACTACTCCTCTAAATCTGTTAACCTTTTCGTAAAACAAATAATTCTATTTGCTTCCGCAAACCCCATTTTCAAATGAAACTTAAGACTATCTTCATTATCCAACTCACAGTCACTCGCAAACTCAAGGCACCCTGATCCTTTGCCCAATTCTGACATTCTCCTAACAATTCTTTCGTATAACCTCTTTTTTTATATTCTTCTAAAACAAAAATGCCTTCCAAATATCCTACCGGACTAGAATCAGTTCTCTCTACATAGTCAAACCTTAATCCGCATTGTGCAAATCCAACTATATGTTCCTCTGATATAGCAAAAAATAATATTTTTTCCTTTTCTTATATGTTCGCAAAAAATCTTTGTTAAATCTTCAACTGTGTGTGATTTCCACATTTGAATTGCCAAGCTCACAAGTTGGGGAACATCTTCTAAAGTAGCTTTCCGAATCAATTTTACCACCTATCCTTAACTCTTTCTGAAATATTTGTAAGATACAATAAACCACTTACTCTATCTGGTTACAAAATTCTATAATTTCTTCTTTCCTACAGTCCAAATCTTCCTTATATTCCACTGAGCATAAACCAAGACTGTCACAACACTCAATTTCCATATGTCCATAGAAATGTTCTATGCTTGCGATAATCCTCTCACATTCCCTCATGCCCGGTCCAGTTCTTAATGCGATAACATATCCCTTCTTACCACTACTTATCTTGGCATGCGGTTCATGTGTGTTACACCACGGAGTGCATCTATCAATAAAAACTTTAAATTGTCCCGGTATATCTGCCCAGTATGATGGAGACACAGATATAACTATATCAGCCCATTCATATTGCTCAATTATCCTATCAACATCGTCATTCTGAACACATTTTGCTGTATTATGACAAGTTCTACATCCTTTGCAAAATTTTATATCATAATCATCAATACATATGTTTTTAACATCATGTTTCTTTTCCAGACGAGCAGTAACTATATTAACAATTTCTGCTGTTGCTCCATTTCTTACAGGACTACAATTCATTACCAATACTTTCATTTTGACCTCCGCTTTCATGTACCATATTTTTATATGATATCACAGAATCACTACATCATCAATAACAATCGCAACATCTTGCGATTGTTTCCTAGTTTTCAATATATAATTTGGCTGTGTAAAGTGAACCGGGGATATGCAGAGGAATCATCTCCCTCTGCTCTTATTCCATATTTTATCTTCCGCCTTACCTTTATCAACATCTCTACTAACTGCTTCATCATAAATCCTCTGGAACTCCTCATAAAGCTCATCCCCATCCAGCTTTATTCCAAGTTTTTTCATCACATCCGAAAACAACTTTATGCTTCCACTAATATCAGCAATATCAAATCCAAATGCATCAACCTTAACATAATCACTGACATTCTCATAACCGCCAAGCTCTGATATTCTCCTAATAATCCAGCCAGCTTCGTCCACGCGCTCTTTTTCTTTAAGTTCAACGATTTCACTTTTATCTGTTACATCAGTCATACTTTCACCAACTCTTGCCACATTCACATCAGACGAATTATGAATCTCTGGTTTTCCTATGCCATCTAAATCAGTCTGTTGTTTTCTCGCACTATCTGTTTGCTCTTTCTGTATACCTATTTCATTCTGATTATTGTCTGGATACATTACCACAACATTCGTCTCCGGCTCAACAGCCACATCTTCCTCAAACACAGCCTCCTCTTCCATCACCGGTATCTCAACATCCCTGTCAGCAACAATCTCCTCATTCTCCGACACCGCATAATATGCCGTATACAAATCTTCTTTCACAATGCTGATTTTGATATAGAAACAGTTTCTGATGTATTATCATTACTGTTTAAACTAGATGACCAGATCGATATGAAATTTGAGGCAGCTAAGGACGATGAGGGCAATTTCAAGCCATCTACTGTTAAGCTGTCCTTTAAGAACAATCTCATCAATAAAAAACTCTGTACCTATATGAAAGCTCTGGAAATTCGTGAAAATATGATAAATGCTAAAGATGAATATTCAGGAGAAGAATATGCTGACAGTTTGCAACATATCAATGAAAATATCGAAGAAATCAAGCAACACCTGCTTGATGACAGTATGGTTGTCAAAAAAGGCACTGACCGCCTTACTGTAAAAAATTATCCAAATTAGTGAAACCTCTTGAATTATCAGACATAAGATGATAATATCTAATTAAACAGAAAGCACCCACTCCAAAGGTGGATGCTCCGAGTTTAGGTTAATGAATGTCCTTAAGGACACCGCCTATCCTGTTGGCAGACAGGATAGGCATTTTTATTTGCGCCTGCTCTTCCTCGAAGAGCTTTTCTCTTTATCGAGAAAGGCAAGCAACGCTACAATCAAGCTACCAAAGGACATCAACAATGCTAATATCCCAATGAAAATCGAAATGATTTCATAAGCCGTCATCGGCGCCACGTCTACACTCCGTTTCGGTCGGTGCTAAGCAGGTGCCACTGGCACCTAGCACCCCTTCCTATGTATTCCGGTTGCCCGGTATCATAAAACTCGGGAGGCTACCACCCTGTCATGGGTACTTTCCTTAGGCAATATTCTAACATACACATACTAAACATTGCAATAAAAGTCTATTTTTGTTTCAACAATTCATTTAATATATTTTTATACTTTTCCCCACCATTTCCTAATACAATATCATTGATAATTGACAGCACTATTGCTTGTCCTCCGCAAACTCCATCTCTATCATAGTCTTCTGGTATTTCATCTGCAGATGTCGGAATTTCAATCTCATTAATCCACCATCTGTCAATTTTTTCATATAAATTAGTTAATGTAACAAATAATTTTATGTCATCTTCTGTAAAACCAATATTTAGATTTTTTAATAATTCATGAGTAATCTCATTTCGCCGCTTCCGTATCTTTTGATAATTATCAAAATCTTCTTGTGTAATAGCCTCGGATTCCATAAACCATTTTAACGATGCATTTTCTAACTGCTTATCCAATGTTCTAACTTCTTGTTTATATGCTTCAGATTCAATATAAATTGCTTCACCATTTTCAAAGTAAAGGTCATCACAATAAAATCCCTTCACTTGGCTTATTACATAGTCTTTTAAGCATTCATAATTCATTACAAATAGTGCTGCAAAATTCACATTTGTTTTTATAATGTTTTCATCTAGTATATTTGCCCAATTATCCATATAAGATCATCCTTATTGTTTATGTTCTCAAGATTCTAAAGCTTTCTTGCCTTTATACAAAATGAAATCGGCAACATCTTTGCTTTCTTTGTTTTTGGATCAACATCTCCTGTAGCATTTAATGATTTATCATCTGATTCTTCCACTAATTGCTCTACCATAAATCCAGCTTTTGCCAATGCATTAATGTATGTTGAAATCTTTCTATTACACAGAACAATTTCACTATCATGCACAGGCATTTTAAAGTATGATTCATCATAATAACTCTTCGTCATTACCAGCTTTTCATCCTCAAAAACCTCTTTACGTTCATCACAGGACCACGCTACACAATAATTCAATGTATGGTGCCAGCTAAATATAAATATACCATCCTTTTTCAAATACGAAGCAATCTTATCAAATGTGCCTTGCAAATCTGTTGTCCAGCCAATACCATATATGGAATACACGTAATCAAAATAATCTCTGGGCACATCAAGTTCATCTTCCATCTTTGAACATATTAGTTTTGCAGAATATCCATTATCCTTCAAAAGTTTAGCTGCATTATCAAGTTGCTTTTGTGACAAATCAACGCCCCATAACTCCCCTACACCTTTTTCAGCATTGTATTTTAAAGAATGCCCACTTCCACAGCATATCTCCAACATCTTCTTCCCTGTAACATCACCAAACAGATGTAAATCATCTTCTGTTGGAAATCGTACCCCATACACTGGAAGTGCTGTTGTTCCAAACCACAAATCGGCATGTTCATTCCAATAAGTTCTATTTTTGTCTATTATTTCTTCATTTTTCATATCCTCTTATCTCCCAATCTTATCATCAAATATAATTATACCTTTGTATTATCAGGTTGATGTCTTCTAATATATGATATACAGTTATCAAGATGTTTTTCATCCACTATAGGCTCCCACGACTTACCTCCCCATAATCCTTTTGGTATCTGCTCTACAAGGATAGGAAATTCTTTTCTCAATAGTCTTGAAGATGTTCCGAATAATAGTTGCCCAACTTGGGAAGGTTCTAACTCAGTTTTTACTAAAACATGAATATGATTATATGCAACTGTACTTTCAACCAACTCTATATCTTCCTTTTTATCAAAGATCTCGTTGATAATGCATCTCAACCTTTCCCGAATCGCATTGTCATAAAAAAGATTTTTTCTGTATTTTGTAGAGCCTATAAATTGATAAAAATTCTCATATGCTTCATTTTCAGATAATTGCTTCATTTCTAATCTCCCTTACAATTCAACTAATATTTCATTTGCAAAGTAATATATATTCTCTTTCTTATATCCATACTTTGAATTTGGAAAAGCTATGTGTGGTTCAAATGTAAAATATTTTACATCACTAAGTTTCTGTATATTACCCTTTTCAATATAAACTCTATCTCCTTTGTCTTTCACAATCGAATGTCCTAAATTCCCCATAAAATCAAGATTGATAAATCCGTTTTTTACTATAAAATCATTCATATGATAATAAAGTTCTTCAAATGTTGTCTCTTTCGTAGCAAATCGCAATAATTCCTCATGCAGCTTTTCTTCCATTTGCAAGCCACTTTTCCACTCTGAGTTTTCAATCTGTGCCACATCCTCTACAACCTTACCATTTTCCACTATAATAGTCCTTGCAAAATCACCCCAAATATTCCCTGTCTGTGGACTTAAATCAATAGTAATAATGTCGTCTATATCTATAACTCTATCAGATGTTACATATTGCTTGCCTGATACCGATATAGTAGTTTCATCACCTGCAAATACAAATGCGCCAACATCCCAATACCAAAAAGAATCAGCCCCTAACTCTAACATTTTTTCTTCACATAGTTTTCGGATTTCAAGCAAATTAATTTCTGGTTTTATAACTTTCTTTATGTATTCTATAGTTTGCTTTGCTACCAACTGAATTTTGCTGTAAGTTTGTCTTTCAATCTGCAAATACTTCTCTATCAGTTTAGGCTGTATCAACGGATACGTCCAATTATCTGGCAACTCATCCATGAGAACAACCTTTTCCATCTCACTATGAAGTTCTTTTGCAAATTCCGATATCTCTGCAAAATAAAGTCCTCCAAACGATTCTTCCCCCGTATCGTTCACTCTGGTCTTTCCTATAACCGAATATACACATACTGGCTTAATATCAAACTTAATAGCTCCTGTTTCCTCCTGTAGCTCCCTTTTAGCTGTTTCAAGAATGTTTTCGCCTGCTTCTCTGTGTCCTCCCGGCACTTCAAATGTGTCTCTTTCTTTATGCTTACAAAATACCCATTTTCCATTACTCTGTGAAATAATTACCGCAAATTTCAACAATGAATCGTCTATTGAATCATAAAATTTCACTTCCAACATATTCTTCTTCCTCCACTGAAATCTCTATAATTATATTTGCCTTGAAACAAAGTGTACAATTTCTTTCCCCGGCTCAAGAATATATGGTATCAACTCCAAAGGATATACCTTAGTACCTTTCTTTAAATCCTCTAGCGGAACCCAACAGAAATCTAAATCAATTCTCTCATTATCCAGCTCATCATATCCATGAAATACTCCATCCAAAGGAATACCATCATCTACTAAGTGAACATTATAATAAAGGCAAATCTGATGACATGGTCTTTTACCCCATGGAAAATATATTTCACCAATCGCCAGCAGATTATCTACCTCTATTTTAGTGTGAAATTCTTCTTCAAATTCCCGCTTCAAAGTTTCCATACTTGTCTCCATATGCGCAACATGTCCACCAATAATGGCATAATCATCATTCTTCGGACGCTGTAATAGAATTTTTCCATTGCGTATCAATATTCCACCAACTCTGTATGAAAACACAAAATGATCATTCTTAAATAAAATATCCACTTAAAACTCCTTTGCATTTATTTAAACTATTTCAACTCTTCTATCCATTTTCCATTTTCTTCAAAAAAGAAATATTCACTAATATTGTCATTTAAAAATACTTCCAACATCTTATCCATTCCATAAGCAAGTTTTCTCTGCTTCATTTCATCTAATGTCAGCCAGAATACATCCCCTTCTTCAGACGAAGTAACTATTCCTTCAAACTTATCTGTCTTATATAATAACACTATATATCTTGTTTCTTCATCCTTCATCCAGTCTTTTATCCCACAAAGTTTTGGTTCTGAAATTTTCAATCCAGTTTCTTCCCACACTTCGCGTATCACAGCATCTGTAAATGATTCTCCTCTTTCCACATGTCCTCCCGGAAATGTTATTCCAGAGTAATCATCATCCGTCTTATCTTGGACAAGTATCCTATTTTCACTAAACACCATACACATATTAGTCATTATCACTTTTTCTGTTCTTGCCATTCGTAATACCCTTATCCTTCATTTGCTGAATC
>OHKV01000868.1_pt1 | contig 11940 bp, 8 predicted proteins | sample 1568951 | NCBI WGS metagenome assembly OHKV01 (sample SAMEA3879528, study PRJEB24766) | human gut metagenome | biome: human-associated habitat; feature: feces | place: USA | collected 1985/1987
AAAACTATAAGATATTTTTTTAACATATAAAAATATTTACTCCCTTCAAAAACGTTTTTTCAAACGATAACATATTAACTAAAAAAAATATAAAAAGCAATAGTTCTTTTCAATATATTACACATTTTCTTATTTTAGAAATCGAAAAGTGACAACTGATTGCTGTCCGCCATACTCCCCAGTAGTCCCAAGTCATTTAACTTATCTATTACCGTCTGTCCGACTTTTGCTCTTGCCCTCAAATCATCTTTTGAAAGAAATTCCCCGGCTCTTGCTGCAATCTCAATTCCTTCCCCGGCAACTTCACCAACCTTGTCTATGACTTTAAACGACGGCATAATCTTTCCATCGATAATCTGAAAACTTCTCGCCTTTGCCTTATATATGTCAATCGGTATGAAATCGTAGCCTCTTGCATACATTTCCTGGACAATTCTCATATCTTTTAACTCATCTTCCTCGGTATTTGTTATCGTTCCGAGCGATTTCTTATTTTTATAATCATCTATAAAATATTCCAGCTTATCGCGTCCCATTGCCATTTTTTCGTAATCAAACGCATTGGCTCTGATACTGAAATATGCACAGTAATAGGCAAGCGGATAGAACACCTTGCAGTATGCGACACGCCATGCCATCATAACATAGGCAGCAGCATGTGCCTTAGGGAACATATATTTAATCTTTTTACATGACCATATATACCAGTCTGGAACATCATGCTCACGCATTATAGTCTCCTGCTCCTCTGTAAGACCTTTACCCTTACGGACTTTTTCCATTATTGTAAATGCCGTCTCACTCTCAATGCCTTTCTGAATAAGATAAATCATAATATCATCTCTTGTACAGATTGCCGTTGAAATTGTAGCTTTTCCTTCCTTTAAGAGCACCTGTGCATTTCCAAGCCACACGTCTGTACCATGTGAAAGTCCTGCAATACGAACCAGATCAGAAAAATACTGTGGTTTCGTATCGATAAGCATCTGCATGGCAAAATCAGTACCAAATTCCGGAATTCCCAATGCACCAAGCTTACAACCGCCTATATCAGCAGGCGTTATTCCAAGTGCACTTGTATCTTTAAAAAGTGACATTACCTCTTTTGAGTCAAGCGGAATTTCAAGCGGGTCAATTCCCGTCAGATCCTGTAACATCCTAATCATTGTAGGGTCGAGATGTCCAAGAATATCAAGCTTTAACAGGTTATGGTCGATACTATGGTAATCGAAATGTGTCGTTACAATACTTGTTGTACAGTCGTTTGCAGGGTGCTGTACTGGCGTAAACGAGTGAATTTCGTCACCGATAGGCAGAACTACAATTCCTCCCGGGTGCTGTCCTGTTGTTCTTCGTATATCCACGCAGCCCTCGGCAATACGCTCTATTTCACATCTTCTTTTTACGATTGGCCTGCCCTCTTTTTCGGATTTATCCTTAAAATAGTTAAAAACATATCCGTATGCAGTTTTTTCGGCAACCGTACCGATTGTTCCCGCTTTAAATGTCTGTCCTTTTCCAAAAATAACCTCGGTAAACGAATGTGCCTTACTCTGGTATTCATTGGAAAAGTTAAGGTCGATATCAGGCTCTTTATTCCCTTTGAATCCAAGGAATGTCTCAAACGGAATGTCAAATCCCATTTTGTTAAGTTTGTGTCCGCATCTCGGACATATTTTATCAGGCATGTCACAGCCAGCACCGCCAGCAAATTTCTTAACGTCTTCCGAATCAAATTCGTTATAGTAGCATTTTGGGCACAGATAATGAGGACTTAACGGATTTACTTCCGTGATACCGGCCATCGTAGCCGCAAATGATGAACCAACAGAACCTCTCGAGCCAACAAGATATCCGTCATCATTTGATTTCCATACAAGCTTCTGTGCAATTATATACATAACAGAATATCCATTACTGATAATTGAATTAAGCTCTCTGTCAAGACGCTCTTTTACTATTTCAGGCAGAGGGTTGCCGTAAAGCTCCAACGCCCTGTTTTCACATATCGTTCTTAACATCTGGTCAGAATTTTCAATTACCGGAGGTCTTTTATCAGGACGAACCGGAATTATATCTTCACACATATTAAGAATTTTATTTGTATTTTCAACAACAATTTCGTATGCCTTGTCGCTTCCGAGATAATCAAACTCATGCAGCATCTCTTCTGTTGTATGAAGATAAAGCGGAGCCTGGTTGTCTGCGTCATCAAAGCCCTTGCCAGCCATAATTATACGCCTGTAAATTTCATCTTCCGGATTAAGAAAATGCACATCACATGTAGCCACAACCGGTTTTGAGAACTTCTCACCGAGTGCAATTATTCTTCTGTTTAAATCTCTTAAATCTTCTTCATTTTTTACATAATAATCATCTTTTTCTATCATAAAACGGTTATTGCCAATAGGCTGTACTTCAAGATAGTCATAAAACGATACTATTCTTGCAATCTCAGCCTCGGAACGGCCGTTTACCATAGCTCGGAAAAGTTCTCCAGCCTCACATGCACTTCCTATAATAAGTCCTTCCCTGTATTTGTTTACAAGGCTTTTGGGAATCTTAGGAAAACGGCTGAAATACTGAAGATGCGATGCCGAAATAAGCCTGTAAAGATTTATTCTTCCCTGCTCGCTTGACGCAAGAATTATACAGTGATACTGATGAAGCTTTTTTATCGCCTCATCATCTAGTTTTCCTGCCTCATTTAACTTATCCAAGTCAAATATATCTCTTTCTTCAAGCATTTTTACCATTTTGAGGTAAATATATGCCGTAGCCTGTGCATCGTCTACAGCCCTGTGGTGGTTTTCAAGCGATACGGCAAGGTGCTTACAAAGCGTATCCAGCTTGTAATTATGAAGGTTAGGTATAACAAACTGTGCCAGAAGCACCGTATCCATTATTGTAGGGTCATATTTTATTCCAAGTCTTTCAGCGTTATTTATTATAAAGCTTGTATCAAACCCTGCATTGTGTGCAACCATGACGGCATCTCCGCAGAATTCAAGAAATTCAGGAAGAATCTTTTCTATCGGTTCCGCTTCCATAACCATGGAATCGTTAATTCCCGTAAGTTTTTCTATTCTGAAAGGAATCGGAATCTTAGGATTTACAAATTTGCTGAAATTATCTACAATCTCACCATTTTTTATCTTTACGGCACCTATCTCGATAATTCTGTCAACTTCTGCCGAAAATCCCGTAGTCTCCAGGTCAAATACAACAAACGTATCATTGAAATTCTGCCCCATTGAATTAATTACAATCTGACGCGTATCATCTACAAGATAAGCTTCCACACCATATATTATCTTAAAATCAAGCTCTTCGCCCTTTTTCTTGTATTTGCCTTTCAAGTCTTCCATAGTGTGATAAGCGTCCGTAAACGCCTGCACAACACCATGGTCCGTAATTGCAATTCCTTTGTGTCCCCAGCGGATTGCCTGTTTTATAATATCGGAAACAGATGAAACGCCATCCATGTCGCTCATTTTCGTATGGCAATGAAGCTCCACTCTTTTGTGAAGCGACAAATCGTTTCTCACTTCGCGGTTATCCTGCGATTTTCTGATACCCCACACGCTCGTAATTGAGATTTCCTGGTCATATCTGTCAAGTGCCGCAACACCCTTGACTTTTATAAAGTTTCCTTTTTTTATGTACTCTTTGACTTCAGGAAGCTGTGCATTTGCAATAAACATTTTAACGGTTATCGTATCCGTAAAATCAGTCAGGTCAAACATGAGAATTGTTCTTTCATTTCTTATTTCACGCTCGTCAACCTTTCTTATCATTCCCGCGATAACAATCTCGCCTAGTGCTGAATCCACCTGCTCTATAGGCATAGGTTCCTCGTCAAAATCTCTTCCATATAAAACATCCGGATTTGACGGCTTCTTTTTGTAATACTCGTTCTGGCTTCCCTTTTGTCCAAACTGGGTTCTGTTTTTGTCTCCAAACGATGATTGACGTGAATTCTCCTGTACTACACCATCATTTGACTTTGTACCTGATGATGCAGCATTTTCCGATTTTGAGCTTGTTGACGTTCCCCTTGAAAATGCTGTTTTTGAAGAATCCTCATTCACTCCGTCGCCCGCTGCCTGTGCCGCCCTCATATTCTTTTCAATCTGTGCGACACGCAGATTCAGCTTATGCTCATTTTCAAGCTCGTAGTGACTTCCCTCTTTTTTTGCATATTTATATATAACATCAATTTCAAACCCAAAACGGTTCAAAAATATTTTTTTGAAATAATCCGCAAGCGTATCGGCATATGTCCTTGACAAAAATCCGTCCTCAAGAGTAAGCACAAGACAGTGTTCCCCATCAAATTCCCATTGTGAATTTTTCAACAGATTATATTCGAGAGTCCAATATTTCTCAAGTTCAAATAATATGCTGTCATAATATATTTCCATAATTTTGACGGGTGTGTACTGTTTTGAAAGTCTGTATCTGTCAATTATACGCACATCCATATTTTTCATGCGGAATATCTGCTTTTTCAAAGCGTCCTCCGCCTTGTATATTATCTGCTTGCTTATAAGCCGTTCACTGCTTAAATAGACACGTGCCAGAGAATTGGTAGATGTCTTTGATACACGGGTAACTTCCGTATCAGTAAGATAAACTCCTATTTCCTCCGGCACTTTAAGTGTATTAAACACTTCAAAAAATTTATTCAACTAAATAACACTCCTCTAAAGCATTTACATTAAAACATTCATATTTCTTTTAGTCATTCCAATGGTCAAGCTCATACTTTAATGTGTCAAGCAGCTCATTTTCAGCTACTTTACGCACAACTTCACCATGTTTAATAAGAACGCCACAGCCGTCTCCGCCTGCAATTCCAAGATCTGCTTCTTTAGCCTCTCCCGGACCGTTTACAACACATCCCATAACAGCAAGTTTTAAATCAAGGTCATATCCTGCTGCCAGCTTTTCAACTCTTCCGGCAAGGTCGATAAGATTAATCTTTGTTCGCCCGCATGTAGGGCATGAAACAACTTCAATTCCACCTTTTCTCAACCCAAGTGTTCTTAATATAAGCTTTGCAGCTTCAATCTCTTTTACCGGGTCGTCTGTTAATGACACTCTTATTGTATCACCGATACCCTGATTAAGAATAAGTCCTAATCCTATCGCTGATTTGATACTTCCGGAAAATACTGTGCCTGACTCTGTTATTCCAACATGAAGCGGATGATTTGTCTTATCTGCAATAAGCTCATGTGCTTTTACGCACATCAAAACATCCGATGATTTGATACTTATAACAAGATTATCATATCCCAAATCTTCAATTATCTTAACTTTATCAAGTGCACTCTCAACGAGACCTTCGGCTGTAACACCATTATATTTTTCAATAAGGTCTTTTTCAAGAGAGCCGCTGTTTACACCGACACGAATAGGAATGTTTCTTTCTTTTGCAGCATCTACGACCGCCTTGATTCTGTCTGTACTTCCTATATTTCCGGGATTGATTCTGATTTTATCGGCACCGTTTTCAATCGCCGCGATTGCCATTCTGTAATCAAAATGAATATCGGCAACAAGCGGAATATGGATATATCTTTTTATCTCGCGTATCGCATCTGCCGCCTCCTGCGTCGGAACCGTGCATCTTACTATGTCACAGCCTGCCTCTTCAAGAGCAAGAATCTGCTTTACCGTCTCTTTTACATTTTCAGTTCTTGTATTTGTCATGGACTGGATTGCAATTTTATTTCCACCTCCGATTACACAGTTACCGATTTTTACCGTTTTCGTATTATCTCTGTACATAAAAACTCCGTTTCCGGACAGTTATGATACCTTTGTGACAAACATACTGCCCTGTCAATACATTCTAAAACAAATATTTTAAAACAAATTAACTATATCTTTAAACATTATATAGACCATAAGAAGCATAAGAAGAACCATTCCGACAAAATGAACCATTCCCTCACGCTCTTTCTTTACAGGTTTTCCTCTAACCACTTCAATAAACATAAAAAGAAGTCTTCCGCCGTCAAGTGCCGGTAAAGGAAGGAGATTCATAACTCCGAGGTTAGCACTTAACATTACAATATACTGGAATATGTTAAGACACACATACCATGCCCCATCCGGCTTACTCTGTTCAACAACAGTATTAACTGAATCCACAACACCCACCGGTCCTGATAAATCATTAATTCCAAGTTTACCTGTAAACATCATTCCGACACTTTTTACAACTGTTTCTATCCAGTATCCTACTTCTTTAAACGAGCAGAGTATTGTCTGTGCAGGGCTGACTTTTACACGATATCCATAGCTGTCAAAACCTGTATAGTATTCTTCGCTTTCAACGAGTGTTGGCGTAACTTTTAATGTAACATCCTGACCGTCGCGTTTTACTACCATCTCAATCTCTTTTCCGCCTGAATTATTAATTATCTGCGGAATTTTATTGTCATCCGTAGGCTTTACTCCATCAACTGAAACTATCACATCGCCTTTTTCAATTCCGGCTTTTGAAGCTGCCGAATTATCACTTACTGAGGCAACAAGTGTGTTGTCGCTAATAGTAATACCAAGTCTGTATACACTCAGTTTTCTGTACTCGGGTGTAACTGTTGTCGTATATTTCTGACCATCACGCTTATATGTTATATTCATTGTATCAGATGCATGATATGCCTGATAAAATGCATATTCCTTTGAAAATGCAATGCCGTTATTGTTAATTTTTGTTATCTCATCACCAACTTGAAGTCCCGCAGCTGCCGCCGGTGAACTATCCTCTACAACATCAACAGTACATGGATCTGTACCGACACTTCCAATTATAATAACAGCGAACACAAATGCAAGAAGAAAGTTAAATACAGGTCCGGCAGCTATTATTGCAATTCTTGACCACACTGTTTTAGCTGCAAATGCTTTGTCTGCATCATAATTTTTTAAAAGTTCTTCTCTTCTTTCTTTTGCAGGCAAATCATCTGAATCTTCATCTTCTCCATTTTCATCTTCACTGCCATCATCAGACTGTGTAAGCATATCGTCTCCAAGCATTATACATGCACCACCAAATGGTATAAGCTTCAGACAGTATTCAGTATCTCCCTTTTTTATTCCGAAAAGCTTAGGTCCGAAGCCTATTGAAAACTCAACTACAGCGACTCCATTAGCCTTTGCGACTATAAAATGTCCAAATTCATGAATAAGGACAATAAGTCCAATCATGATAATTGCTATGATTATATTTAAAATCAAATCACCACCTGCTTTCAATCATTTCATATACAGTCTTTTCAGTCTCAAGAATCTGTTCAACTGTAGGATTGTCGATATACTTAATATTTTCCATGGCATACTCTATTATGTCATATATATCAAGATATTTTATCTTTTCGTCCAGAAATCTGCTTACTGCAAGCTCGTTGGCTGCATTCATTGCTGTAGGAATATTGCCGCCTCTTTCTGCTGCATTATATGCAAATTTAAGTCCCTTAAATGTTTCCATATCAGGTTTTTCAAATGTAATCTGTGCAAGTTCATAAAAATCAAGTCTTTTAGTATCGAGTATTCGTCTCTCAGGGTAATATAATGCATATTGAATAGGAAGACGCATATCAGGACTTCCAAGCTGGGCCATTACACCACCGTCAACAAACTGCACCATAGAATGAATTATGCTCTGTGGCTGGACTATAACCTGTACTTTATCAACAGGAACACCAAAAAGCCACTGTGCCTCTATAACTTCAAGTCCTTTGTTTACCATTGTAGATGAATCTATTGTGATTTTTCTTCCCATAGCCCAGTTTGGGTGTTTTAATGCATCGGCAAGTGTAACATTTTCAAGTTCTTTTCTTGTCTTTCCCCTGAAAGGACCGCCTGATGCAGTAAGAAGAATTTTATCAATCTGTCCCCTGTTTTCACCGTTAAGGCACTGGAATATTGCTGAATGTTCGCTATCTACAGGATAAATTGATACATTTTTTTCTTTTGCAAGATTAATGATGATATGACCGGCTGTAACAAGTGTCTCCTTATTTGCCAGTGCAATATCTTTATGTGCATTAATTGCCGCAATTGTAGGTTCTATTCCCATCATGCCCACAACCGCAGTCACTACAATGTCAGCTTCATCTATTGTAGCTGCCTCAATAAGTCCTTCCATGCCATATACAATCTTAACATCCATATCGGAAAGGAGAACTTTCAGCTCTTTTGCCTTTTCCTGTGTTCCAACGCTTACAAGCTGCGGCTTAAATTCTCTGGCCTGCTCAGCTAATTCTTTTACTCTTGTGCCTGCAGCGAGAGCCACAACTTTTATATCATTATTTTTTCTTATAACATCTAATGTCTGTGTTCCTATTGAACCTGTTGAACCTAATAAAGATACACTTTTCATAATTATTCAAGCCTTTCTTACATTATGTGACTGATAAGGTAAACAGCCCAATATACAGCCGGAGCCGTGAATATCACACTGTCAAACCTGTCCATGATTCCGCCGTGTCCCGGAATAAGTTTTCCATAATCTTTTATATCATAATTTCTCTTGATTGCAGATGCAGCCAAATCTCCGATTATAGATAACAACGCTCCTATAAAACTTGCTATTGCAAATGTCCATACAGGATGCACAAATATGCCGGACATTCTTCCGCTTATTATAAATCCATAGATTATGCCCAGTAAAGTTGCACCTGTCACACCGCCAACTGCTCCTTCAACTGATTTTTTCGGAGAAAGCTTAGGTGCCATCTTATGTTTACCAAAAAGAACACCTGTAAAATATGCAAATGTGTCATTGCCCCATGATGATACAAATACAAGCCATACTATATATTTGCCGTCTCCTGCAACTCTAACTTTATATATATATGAAAGCATTACTGCAACGTAAAATATTCCTGTAAAGACAAGCATTGCATCCTGCGATTTATATTTTGGAAATGTTATGACATATATTGTCATGATTGCCATAAGTCCAAATACAAAAACAAGCGTTTCAAGCTGCCATTTTCCAAGCCATACGCACACATAATATGCCACAGCTACAACATAGCCACAGATTCCAAGCAGCTTTTCATGTATACCGGCTGCCCTGTATAATTCATACATTCCGACAAGCGATATAAATGCACATAAAAGAAACAGATACCAGCTTCCTACATAAAGCGATGAAGCTGCAATTATTGCAAGAAATATTCCGCTTATAATTCTAGTTTTCACTTAGCATCCTCCTTAACGCCGCCAAAACGTCGTTCTCTTTTATTATATTTCTCAAATGCCTTTATAAGCTCTTCTTTGCTAAAATCAGGCCAGTATGTATCAGTAAAATAAAACTCCGTATATGCCAGCTGCCACGGAAGATAATTGGATAATCTCTGCTCACCGCTTGTTCTTATAAGAAGATCCGGGTCCGGAAGCTCCCGCGTATCAAGATTATCTGTAATAGTCTGTTCAGTAATATCATCCGGATTGATTTTTCCGGCCTTTACATCAGCTGCTATCTTTTTGACAGCTCTTGTAATCTCATCTCTTCCGCCATAATTAATAGCTATTGTAAAATTAAGTCCTGTATTATTCTTTGTCTTTTCTTCAAGATTTTCAATACTCTGTACTATATCAGGACTGAGTTCTTCTTTTCTACCTATAACACGGCATCTTACATTATTCTTCATTGACTTTTTAACACAGTCTTTAAGATACCACCTCAAAATTCCCATAAGAGTTGAAACTTCTTCTTGTGAACGTTTCCAGTTTTCTGTTGAAAATGCATATACTGTAAAATACTTAACGCCAAGATCATCAACAATATTAAGCATATCTTCAACAACCTGGCTTCCTACTTTATGTCCATAAGTTCTGGGCATTTTTCTCTGTTTTGCCCAACGGCCGTTACCATCAAGAATAACAGCAACATGACCAGGTATTTTAAGTCCAAGTTCTTCATTAAAAAAATCCATGAATCCTCCTTGTTTTTGCGAAGCAAAAATCCGAGTCCTTTGACGAGGAGAGGATTTGCCTCCTTGTTTTTGCGAAGCAAAAATGCGACTGCCCTCGCAGGAGCAGAGGATTTGCCTCCTTGTTTTTTCTAAAGAAAATCCGCAGGAGCCGGCACAACCTGCTAAAAGCTACCGGAATCCCACGGATTCACATATAAAAATTATACTGTAAGAATTTCTTTTGTTTTTTCTTCAACTGTTGCATCTATAATGCCAACATACTTATCTGTAAGCTTCTGAATATCATCTTCTGTTCCTTTAAGTTCATCATCTGATATTTCTCCTGCTTTATTCTGCTTCTTAAATAAATCATTCGCATCGCGTCTTACATTTCTGATTGCAACTTTGGCATTATCGCCTTTTTTCTTAACTTCTTTTGCAAGTACGTCTGTCTTCTGTAAGTTCAGGGAAAATAAGTCTTATAACCTTGCCATCATTATTAGGTGTAATTCCAAGATCTGATACTAAAATTGCCTTTTCAATCTCTTTGATAAGACTGCTCTCCCATGGCTGAATCTGAATCATTCTTGCCTCAGGAACTGATATATTGGCAACCTGCTGAAGTGATGTTGGTGTGCCATAATAATCAACTTTAATCTTATCAAGAATATGCGGATTAGCTCTTCCGGCTCTTATTGTAACATAATCTTCCTTTAATGCATCTACTGTTTTGCTCATCTTATTTTCAAATTCTTTAATATCGCTCATTATCTCATCTCCATTTAATTTTATTTTATTTTTATTTAATCCACTGTTACTACAGTACCATTAAATTTACCTGTCATGGCATTAAGAATGCTGTCTTTTTCATTAAGACCGAATATCATTAGCGGCATCTTATTTTCCATGCACATAACTGAAGCTGTCATATCGATAACTCCAAGTTTTTTATCAACAACCTCCTGAATAGGAAGTGTGTCATACTTCTTAGCAGCCGGGTTAATCTTAGGATCGCTGTCATACACACCATCTATTGCTTTTGCAAGAAGAATTGCATCTGCATCAAGCTCAATCGCACGAAGAACAATTCCTGTATCTGTTGAAAAATAAGGATGACCTGTTCCACCAGCAAAAAAAACTACCATGCCTTTTTCAAAATACTTATTTGCTCTGTCTTTTGAAAACAACTTAGTCATGCTGCCACATTCAAATGGTGTAAGAATATTTGTCTTAATTCCACATGATCTAAATATTTCAGAAACATATATACAATTCATAATTGTCGCAAGCATACCAATCTGGTCTGCCTTTGTTCTATCAATATTATCATTGGAACGTCCTCTCCAGTAGTTGCCACCGCCAATTACCACGCCGACATCAATTCCTTTATCAATAATTGCCTTGACCTGTCTTGCAATATCTGCAATCAGTGCATCATCATATCCTGACTTCTGCTCACCTGCTAATGCTTCTCCGCTTAATTTTAAAATAACTCTTTTCATGTGTTTTGATTTCCTCTCTGCTGCTCTCGCGCTTTTTATTTCTTCGTTACTGCCGGTATGCTGTTCTTTATGTATATCTGCTCCGGCAAGTCAGCTTCTGCCGTTAAATGTCTTCTGGCTTTTACTGCATATCCGTTTCTTCTGCCACCTCTGCCGGTTCTGCTTTTTGTTCTGCCTTTGCAAAAGGATTCTTCTGGAACACTGCCTCTGTATTGACATCACCGTAGCACTGGGAGCATCTGCCCTCAATGGTTGCACCGTTGTTAATCTGTACCGTCTTAAATTTCATATCGCCAACGACGATTGCTGTAGAATCTACAATAACAGGACCTTCGATGTCAATATTTCCCTTGACCGCACCTGCAATTACCGCAGAAGTTCCGTATAAATCACCGATAATTACAGTGCCTTTGCCAATCTTTACAGAACCGGTAGCGTGAATGTCACCTTCTATCTGTGCATCATTTGCAAACACTTCATTGGCGCCGATTGCACCG
>OHKV01000875.1_pt1 | contig 11841 bp, 10 predicted proteins | sample 1568951 | NCBI WGS metagenome assembly OHKV01 (sample SAMEA3879528, study PRJEB24766) | human gut metagenome | biome: human-associated habitat; feature: feces | place: USA | collected 1985/1987
AACTCACTAAAAAATGCATGGCAATCTCTGATTTCATTCGCTTGCGGAAATTAGGTTTACCATTCCAGACGTTCCTTCACATTGTTCATCGCCTCTTTCAGGCTGCTGTTCATGACCCGAGCATAATGCTGCGTCATGCGTGTGGAGGCATGTCCGAGCATGACGGACACGTCCTGCAGGGGTACATTGTTGGCGAGCGTGACGGTGGTCCCGAAAGTGTGCCTGGCCACATGCGTGGTCAGGTTTTTCTTTATGCCGCAGAAATCGGCGATTTCCTTGAGGTAGCTGTTCATTTTCTGGTTGCACATGACAGGCAGGCAGCATCCTTTCTTTACGCAGATCGGATGTTCCCTGTATTTCTCCAATATGGCCAGTGGAACGGGCAGCAGCGGGATGTTGCTGATGGAAGACGCTTTTCTGCGGTGTTCCAACTTGACCCTTCCCTTCCTTATCCACCAGTCACCGAGATTGTCCTGTACCAGGTTTTCACCACTCAGAGTGGCGACATCGGAGAACGCCAGACCGGTGAAGCAACAAAATGTCAGGTAATCCCTTTTAGGAAGAACACCGCATCCAAAACATAACCCGTTGAGATATAGCGATATTTCATTATTCTACACATTGACTGAATAACCAAAAAAAGAAATATATTGAGACGGTTCCGCTACCAAGTCATTACCTGTTTCCGAGCGGGTAAGCTGGTGAAAACCATGGATTTTCTCTCCATACCGCAGTGTAGTATTAGTGAACTCCATTTTCCCTTGCAAGGGAAAACCACCAATCGGGTTCTTTTTCACCGTTTTGCCAGTCTTTTCATATCGGGAATCCTTGTAACAATTTATAATATTGCAATTTAAACAAGGAAAGGAATGAAGACAGAATTCAAGGTGCTGCTCTATCTTAAACGGAACGGGCAGGGAAAGGACGGGCTCTGCCCGCTGATGGGAAGGATCATGATAAAAGCTACGGGCAATTCGACCACACAGTTCGGGTGCAAGATAAGAGTGGACCCGAAACTGTGGAACGCCACCTCGCAACGGTGTACGGGAAAAAGCCGGATGGCCATTGCCACCAACAGGGCAATAGACAAGATGATGCTCCTGCTGCAAAGGAGATACAGCGAACTGGCGGAAATCAGCGATGACATCACCGCCACACAGATACGTGACGCTTTCCAGGGTATGGCGGAGAAACAGGTGACTCTCTTGGGACTGTTCCGTGAGCACAATGAGGAATACGCCTTGCGTGTCGGGGTGAACCGTGCCGCTAACACCCTTTACCTGTACTGGCATACATTCCACTTCGTGGAGGAGTTCATCAAGGTGAGATATAAGGTATCGGATATCCCTTTCAAGGCACTAGACGAATCGTTCGTCGAGGCTTTCGAGTTGTATCTTCGCATCGACAGAAAGTTTCAGGCAGGAACCTCCATAGGGCACATCCAGAGGCTAAAGCATATCGCCCGAATCGCCGTGAGCCGAGCCATCGTGCCTTTCAGCCCGTTCAAGGACTTCTCCCCCATGAAGCCAAAGCAGAAACAGAGGTTTCTTACCAGAGAAGAACTGGACAGGTTGATGGGCACCACTTTTGATACACCCAACCGTAACTTCACCAGGGACATGTTCCTATTTTCCGTCTTCACCGGCATCTGTTACTGTGACATGCGCAACCTGACGGAAAAGAATGTGGTGAGGGACCACGAGGGGAACTTATGGATAGAAACCAGAAGGCAGAAAACGGGAACCCCGGAAAACGTACGCCTACTGGACATCGCCATAGAAATCATGAAGAAGTACAGGGGGGTGGCACCAGACGGGAAGCTATTTCCCATGCTGACAAAGGAAAGCATGAACATTCACCTAAAAAAGATGGCCGCACAATGCGGCATCGATCGTAACTTGTCCTTCCACATGGCCCGCCACAGTTTCGCTTCCCAGATCTGTCTCTCACAGGGCGTACCCATCGAGACTGTCAGCAAAGCTATGGGGCACAGGAATATCAGCACCACGCAGCGCTATGCTAAAGTGACCGACGAGAAGGTGGACCGGGACGTGACGGTACTGGAGCATGAGATCACCGGCAAATACACACTGTCCGGCATTGACCAGCCTCCATCCACTATTCTGAAGGACATGAGTTTAAGAGAGATACGGAGAAGAGAAAGAAAAGAAATATTAAACCCAATGGAAGGAGTGTAAGAATGAGAAGCACATTCAAACTATTGTTTTATATCAACAGACAGAAAATCAAAAAAAACGGAAAATGCCCCGTCATGGGACGTATCACCCTTGACGGGAAAGTAAGCCAGTATTCCACCGGAGAGGACGTGCAGCCGAAATTTTGGGATGCCAATAAGGGCCGTGCCGTCATACACGGACAGAATCCGGAAACCTCCATAGAGTTGAGAGGGCTGAATCGGAAACTGGAGGAACTGGAGGAGAAGGCACGAACCGCCTATAAGAAGAGCGTGGACTCAGCCGGGTACGTCTCGGCTGAGATCATAAAAAACGCAGTTACGGGGAAGGCTCAGCCCAAAGAACATCTTCTGGCCCTTTTTGACGAGCATAACGAGGAGTACGCCAAGCGTGTGGGGATCGACCGCACACACCATACCTATATCCGATATTTGACCACACGAAAACATCTGTACAACTTCCTGCAATACAAATATGGAGTGGAAGACGTGACACTTCGCTCGATAGACATGCAGTTCATCGAAAACTTCCATTTCTATCTTTCCACAATATTGAAGTTGAAAACCATATCACTGAACGACTACCTGATCCTGCTGTGCAAGATTGTCCGGCTCGCAGTCAAACGCAGGATACTGTCACGCTATCCGTTCACCGGTTACAAGCTTGAGATCCCCCCGACACTTCACCGACACCTGACAGGTGAGCAGCTTGCCAAAGTGATGGCAATCGATCTTCCCACCTACCGGCTGTGCCACACCAGGGATCTCTTTGTCTTCTCGACCTTCACCGGACTGGGAAGGGCCGAAATGGCCGAATTGTCCGAAAGACATATCGTCACGGCTCCAGACGGCTCCAAATGGATACACATCAACCGTCAGAAGACAAAGGTGGAATGCCGTATCAAACTGCTTGACATCCCATTAAAAATCATGGAAAAATATAAAGGCGAGGGAGAGAATGGGAGACTGTTCCGGGTTCCGGCCACTTGCAGCCTGTCCAGAAGCCTGAAAATCATCGGGGAAATGTGCGGGCTTGAGTGCCACTTGACCTATTACATGAGCCGACACACCTATGCGACTGAAATCTGCCTTTCCAACGGCATGCCAATTGAGACCATCAGTAAAATGATGGGGCATTCCAGCATACGTACTACACAGATTTATGCGGAAATAACCAACCAAAAGGTACGCAGGGATTTCGGAAAACTTTCGGAAGAAACCAAAGGCATGTATTCCCTGCCGGACGACAACATGCCGTCCAGGGTCTATCAATGCGGACGGTACAGCGGATGGAAAAAGGAATGCGACCAGGAAAAAAACGAAAAGGTACCGTAATGTATGGTCGCAACAAGATAAAACAAGGGACAGAAACCGTCTTCACAGATTTCTGTCCCATTCATTTTGACCTCATTCCAGACTTCCCTTACAATGGCGATCGGGCTTTCCTGTATCCATCCCGCAACATTTTCTCTATGTCACTTTCTCTGTACAGAACCTTACCACCGAGCTGGATGTAAGGCAGTCTGCCTTCGTTCCGATATTCCTGCAAGGTTCTGCGGCTGATTTTCAACCTGCCGGAGAGTTCACGGTCGGTAAGATAATGTTCCCCGTCCAATACGGGACGGGGGCTTCGGGACAGGCTGCCAAGCCTGTCTGTCATATGATCAAGTTTCCGGAAAAGAGCAAGGATTCTCTCATGCTTTCCGGTCAGCAGCCCGTTCATATCTGGCCTCCCTTTCTCTTTTGAATGGCGGGAAGTATCTTTTGTATATCCTCCGGCCTATAATAGACCTTGTGGCTGATCCGGCTGTATGCCAGCGTGCCGTTCTCACGGAGGGTCTGCAATGTACGGGGGGAGGCGTCCAGCAGAAGGCAGACCTCTTGGGTATCCAACCATTCCCCCATTCTCTTCTCACGGAGCTTCTCACAGAGTTCATCTGTAATCCGGGCTGCATTTTCCAGATACTCCAGCATACTTTCAAAGACTGTCGCTTCAATAGTGACGATTTCCATAAGCGTATTCAATTGGTTCGAAACAAATATAGCGGAACAACAATCTTTTCTCCAAACACCTGTCGTCAGATGTCATCAGATTTCATCAGATGGCAGGAACAAGATAAAACCCCAAAGATACAGTGCATGCGGAAAGGCAAAGAAGCCGAGATGCAGGCATAAAGATTATGCAGAGCAGAGAGAGCAGAAGTCCCTGTCTTCTCATGGAGCGGAATCTTTTCTCACAAGATATTGTCGGACCCATGTATTTCGCTATTCCACCTGCTTTTATGGAGATATAAAGGAGGCCTGCCTTTTTATCAATGACACGGTTATGCGTCGCGTCGGTCGCAGTGAGTCCCTATAATCCTTCCTGAAATCAAAATCATTGTCCGGGCGTTTGTTTCCATGGGTATTTTCCGCGACTTGTCGTAAGGAAAATACCCATGGAAAGCGAAGCCGCAACGCCCGAGACAATAAGATTTTGATTTACTTTTGATTATAGGAACTCACTGTGCCAATACTTTTCAAGACTGACTTGTGATTATAAACCGAAACGTATATATTGGTTGAATACAGCCTATAGCCCACCACGCCAACGTGGGATCGGGAGCTTCAACGAGGCATCCAAATTTCAGATGCGAGGGCATAGGAACCGAACGTTCTTAACAAATTCATGAACCAGCTAAAATTGGTCTTCGTCCACGCTTATATTAAAGTTGTAAATTATCTGATTATTAACCAACATACAATGTACGACTAATAAATAAGCAACAAACTTCATATACCGTTTACATTTTGTCCTCATCTTTACCGGATCGCTTTTTTCCTAGAGTTGTTCTATTGCAGGAATATGTGAGTAATAAAAGCAGGGAGGCTGGGATGACAGCCCGATCTTTTATTACCACAAAGCAAGATTCTTAAACCGCATCTATTTACTATTCTATCTTTTTGTTTAATTTTATATTCAATTTAAATTTATTTCATTTACTTTTGTCGCATAAATTATGGTGTGACTTGATTATGTCCATAGTTAAGTCGGTAAAAGGGAATCCAGTGTAAGTCTGGAACTGTATCCGTAGCTGTAAATCAATAAAACCGGGCGTTCTACGAACCACTGACCATAAATATAGGAAAGGTTGGGAAGGTGATTGCCGAGTAAAGGGAGATGAGTCAGAAAACCTGCCATAATTGAATTATGCGTCACCTCGGATAAGGTGATGGTAATATCTTGTTACGATGAATATAATATTTTTTAAGACCATAAGGAGAAAAAATCTTATGGTTATGATGCTAGGGATATGCCCTCTATGGGTGTATGCCCAAAGTAGATTGGATTCCATCCAACATTTGGATGAAATAACCGTTGTGGCTAAAAGTTTCAGGGAAGTCATACCTTCTCAAAAATTGTCAGGCAAAGAACTTCAAAAATTGAACAGTCACAGTGTCGCAGATGCCCTTCGTTATTTTTCCGGGGTACAATTGAAAGATTATGGAGGTGTAGGCGGTATAAAAACAGTGAATATCCGTAGCATGGGAACGAATCATATGGGGGTATTTTACGATGGAATAGAATTGAGCAACGCTCAGAACGGGCAGGTCGATTTGGGCATGTATTCGTTGGACAATATCGAGGAAATTTCTCTGTATAACGGACAGAAAAGCGAGATATTCCAGTCCGCCAAGGATTTTGGTGCGGCAGGGACGCTCTATCTTAGGTCACGCAGACCTAAATTTGAGGATGGAAAAAACACGAATTTAAGGGCAACCATGAAAGCCGGATCTTTTGATGTGATCAATCCTTCGGCTCTTTTTGAATATAAAATATCCGAGAATGTAGCCGCCTCGTTCAGTGCAGAATGGCTGAATGCCAGCGGAAAATACAAGTTCCGTTACCGTCGTGTCAATCCGGCCGGAGAGATCGCATACGATACGACCGCCGTGCGGGAAAACGGGGATATCAACGCAACCCGCTTGGAAGCGGGATTGTATGGAACAATCGAAAGAGGAACCTGGAACGCAAAAGTTTATAATTATAATTCTGAACGTGGTATCCCCGGCGCTATTGTCAATAACGTGTGGCGTCGCGGAGAACGGGTCTGGGATACCAATTCCTTTTTTCAGGGCTCTTTTGTAAAAGAGGTGAACGATCAATTCAAAACACAGGTTAACGCAAAATACGCTTTTTATCGTACACACTATGTAAATAATGACGATAAACTGATCGAGGTGGATAATCTTTATAAACAACGTGAGGTTTATGTTTCTACAGCCAATATGTACACGATTTTCCCATTCTGGGACGTTTCCATGTCATACGATTTTCAATGGAATGAGATGAAAGCGGATATGTACGGTTTTGTATTCCCCACCCGTTTTACCAACCTGCTGTCGATCGCAACGGCTCTCCGCCTGGGAAAAGTAAAGTTGCAGGGAAGCGGTTTGGCGACGTTTGTGAACGACCGGGTCAAAGAAGGGCCAGCCCCCAAAGCCCGGCAAATACTTACTCCTGCTGTTTTTCTTTCATATAAGCTATTTGATAAACATGATTTTAGTCTACGAGCATTCTATAAAAAAACATTCAGGATGCCCACTTTTAATGACCTGTATTATGCTGATATGGGAAACTCCAAGCTGGATCCCGAATATGTCACGCAATATAATCTAGGAACCGTATACCAAAAACAGTGGGGGAATAAATTATTTCGCCATTTTAAGATACAAGCGGACGGCTATTATAATTATGTGAAGGACAAGATAATCGCTTATCCGAAGGGACAACAATTCCGTTGGACGATGTTAAATTTGGGGAAAGTGAAAATACGAGGTGTTGATATAAGTACAGAAACGATGATTAATCCTTGGAAAGACTTGTTCATTACCATGAAAGTACAATACACCTATCAAAAGGCGCAAGATTATACCGATCCTTCCGATAATTATTATAAAGACCAGATCCCTTATATACCCTGGCATAGCGGATCTGCCATCGCCCAAGCTTCTTACAAAGGCTGGGACTTGAATTACAGCTTTATTTATGTGGGGGAACGCTATAACCAACAGGAAAATATCAAATACAACTATACACAACCTTGGTATACCAGTGATATTTCCTTGTCTAAAGAATTCAAAATGAAATTTGGTTCACTGAAAGCATCTTTGGAGGTCAACAACTTGTTGAGTCAAGATTATGATGTTATTTTGAATTATCCTATGCCCAAGCGAAATTATCGGGCGTCTTTAACGGTCGAATTATAATACCGATGAGTATGAAGCTGTTATTTTATATAAGCATCTTTATCCTTTCCTTTTCTTCTTGTCGGAAGATTGAAATTGTCGTCCCTTCGGAATACGAGTTGATTGGGGATGGCATACAACCGGATGCTGATCCTGTCGGAATGTATTTGGTGAATGAGGGGAATATGGGCAGCAATAAATGCACGCTCGATTATTTGGATTTTGTTAACGGATATTATATACGGAATCTTTATTCCGAGAGGAACCCGGATGTCGTAAAGGAATTGGGAGATGTAGGTAATGATATCCAAATTTATGGAAGTAAATTATATGTAGTAGTAAACTGTTCCCATAAAGTGGAGGTTCTGGATGCAAAAACCGGAGTTCGGATATCCCAAGTGGATATCCCAAATTGCCGGTACATCCGTTTTTATCGGGGAAAAGCTTATGTAACCTCTTATGTAGGCCCCGTTCAAATTGATCCGGATGCGCCACAGGGGGCTGTTTATCGGGTAGATACGGCTTCATTGAAGGTAGAGGCGAAAGTGACGGTCGGTTATCAACCGGATGAGTTGACTGTTTTGGGAGAATATTTGTATGTAGCCAATTCCGGAGGATATCGTGCCCCCGATTATGACAATACCGTTTCTGTAATTGAGTTGGAGCGTTTCAAGCAGGTGCAGAAAATACCGGTCGGTATCAATCTTCATCGTATCAGAGCAGACAAATATGGTAAGTTATGGGTAACATCCAGAGGAGATTACAACACTATCCATTCCAATTTGTATGTATTGGAAAAACGCCCGGGTTATACGGAGATGGTCGTAACCGACACGTTAAATATTCCTTGTTCCAATTTATGGATTGACGATGATTGTCTATATTATTACAGTACGGAATGGAATAATAATACTCAAAGTAACACGATTGGTTATGGAGTGATAGATATCCGCACAAAAAAAGTAATCAGGGATAGCTTTATATCCGACGGAACAGAGAAAGACATCAAGATACCTTATGGAATTGCCGTCCATCCTGTGACGAAAGATATTTATGTCACCGATGCGAAGAACTATGTTTCCAGTGGAACACTGTATTGCTATGATCAAGACGGATTTCAAAAATGGGGTGTCCGCACAGGGGATATACCGGCCCATATGGTCTTTGTAAACAAGGAGGAATGAACATGAGTAGATTGTGGAGAGAGAGCGTCTTTTTTTTGTTTTTGTCTGTATTCGGCTTTTCCGGTTGTGATAAAGACATACAGATGGTCAGTTTGGGAATTGACGATATTTATTATTTGCCTCGTATGAAGGCTTACGCATTACATCCTGCCTTTACCGGAGAGGAATACCGGTGGACCTTGAGGTCGGATGGACGGGATAGCCTTTTGTCGGAGAAGAGAGATTATATATTTCTTGCCAAGGATACCGGAACATACGATCTTACTTTTGAGATCATTGATCCTACAACTCCTTATAAACATGATTTCCGTTTCGTGGTTATGCACGAGGAGATTGAATATAGTCCCTATATCTCGAAAGTCTATGAATACCGTCCCGCGCCAGGCCAATTTGTCAATCTCATGCCTGAATATCTGGAAGGTGAAACGGAGGAGGATATACGAAAAAAAGTGGAGGAAAATATTTCCGGCACAAATGACGAGATGATCTCGCTGGGTAGTTACGGGGGATATGTCATATTCGGTTTTGATCATACGGTGATCAATGTACAAGGACAAAAAGACTTTCGCGTTTTAGGGAATGCGTTCTATTCTGATTTACCGGAGTTTGAGGATAAAAAAGGAGGAAGCTGTGAACCTGGGATTGTAGAGGTCTCTTTTGATACGAATCAGAATGGTTTACCGGACGATGAATGGTACGAGTTGGCGGGTAGTGAATATTATAAGCCGGAAACGGTCAAGGAATATTCCATCACTTACCGGAAACCTGATCCCGATAAGATTCCGGAACCGGACATGAGCCAGCAGATATCGGATTTAACTTATATTTCCTGGAGGGATAATCAAGGGGAGTCCGGTTATGTATCTCAGGTAATTTATCATACACAACCTTATTATCCGGCATGGTTATCAGAAGAGGATATAACCTTTACCGGAACCCTCTTGAAAGCGAACGCCATAGATGAAAGCGGAGCTGGGAGATATTATGTCCTGTATTCTTACCCTTGGGGGTACGTCGACAACCATCCGAATGAAGAAAAAGATTTGAACGATTTTGATATTAGCTGGGCTGTCGATAAAAAAGGGAATCCGGTTCATCTTGATGGGGTGGATTTTATTAAGGTATATTCCGGAATCAACCAGTTTTGTGGATGGATAGGAGAAACATCCACCGAAGTTTTACGGGCACAGGATCTTCACATAGAAACAAAGGAGGTTGTACCTCTTGATCCGGTGAGCCTGAAACAACAATACGATAACGCAATTCTCAAAATAAAAGGATTATGAACAAGAAAATTTTAACCACAGCTATTTCTTTGCTGTTTGTCTCGTCTGTCGGTGCTCAACGGGGTAATACCCGATGGACGGCAGAGGGTATCAGCCTGAACCGACCGGTTCCTGAGTTACGGAGCGCCTCGGATGGAGACGTGGATTATTCGGATGGTGTTTTCATTGTGAATGAGGACTGGTACGGCCATCAAAACAGCACCGTCAATTTCCTGACCAATCAAGGGGAATGGATTTATAGGGCTTTTCAAAAAGAAAATCCCGGGCGTGAATTGGGATGTACGACCCAGTTCGGTACAATTTATGGCAACCGCTTTTATTTTGTGTCAAAACAGGAACGGGATCCCGGAGCAAAAATAACCGGTAGTCGTTTTGCCGTATGCGATGCCTCGACCATGGAGGTTATCAAGGAATTCCCATACATAGCGACAACGACGAAAACAGACAAAAACGGTAAGGAAACCCTGATCTCCATCGCCGATGGGCGTTCTTATTTACCTGTAGATGAACATAAAGGCTATATAGGTACGAGTAATGGGATTTATGTATTCGACAATGATAATTTGACCATTGGGGGGCAAATCAAAGGTACGGGTAATCCAAATGACGAGGGATATGGACAACTGTATTATGCCCAAATAGGGACCATGGTACGTGCCAATGATTATATTTTTGCCATACACCAGCAATACGGGCTTTTGGTGATTGATCCGAAAACGGATACACTGGTTAGAACAATCAAGGCTCCACTTGAGAAAGATGAATCAGGAAAAGAAGAACAACGAGGTTTTGGCTCCATTGTTTTGTCAAAAGACGGGAATTTGTGGATTAGTGTAGCCAAGGACGTACAAGGATTGGGGGCCGCCATGAATTACATGCTCAAGTTAAGCCCTTATACGTTCGAAATGGAACGTGTTTATTTCCCGGAAGGTATTGAATATATACCAAATTCATGGTATGCCTGGACGGCTGACGGTTTTTGTGCCAGTACGAAAGAGAACAAGATTTACTGGAACGGTTATCCTCCTACACAGGGGAGCTGGTTTACGGGGTATCGTATTTATTGCTATGATATTGATAAAAAACAATTTTCCATGGTATATGACGTGACAAAAATGCCAGGTAATTGGCGATTATATGGTACCGGTTTTCGTATTCATCCAGTAACGGATGATCTTTATTGTTTTTTGTACCATGAGTTTCAAGACCCGACACATGAGTTGGCCAGGATCAGTTCTACCGGAGAATTGAGAAACGAATACTCGATGATACAGAATTACTGGTTCCCGGCGATCCCTGTATTTCCGGATAATGAAGCTCCGGTAATCTCCAGTGCAATGCCGGAAGATATCGTATTACCGGGTATCAGGGAAGAATACAAATTGTACTTAGGGGATAAGGTTTGTGATGAAGACAATATGTCCGTATCTATCGTGAAGTCCGTCATAACTTGTGACACCCCCCTATCGGCTTTCATCAGGAATGATTCGCTTGTTTTGAAAGCGACAGATCCTGTGAAAGAAGGTAACGTGACACTTCAATTCAACTCAAACGGGAAATTGGTCACTCATGACTTGGCCGTATCGACAAGTGGAGACGTGACCTCCAATGAAAATATGGAACCAACGGAAGACATACGGGTTTTCTTATCAGGGAATAATCTTTCGGTTGTCGGAGAAAATATACAGAAGATCAAGATTTATTCCCAAACAGGCGCGAAAGTTTTGGAACGGATGTTGGCCTCAGGCGATGCGGTCCCGGTCGGACATCTGACTTCGGGCGTATATATAATTTGTGTAGAGCAATCGAACGACAGGATAACAAGGAAGATTTTACTGCCATAATATGAATAAAAAAAGTCGGTCTCCTTTTCTCATCAAGGATTCCGGCTTTTTAAGTGTAAAAGGTTGCTCAAAATAGTAAAGATTTAATATTTTTGTACTTGTAT
>OHKV01000879.1_pt1 | contig 11784 bp, 9 predicted proteins | sample 1568951 | NCBI WGS metagenome assembly OHKV01 (sample SAMEA3879528, study PRJEB24766) | human gut metagenome | biome: human-associated habitat; feature: feces | place: USA | collected 1985/1987
CGATATCCAGTTTGTACAGGATAACCAGTCCATGTCCGTCAAAGGCGTACTTCGCGGACTGCATTTTCAAATCAACTATCCGCAGTGCAAACTCGTCCGTGCCGTGCGCGGAAGCGTATTTGATGTGGCAGTGGATCTTCGCGAAGGTTCCGCAACCTATGGAAAATGGTACGGAGTGGAACTTTCCGAGGAAAACAAAAAGCAGTTTTTGATTCCGGAAGGCTTTGCGCATGGCTTTCTGGTCCTGTCCGACGAGGCAGAGTTCTGTTACAAAGTCAATGACTTCTGGCACCCGAACGACGAGGGCGGTCTGGCATGGAATGACCCGGCGATCGGCATCCGGTGGCCGGATGTGACAGGTGAGTATCGCGGAACGCCGTCGGCGGAAGGGTATTGCATGACGGATGGAACGCCGCTGACACTTTCGGAGAAAGACCAGAAGTGGCCGGGATTAGAGGAAAAATAAGAAATATCTAACAACAACATAAGAAAGTAAAAAGAAGTGATGATGTATATGAAAAACAATACATCATCACTTCTTTTTAATAATTGATTCCGTTAACAATTTGATGCGAACAGTAACGATGAGATTATTTCGGGTGTTTGGGATACAAGAAACTGCTTGATGGAGAAAAATAAATAGGTTATCATAAAGACAGGAAAAGATTGCGGAGGGAAAATCGAAAAGGAAAGAGGTGAAAACTAAGCATTTGTGCACGAAAACAAATTGCGATGTTGCGGAATCGTGATTCACACAAACAGGAGGAAGCAATTTGAAAAATGCACCAGACAAGCTCCAGTGGCATCCGGCATTCTGTGCCGCTGCGGGGCTGGAATTCCATGAAGACATTGAACGGCTGGAGTTAAATCCGGAATACAATCTGAGCAAGGAACCAATCCGCATTGATCTTCTTATTATAAAAGAAGAAAGTGACAGACGAATTAAGAATGAAATTGGTCATATCATGAAAAAATATAATGTGATTGAGTATAAGAGCCCGGAAGATGCACTGACTATTGATGATTTTTATAAGACAGTTGGATATGCATGTCTGTACAAAGGTTATGGAGAACGTGTAGATGCAGTTCCAATCAACGAACTGACAGTATCTATTTTCAGAGCAAAGCGACCAGAGAAAATGTTTTTGACATTGCAGAAGTATGGACATAAAATAAAAGAAAAATATTCGGGAATTTATTATGTGACAGAACGGTTGCCGTTTCCAGTGCAGATTATTGTGACACAGGAATTAGAGCCGCGTGAGCACAGGAGTTTGAGGATTTTGTCCAATCATGCAAAGAAAGAAGATGTGGAAGAATTCCTGAGAAAAGCAGAAGAAATGAACACACCGCGTGATCGGCAGAATGTTGAGGCTGTGTTACAGGTAAGTGTCAAGGCAAATGATGAGTTGTATCGTGAAATAAGGAGGGATGCGAATATGTGTGATGCGTTGAGAGAATTGATGAAGGATGATCTGGAAGATGCCAGAAAACTGGGAGAATCGGAAGGGGAAGTACGTGGAGAAGCAAGAGGTAAAGTCATGGGAGAAGTTGTAGGAGAAGCAAAAATCATTCTTAAAATGAACCACAGCGGAATGTCCCCGGAAAACATTGCATCCATCACAGGCAAGGATCTGGATGAGATCAATGCAATATTGGAAGGAAAGGTTCCAGTGATATTATAAGTAGCATATAAAAACAATATAAGAAAGTACAAAGAAGTGATGATGTATAAGAAAAAACAATACATCATTACTTCTTTATTTTGATGGGAAAAATCAAGTTGACTGTAGAAGTACATGGGTATATGATCAAAATATGGGAATAAAGTACTGAATTAATAAAAGCATTTAGAAATGATATAGAAAATACATAAAGAGAAAAGGAGCATGTAGTTATGAAGAACAGAAAGAAGGTTTTTGCCTTTTTACTCATTTTTGTTATGATAGTGACTTGTATTTCACCACAGCAAATTAATGCAAAAACGACAGGTAAAAAAGTTGCAGTAACGAGAGAAGAGTGGATTTGTGCATTATTAAAGCAAGCGCATATTAAAACAGGAAAAGTTTCCAAATATCATTTTTCAGATACCAAGAAGAGCAGTAAGAAAAAAGTTATCGAGACAGCATATTCCCGAGGGATTCTTCCGGTAAAAAAGAACAGTAAAAAATTTTACCCGAAAAAAGCTGCAACCCGTGAGTTTATGGCAGTCACGACTGTACGAGCGCTGGGATTTCAGGCAAATAAAGCAGTTTCGCCAAAGTGCAAGGATAAAAAGAAGTTAAAATATCCAGCGGAAGATAAGGTGGCATTAAATCAGAAGATCATATCCCTTAAGAAAAAACAGTTTCTTCCGAAAAAAGCAATTACCAAGGCGGAAAAGAAGAAAGCGCTACGTGTCGTTAAGAAGCTTAACAATACAGGAAAAGTCAATCCAGAACATAAAAATGTTGTGACATATCAAAAAGATGTGGAACAGATATTAACTGATACGGAATCATCCTATACGGTTATCCCACAAGGGGATATGTTGCTGGTCTGAAAATATGCAACAAATAAAAAGTGGAAAAGTGATTCTATTACCAAAGAAAACAGGAACAGATAATCAGCTTGCATTGAAGGTAAAAAGTGTTACAGATGCAGGAAATGGAATGCTGCAAATCATTGGTGAGACACCTGATATTTCAGAAGTTTATCAGAAAGTGGACATACAGAAAGAAAAACAAGCGGATATGTCCATGTTTGTTCCAAATGAAGATGTGGTCGCTTCCGTAAGCAATTTAAATAGTGGATTAAAAGGTGCAAGCATACAGGCAACGGTATCAGCTGAAAATGGGAAAATAGTCGAACTGAAAGAACAGAAATTAGGAACCGTCGGGACTTTTTCGGGAAGTGTGGAGCTCTCAGCGCCAAAGGTTACAGCGATTGTAGATGCCGATTTTTCAAAGAGGCTGCATCCGGTATACCGTGAGGTTTCAGTTTCGTTGAATGAGGATATTACAGCAAAAGCAGAATTGAAATTCTCGAGTAAAGGAGTAGGTTCAGAGAAAATTTATGTTGGTCATGTGTCAACATATCTTGGAGATGGATTGTATGCAGATGTGGTGTGTTATCTCAACGTTTCCGCAGATGGAAAAGCAACGATCCAATATAAACTTGCGAATACACTAACGGCTTCTTATATAAATGGTGATTTTCGAATAAATGAAGATAGTAACGGAAGCTGGGAAGGAACAAAAGCAGAAGTCAATGGACAGCTTTTAGGGGAACCACAGTTGAATCTTAGATTTTTTGGATATTGGTTTGATGAAAAATTGTATGGATCGATCGATATTGTCGGTGTGCAGGCAGATATTGGACCTAAACTGAAGGCAACCGCAACAGTTCATGATACGGAACCAAAGCTGTGTACGAATCTGGATTTGTATGGTTATGCTTCAATTGGCATGAATACAGACTTTGGAATTGGAAAGTGGTTGAAAAATCATACTAAGATTACGCTTACGAAGGTGATTTTGGATAATAATGCCGCAAATCCATTGCATGGAACGTGGCATTATGAAGATGGGAAGAGTACAGAAACTACAAATAAGAATAATAAGGGAAAAAATGATCTTGCAATAAAAGCATATAAAAAATTCTATAAAAAGAACTTGTCCAAAGAATGTGATTTTTATTTTTTTGCGGATCTTAATAATGATGAATTAAAAGAGATGATAGCTGTGAGTATAGGTGCAAGGGCTGCTATGTATATTTATACTTATTATAACGATAAAGTGGTAAAATGTATGGATGGCTTTTTTAATGAGCTAGGTGTTGTGGAAAATAAAAAATATTTTGCAGGATATGGAAGTGGTGGAGCATCATATTCTTCGATTTATTTATGTGAATTAAAAAATGGAAAAGTAAATATCATAGATACTTATCGTTATGATGATGGGGTGTGTACGAAAAATGGTAAAAAAATATCTGTGGATGAATTTACAAATGTACAAAAATCCATTAATTGGGATAAATATAACAGCTATAAAATGTATATAAAATTTTTGAATTAATATTGGAAGAATTACTAACAGAAGGCAGAAAAAATGAATAACACTGCGTGATCGGCAGAATGTTGAAGCGGTTGTTTTACAGGTAATGTTAAAGCAAATGATGAACTATATGTCGTAAAATAAATTCGGTGGTGTGATGTCAAGAGATAAATAAAAAACTCAACTTTTTCACCGGAAAATCTGGTATAAACACTTGATTTTCAAGCAAAATAATTAAATAAATTGGTGCATTGACATAAAAAGCACCTAATCTTTGGTACAATGAAATGATAAGGTATTTGTGATTGAGGATTTACGAAAGAAGCATTCATTTATGCCCTGAATCAGGAAAAATATCTGCGTGTGTTCCTGACTGATAGTGAAGTTCCAATGGACGATAATGCCAACGAACGGGCAATCCGTGGATTCTGTATCGATAAAAAGAACTGGTATATGTATTAGAAGAATTACGGAATATGGGATCATTCCCAAAATCAGAAGAGTTTAACAGGCTTTTACCATGGTTCGATGACCTGCCGGAAAGATTCCAGACAAGAAAGCAGAAATAGAACAAGCCGCCCGATGGGCGGCTTATTTTGAAAATCAAGGTACGGATGATTACCTACTTACGGTAAAAGTGAAAACCAAGACTTCGAGCTATTTAACGAATTGGAAAAAGCGCACAGATATATCTTACGATTCTGTGTAAATCGCCAAGACCTTTCCCTTTTTAACTTTAACCTTGAAGCCTAATCCAAGATCCGGTTGTGTTACATAACATTCTTTAAATGTTGCGCTAGGATAAGATACTTTGCCGTCAGTACCGCCAGTTGAATAGAATTTGCAGTTCTTTGCAAGGGTAAATGTGATTCTTTTGTATTTCATAGTATCACCATTAAAGTATTTATCAGTTACCTTCGATGAGGATGTGGATTTTGCAAAAGTCCCTTTGATGACCAATTTATTTCTTTTTAATTGCATGGAATAAATGCCGTCTTTTTGTCCGTTCATCAAGCTGTAATAATAGTTTGTTTTTGTCTGATGAGTAGCAGCCAACGCACTGACCGGCATCATGCATCCTAGTATCAAAATTAACGTGGCAATTACCATGGATCTCATTTTTTTTCTCATAACCGAATCCTTCCCTTCTATTGTGCTAAAACAGTTGATTGATTTCATAGTACTTTGATAAGTCAATAAAGTCAAGTGCGCAAGCATTTGAAGTAGGATTGTTTATAAACCATTGTGACTGTTCAGGCTCCAATGTCATTTAGACAATATGTAATGACCTCCGATTTGTAGCAACGTGGATTTACCTGTATACTATGAATTGGAAAAAATAATGGTAACAGGGATTACCGCATACAAATGGAGGTCATCAAATGAATTATAACACAGTTTACGTAGGAATGGATGTTCACAAAGAAAGTTTTACACTTTGCTCAATGACAATTGAAGATGAGAAAGCTTCTCACTACCAGAAAACAGAAGCTGATTATAAAAAGGTTCTGAAATATCTGGAGTTTCTTCGTACCATTTACGGAGACAATGCTAAATTTATATGCGGTTATGAGGCTGGTTGCCTAGGTTTTACACTTTATCATCAGCTGATTTCACAGCATGTGGAGTGTATAATACTTGCTCCAACTACTATGCTGGAGCAGCGCAGCAAAAAGCGTATTAAGACAGATAAACGTGATGCTGAGATTATTGCGAAATGCTTGGCCCAACATAACTACAGTCCTGTTCACATACCAACTGCCACAGATGAGCAGATAAAGGAATTCCTTCGCATGAGGGATGATCATAAGCTTGATCTAAAAAAGATCAAACAACAGATCCTTGCATTCTGTCTTCGCCATAATTATCGCTATGATGGTAACAGTCATTGGACGGCAGCGCATTTATGCTGGTTAAAATCTTTACAGCCTGAGGCTCTATACAAAGAGACCCTCAATGAGTACCTGTTGACATATACTACTCTTAACGACAAGATTGAGCGTTTTGACAAGCGCATTGAAGAGCTTGCATCAAAAGATGAATACAAGGAATCTGTTCAGAAACTGCGTTGTTTTATTGATGTCAGAACTCACACTGCACTATCTGTACTTGTAGAAGTAGGTGACTTCAATCGTTTTGCAAGTGCCAAGAACTTTGCATCTTATCTAGGTCTGGTCCCGGGTGAGAATACTAGTTCAGATGATCGCAATCTGCTTGGAATTACCAAAGCTGGCAATCGACATGTTCGCTTATTGCTAACAGAGGCTGCTCAAAGCTATGCTCGCGGTCAGATTGGCTACAAATCAAAAGATTTGAAATCCAGACAATCAGGCAATTCAGCACAGGTGATAGGCTATGCCGACAAAGCAAACGAAAGACTAAGACGCCGGTACTACAAGATGGTGCTTGGTCAGAGTAAAAAACACAATGTAGCAAAAGTAGCGGTTGCAAGAGAGTTAGCATGCTTCATGTGGGGCATGATGACTGAGCACATATCATGAGGGATAAATCACACTGTGCTGCTAATATCAAGGTCAAGCCGCTAAAGCGGTGCTTTGCAACCTTGACATCATCATCCCACTGTGATAGTGGGTAATCAAGCAGATGTAAGATGGCTTATGCCACATACATTTGGCCAGTAACAACTGAAGACATTCTGAAAGGGCTTCGGCCATTTCAAGGTTCGAGCCATCTACGACCTAACTATGTTGGCACAGTATAAGCTGTGATCCACGCTTTTAGACGGTAGAGCTCACGGCGGACCATTGACCTGTAGGTAACCAATCCACGTATATCAGAGTGGCCAATGCCGGGAACTGATACTCCGAGGCTCTCTCAGGGTGTCTTCAGACAATTAAATAAAAAGTTTGTGGTGGTCTTTGACAAAATTTACTCTTGACAAAGGTCATTACATATCAGTTAGCGATAAAGTGGGGATCTTTCAGTACTTACCGGTAGATTCCATGCAGACATCCGTACAGTTGTACTTAGAAAGCCAGTCACACAGTTCCTGTAGCCCCTTGGTAAAGGAAGAGAAGCGAGCTTCTTTATGCTTGGTACGTTTCAGAAAATCAGTGATACCGATAAGCCATAAATCCATGTTTTATGGACAGTATGTTTCTGAAAAATAATTAGTACCTTTGCGAAAAGAGGATTTTATGCAATTGGTGCTTTAAAAACATACCGGATGCTTTCTTCATTCGGAATCAGGAAGAAACTCAGCGAATTCGCTGCACTTTTGTATGTGACACATTCAGATTTTAACCTTGTGACAGTTAAAAGCAAAAATTACTATGTGTACCGGTATGAAGGAAAACTTAATGGCATCGAAAATGCTGTTGTTCTTTTGAGCTACCCGGAAAAAGCATTTGGAAACCCGAAAGCATTGCGGGCTTTTCTCAGCACCGATGCATCATTATCAACCAATGAACCGTGTCGCATTGCAGACATTCAGCTATTTTGATACCGGAGTAAGGGCTTCCGGAGCCGAACCGGAGCGTTTTTATCATGGATTTGTACTTGGGTTGCTGGTGGATTTACAGGGCAGCTATTATGTAAAATCTAACCGGGAGAGCGGATTTGGAAGATATGATGTCATGCTGGAACCGAAAAAACCGGGAAAAGACCCAGCAGTGATTCTGGAATTTAAGGTGCGGAGCACAAGAAAAGAAAACAGTCTGGAGGAAACCGCGCAGTCGGCACTTGCACAGATTAAGGATAGAAAATACAGCGAAGAACTGAAGGAAAAGGGAATTGCAGGAGAGCAGATCAAAGAGTATGGATTTGCATTTGAAGGAAAGAATGTGCTCATTGTGGATTGACTTGGATGGTGTAGTTGAAAAAAATTGAAAAAATTTAAAATTACACCTAAAGTATTCCAGCCCCCGTCCGATATATATAGCAAGTGAGCAGGGAAACTCCGTTGCTTACTCCACAAGACAAACCTCCCACCGGAGCGTACGGCCGCAAAGAGGAAAATCTTACAAATAAATATCAAATCAATTACAGCATGGAAGCTGTGACTTAATTCAAGGAGGAAATTAATTATGGTAGTACAACACAATCTTACAGCGATGAACGCTAATCGTCAGTTAGGCATCACAACAAGTGCTCAGGCAAAATCTTCAGAGAAATTATCTTCTGGCTACAGAATCAACCGTGCAGGTGATGATGCAGCAGGTCTTAAAATTTCTGAGAAGATGAGAAGCCAGATCCGTGGTCTTGATAAAGCTTCTTCCAATGCGCAGGATGGTATTTCTTTGATCCAGACAGCTGAGGGCGCATTAAGCGAGTCCCACTCTATCTTACAGCGTATGAATGAGTTAGCAGTTCAGGGTGCTAATGATACAAATGAGTCAATCGACCGTGATGCTATCAATGAAGAGTTAGATGCTTTGACATCAGAACTTGATCGTATTGCTTCTACTACACAGTTCAACAAACAGAACTTATTAGATGGCAAATTCGAGTCCAAGAACTTACAGGTTGGAGCAAACTCTGATCAGAAGATTTCTATTTCTATTGGTAACATGAATGCATCTGCTTTAGGCTTACACAATATTTCTGGAACAACTTCACAGGCTCAGACAGGTAAGAAGGTAACCGGCTTTACATTTGGCAAGTATTCAACAACGACTATTGCGGACTCTAAGTTTTCTGTGCAGGCAACTAGTGCAATTGCAAGTTTACAGGCGATTGCTTCTAATGAGGCAGATTCTGCAGGATATATGAGACAATTAGATATGGCAACTGGTAGTGCATATTATTTGGATGCAGATAATGCCAAGTATTCTACTGCAAGTGCTGCTATGGGTGCAGATTTATCTAATATGAAAGCTACAATTTCTGATGCAATTACTGCAAATGCAGCTACATACGCAGATGTAGAAAACGTAACTGCAGATAAGGCAACGGTTGGTAAGGGAACAACACTTACCAAGCCGAATGTAAGTGATTATGCAAGCGCAAATGCAACAATTGATGCAGTTCAGAAAGCTATCAATTCAGTTTCTTCACAGAGATCTGCACTTGGTGCATTACAGAACAGATTAGAGCATACAGTATCTAACCTGGATAACGTATCTGAGAACACATCTTCTGCTGAGTCCCGTATCCGTGATACAGATATGGCTGATGAGATGGTTCAGTATAGCAAGAATAATATTCTTGCACAGGCAGGACAGTCTATGCTTGCTCAGGCGAACCAGTCTACACAGGGTGTATTATCACTGTTACAGTAATTAGAGCTTCTAATTTAAAAATAAGAATAAAAGAGTTGGCTTTGCCAACTCTTTTATTTTAAAGAAATAGAGGATTCCGAATGCAGGATAAAATAGTAAATTTATATGACAGATTAAAAGTAATATCAGCTGATTTCTTAGATTATCAGAAACGGAATGATTTCATGCCGATCCGGGAATGCCTAAATGAGATTCAGGAATTTGCAGTTTGGTTTATGGGGGAAAAACAATTAGATATAGATGACCAGACCTGGCAGAAATTAAATAAAAGGCTTTTGGATACCCTTGGTGATATTGTGCAGTCAGTTGAACAGCAGGATTATGTATTGATGCATGATGCTGTTACCTATGGATTGATGGAATATTTAAAGGCTTTTATGTTTGATGCTCTGGAGGAGGCAGATCAATGACATTATATGATAAGAATGTAAATACACTGACACAATATTATCCCGGGATGGATGAAAATATCAAAGAAGCTCAGAAAAAAGGGAAAGATACTACTAAGATCGAAGAATTGTTGTCGGAGGACAATGAAAGAATATTAAAAATTACCAAAGATGGACATTCGTGTTTTCTGGCAGGAAAAAGGAGTGCAAAGCGTCCGCCGCATGAGTGGCTTTTGGAACAGGAAGATTTTAAGGTCGGCTATACCTATATATTTATGGGTATTGGGAATATTGGATATTTACGGGAACTCATTGAACACGTAGAAGTACGGCTCAATATTATTATATACGAACCTTCTTTTCATATTTTTTTAAAAGCAATGGAAGAAATAGACTTAGAGAAGGGAATGAAGAAGCATTTTATTTTATTTTGGGTTGAAGGGTTAGGAGAAATGTCGCTTGATAGGTTTGACGTAATACTGCCAAGACTATTAAGACTGGAAAATCTTAAACATTTACAGCTCTTTATCCTTCCAAACTATGATGTTATATTTAAGGAAGAATCCGAAAAACTGATTGAAAGGTGTCAAAATATAGCATTGAACAATCGAGTTGCCTATAATACGGCAATGGCATTTGCTGAAGTTACGACCGTAAATGTATTGCGGAATGCAAGATATTTATGTGATGGATATAAAACAATTCAGCTATTTCGGACGATACCAATGGATATTACAGGGATAGTTGTAGCAGCAGGTCCATCTTTGAATAAAAATATAAAGGAGTTAAAGAGAGCAAAAGGAAAAGCTTTTATCATTGCGGTAGATACAGCATTAAAACCTTTACTTAGAGAGGGAATAATTCCGGATATGTTTTTCATCGTAGATGCAATGAAACCACTAGATCTGGTGGACATGAATGGTGTTGAACAGATTCCGATGGTTACAACCTTAAATGCGACACCGGAAATTCTTGAATTTCATCAGGGAAAGAAATTTTTCTTTGATGAATCGTATCGGTTTGCAGAAAAAATCATGATAAAAAGTGGATTGCGCTGGGGAGATGTTGCGACGGGAGGATCAGTTGCAACCAATGCATTTTCGTTACTTTATAAGATAGGGTTAAAGACGATCATTCTCGTTGGACAGGATCTGGCTTTGACTGGAAATAAGACGCATGCGGATGGGACGTTTGAAGAAAAAATGCCGGAAATTGACACTTCTAAGTACGAATGGGTAGAAGGAAATTATGAAGAAAAAGTGCCGACAAGAACAGATTTACATGTGTTTTTAGAGTGGTATAAATCCAGTATCAGAGAGTATAAAGAACATGTAAAAGATTTTCGGGTTATCAATGCAACAGAAGGTGGAGCTAAAATAGAAGGTACAGAATTGATGACATTAAAAGAAGCCATTGAGCAAACCTGTACAAATGAGATAGATATTTCCAGATGTTTAGAAAAAATAGAGCCTATGCTAAATAAAGAAAATCGGGAATGGGCAAAAAAATATCTGGCAAGTATACCGGAACAATTCGATAAATTAAAAACAGATGCAGTAAAATTGAGAAACAACCAGATGGAGGGAAAGCAATATATAACATTACTCACTAAAATAAAAAAACAAATCAGAAAAATAGAAAGCCAGGATGTATACCAGTTAGTCATATTTACCATGCCATCAGCAACGCAGATTATGCGTAATGAAGAGTTTGAGAGGTTGGAAAACATGAGAGAGGAAGGACTGGAGCTTGCAAGAAAAGGAAAACTTTATATGAAATTGGTCGCAGACGCATCTGAATTGTTAAGAGAAGAATCTGAAAAAATATTTGCCAATATAAATGAGAAGGCGTGACAAAAGATGAAAATAGATATTGTAATTGCCGTTGCACAGTGTGGTGGAGTGGAAAATGTCATTAATGAAACAGCATCTTATTTACAGAAACAAGGATGGAGAATAAGAGTTGTGCAGCTTATATGGGAAGGTGTAAACTGGCTAAACAGAAGTGTTTCATTTTATCCCTTACTGTTTGGAAAAGACAATCATGATCTGGAAGAACTGGTAAAAGCCTATGGTGATTTTATAAAAAAGGAAGGAGAACCAGATGCTGTACTTGCGACAG
>OHKV01000880.1_pt1 | contig 11764 bp, 10 predicted proteins | sample 1568951 | NCBI WGS metagenome assembly OHKV01 (sample SAMEA3879528, study PRJEB24766) | human gut metagenome | biome: human-associated habitat; feature: feces | place: USA | collected 1985/1987
CTTACAGTTCATTTCTCTCATATTCACTTTCCGTTGCTTTTGCTTAAATTGTGCACACAGCCCGTCATTCGTTCGCAACCTCGGTTTGCCTCTCCAACGGAGTTCCAATAGAAACCGTGAGTTCAATGCTTGGTCACAAGAACATAAAGACAACCCAGGTGTATGCCAAGATTACCAAGGAAAAATTGAGCAAAGACGTGGAAAAGTTGTCTCAGCAGATTAATAACATTGAGGAATTCACGTTTGGAAATGTTTGCAACGATAATACTAACACTATAAATGGCAGAGTATGAAACGACAAGTGATAACAATACAAGAAGATATGGTCATCTACGCCCCACATCATGGTGAGGTGTGGATGACAGTTTGGGAGATTGCCGAACTGTTGAATGTAACAGGGACAGCAGTGAAGAATACCATCAAGCGCATTTGGAAACAAAGTGTGCTGAAAGATTTCCAGCATTCTCAATACATCAAACTTGAAAATGGATATTCTGCGCATGTATATGATATGGAAGTGATTATCGCCATAGCACTTCAAATGGATACATACCAAGCCTTGTTGTTCAGACAATGGCTTATCAGTAAGGTTGTGAACCGCAAGGATTGCCAAGCAGAGCAAGTAAAACACGAGTATCCGATGATTATTGTGATGAACGGAACGATGCCAAGAGGTGCAAGTTAGAATCTCTCATCTTTTAATAAGATTCCTACACCTTTATAATATAATAGCGTACAGGGGAAACGATTTTTGTCGTTGTACCCTGTACGCTATTTTTGTTTCGCTATTATGAAGCAGTACCCTTCTCTTGTGAAACAGTGCCGTCGATTATCGGCTTGCGGTAATTACCAGTGAGAAGTGCTTGTATCTCGGATTCCGGATAGAGGGTTTTGCCACATAATATAATGTAGGGCAAGATGCCTTGCTTGCGATATTCCTGCAAGGTGCGGCGACTAAGCTTCAAATGCTCGGAGAGTTCCTTGTCGGTGAGGTATCGCTCCCCGTCCAAAGGTGGGTTGTAGGACTCGATGAATGAGGATAGCCAGTTGTTGGCTTTCTTCAAGGATTGCATGGCGGTGTCTATCGACTTGCTCTCATGCGTAAGAAGTTGGTTCATGTTCATTGTTTACAATTTGGATTAAGTGGTGAATATAAAATGTGTTGGCTCGCCCATGGTAAAGTTTTCGGCTTTGCCTTGGGCGAGTTTGGTTTTATGCTATACCGATTTGATTCTGGCGATAAGCGGAACGATGGCTTTGACCTCTTCGGGACAGTAATAGAATTGGCGACCTATCTGGGTATGCCCCAAGAAACGGCGGTCACGAAGTTTTTGTAAGGTGCGCTGGCTGATGCGAAGCTGCTGGCAGACCTCATGACCTGTAAGCCATTTGTTCAGACGCTTGCCGTTAGCCTTATGCTTCAGCAACTCAACTTTCTTTACCAAGGCATCGTATCTTGCCATCATCAAGTCGAATGCCTTCTTTTCCATTGTTACTACTTCCATATTCTCTGTTTTATTGGTTCAACAAATTCGGGTGCAAAGTTAATGTGTGTATGTTGAAAAACAATGAAAATGAATAACTGTGGCAGTGCTTTTCTGGGGTTTGCCGACCGCTTGGCAAGAAAAATCAAGAAAATTATACGTGGGTCATTAATGAGTTGTTAAACGGGTATTTCGCAAATGGTTAATTTTGCCGCCGAGAAATAAAAACAACGAATTATATAACATTTCAAACGGAATTAGGATGGAAGTAATAACAATGGAAAGTGCAGCCTTCAAAAAGCTGACAGAACAGTTGACAGAAATAGTCCAGTACGTGCGATTGGCAAAAATGGCATTTCAAGAGAACTTGACGGGTAAGGGATTGAAGCCGATGTTGACCAATGACGATGCAGCTAAGATGCTTGGTGTGAGCAAGCGCACCTTGCAGCGAATGCGCTCAGAGAACCGCATTGATTTTATTAAAATTGGTAATCAATGCCGATACCAAGTTGAAGCCATTGAAAGAATGGTTGAGGAACGAACAATAACAAAGGAAACATGAGCATGGAAGATGGAACATTGAGAAAACTGGAGTTATATCTCCATGACCTACACAAAAAGATAGACGGCATCTACGACATGCTGATGTTGAGACACGAACGAGAGACGGAGCAAAAAGGAAGTTCTGCCATCAATGAAAAATTGCTCGACAACCAAGATCTCTGCCTCTTATTTCAAATCTCCCCTCGTTCCCTTCAACGCTATCGCAGTCTGGGAGTGCTTCCCTACAAGCGTTTGGGGCAGAAAACCTACTATACGGAAGAGGATGTAATGCAGTTTGTAGAGAATAATGTCAAAGAATTCAAGAAAGAGAATGTGGAGCATTACTTGACTCGCATTCATCAGAAATTCAAATAACAACAGTATTCACCATTAAACATTTACAATTATGGTACAAAAGAAAAAGAGTGATGAACAGGACGTGCTGGTAGTCCGTGACGAAAAGACGGGCGAGATCAGCGTCGTCGCCGGACTCAGCAGAGACGGCACCCCGAAGCGAGCGCCCGCCAAGGCGGAGAACACGCCCGACTTCCTGCGTTTTGACCGCAACAGCGACTTGATGGACAGTTTCTTTAGAAACTTCTTCCGCCAGTGCAAGGAGCCAAGCCGATTCGGATTCTACCGCATAGCGGCAGACCAGGTGGAAAACCTGCTTGGCGTGATGAAGGAGTTGCTGAAAGATCCGGAGGCTAACAAGGAGATTCTTTCCGCCCACAAGGTTGACACCTCCAATTATGAGAACGAGGCAAAGCAATCGGAAGGTCAGGCGAAAGAAACCGCATCATCGGACGATGCGTCCAAGACGCAAGCTAACACAGAAAAAGAGAATGTATCATCTGAACAAACCAACGAAAAAGAGAACGACATGGAACAGAAACCAGAACAGACCGCAACCGAACAGCAGGCACAGACCGCTGCGGGTGTAAAGCAGAACCTCATTAGTGGTAACGATGTGAACCTGCAGGAACTTGGTGCCAAATATGGCATAGACTTCAATAGTATCAATGAGAAGGATATGAAAGCTCTGCTCAACTACGGCAAGACGGGGCTTGTGATTGTGAAGCCGACCTTCGGCGGTGAACAGATAGAGATACAGGCCCGTCTGTCATTCCGCAAGGACGATAACGACCAGTTGCAACTCGTGCCGCATTTCGTGCGCAACGAGCCTAAACTCGATGTCGCTTACAAAGGCTATACCTTCACTCCTGAGGACAAGAAGAACCTGTTGCAGAACGGCAACCTCGGAAAGGTAGTGGATTTCCCCGACAAGAATACAGGTGAGCTGCGTCCTCATTTCATCAGTATCGACCGTCTCACCAATGAGATTGTTGACATCCCTACCAACAAGGTGCGCATACCCGATACCATCGGCAAGACACCTATTACCAAGGACGACAAGAGAGTGCTCTACTCAGGTATTCCGCTTCGCAAGGAGATTGAGCTTGCCAACGGGCGCAAGTTTACACCGCTGTTGCAGGTGAATGTGGAACAGCGTGGCGTGGAGTTCGTGCCTGGCAGCACAAGACAGGCGCAAGGTCAGAAACAGAATGGAGACAAGAAGCAAACCGCTGACAAGCAGGAGCAGAAGACGGATGGTGATGCGGGCGGCCAGAAGAAGCAGCAAGATCCCAACCACTGGCTCAATGAGGACGGGACCATCCGCCGACTCAACACCTATTTCAAGAAGGAACTGACCGAGCAGCAGAAGGACGACTATGTGGCAGGCAAGACCATCGAGATCAGGGAAGTGCCGAACAAGAACGGCAGCGGTACCTATACCGCCTATGTGAAGTTCGACTTCGACAAGATGCAGCCACGTTCCTACCGCAACAATCCAGACCTCAAACAGGCGAAGGAACAGATTCCGACCAACGAGAACAAGGTACAAGTCGCCGTCAACGAGCAGGGCAAGACCCATGAGGTGACCAAGCACACTAAGGAGCCGCTGAGTCCGGGACAGTCTGCGCCAAAGAACGATAAGCAGCAGAAGGAACAGAACGCCGAGGAACAGAAGCCAAAGAGAAAGGCAAGAAGCGTGAAGATGTAGTTGCCGCCACTTGATCCACAGAGTTAATCATCCATCATAACAATCGACATCTGCGACCGTCTATCCCACGGTTGCAGATGTCACAAAAACAACAGACAATGAAGACAATCATCGCAGAGAAACCAAGCGTAGCCAAGGAAATCGCCCACATTGTGGGAGCTGACAAGCGTGAGGAAGGCTATATGCAGGGCAATGGCTATTATGTGACATGGGCATTCGGACATTTAGTGCAGCCAGCCATGCCGGAAACTTACGGCATGAAGGGATTCCATGCAGAGAATCTGCCTGTGATTCCCGACCCGTTCGTTCTTGTTCCCCGACAAGTCAAGACAGAGAACGGCTACAAACCAGATGCAGGTGTGCTTGCCCAGATTAAAATTATCGGCAAGCTGTTTGACAGCAGTGAGCGCATCATCGTAGCAACCGATGCCGGACGTGAGGGAGAGTTGATTTTCCGATACCTCTATGTGTATCTCGGTTGCCAGAAACCTTTCGACCGTCTCTGGATCAGTTCGCTTACGGACACCGCCATCCGTGAGGGACTTCTGAACCTCAGGGATGGCAAGGAGTATGACAATCTCTATCATGCAGCCAAGGCACGAAGTGAGGCAGACTGGCTCGTCGGCATCAACGGCACGCAGGCCCTGACGATAGCTGCAGGACGTGGCACCTATTCCGTAGGTCGTGTGCAAACTCCGACCCTTGGCATGGTGTGCGAACGCTATTGGGAACACAAGCGTTTCGAGTCGAAACCGTTCTGGCAGGTACACTTCGGTGTGGTTGATGCAGACAGTGGCAATATACTGAAGTTCACATCTGCCAACCGATGGACAGACAAAGCCACCGCAACCGACATATATAATAAGGTGAAAAATACCGGTTCTGCCATCATCACAAAGGTCGCAACCAAGCGAAAGGTGGAGAAGGCACCGCTCCTTTACGATCTCACCACCTTGCAGAAAGAAGCCAACTCCCAGCATGGCTTCACGGCAGAGCATACACTCTCCATCGCCCAGAAACTCTACGAGGCAAAGTTCATCACCTATCCAAGAACATCAAGCCGCTATATTTCGGATGATGTATTTGCCACCCTTCCCAAACTCTTCAAGAATCTGGAGAATCATTCGGAATATGGAGAAAAAGTGAAACTCTTGCCTGGCAGTGAGGACTACAGCAAGAACAGCGTGAATGCCGCCAAGGTGACCGACCACCATGCCCTGCTCATCACAGAAAATGCAGCCATTGGTCTTTTCAAGGACGAGAAAACCGTTTATGACATGATATTGTGCCGAATGATTGAAGCGTTCTCGGCAGACTGCATCAAGGACATCACATCAGTATCGGCGCAAGTGGATCATGAAGTTGAGTTTGGTATCAGTGGCTCCATCATCCGACAGACTGGCTGGCGAGCATTGTCACTCAAGGAAAAGAACAGCAAGAAGGACAAGAATGCAGACACAACCGACAATGAGGTCAAGGATCAAGTCATTCCCAACTGGCAAGAAGGACAGCATATCACTTTTTCGGGCTGCACCATCACGGAGGGCAAGACCAAACCAAAGCCATTGCATACGGAATCCACATTGCTTGCAGCAATGGAGACCGCAGGCAAAGAGATAGAAGATGATACGATGCGCCAGGCAATGAAGGACAGCGGTATTGGCACACCTGCCACACGTGCCGCCATCATCGAAACCCTGCTCAAACGAGAGTATATGGTGCGCCAGCAGAAGAAACTTGTGCCGACGGAAAAAGGACTCGCCCTGCATTCCGTGGTGAAGAACATGGCGATTGCCAATGTGGAGATGACGGGCAAATGGGAGGCGGAACTTGCCAAGATTGAACGAGGTGAAGCAAGTGCAGACGGGTTCACCCATAGTATCCAAGGCTATACCCGTGAAATCACTGCGGAGCTGTTAGGTTGCGACAGACTTTTCAGCCACAAGGATTCCGGCTGCCAGTGTCCTAAATGCAAGCAAGGTACCATGCAGTTCTTCGGAAAGGTAGTAAGATGCAGCAACAAGGAGTGTGGTATGCCTGTGTTCAAGCAGGTAGCAGGAAAGTTGCTCACTGATTCCGACATCACCGACTTGCTCACCAAGGGCAAGACCAGAACGCTCAATGGTTTCACCAGCAAGCAAGGAAAATCGTTCTCCGCAGCCATTGCCTTTGACGAGAATTTCAACACGAAATTCGTCTTTGCAGAGCGCAAAACAGCAGAAAAGCGAGGAAATGTGAAGAGATACAAGAAATAGTTTGTACCTTTGCCACCGAAACATGGTTCATAAATGGTGTCTTTATTCAGGATGCTTTTATTTACTGTGGATTAAGTGGCGGCACTCGGAGGGATACCGAGTGCCTTTTTCTTGCTTTCACACAAACACCAACCGCCATCCACGGTTTATTATTCACCACTTAATCCATTCAACTGACAAATGAACAGAAAGAAACAGACACAGACAGAGCTGTCCTATTACGGACTGTACCTCTTGAACCACCTCAGAGAGAACCGTTTTCCACAAGCCAGCGATGCGGACTTTATCCGCGAACGTGCAGACCATGCCGCAGAAGTATATGAGCAGGCACGGCGTGATGCCCTCTTTGCCGATGCGGCACAAGAGCTTGCCATGTCAGCATTGCTGAAAGGTCTCCGCTTTTCCAAGTACAGCATCCTGTACGATGTTGTTGACAGTGAGTTTCCCCTGGAGGTAGCAGTAGAAGATCAGGAAGCGTTTGTCAAGAACCTCCTGCCTTTGGTTGACAACGTGTATTCCATTTACGACCTCACCGATGACGATTTTGCCCAGTCACCGGACTACGACCAGCTCTATACAGAGTTGACTGGAGCCGTAGCTCTTTTCATAGAGTCAAATGGCGTACAATAGAAAACAACGTCTGAACGATAACATCAAGGCGATAGAGACAGCATTCATCCTTGACAGGGAACTGCGCACGCCGACCGCCCGTGAGCGTCTCCTTCTGGAGCGTTACTGCGGATTCGGAGGATTGAAGTGCATCCTGAACCCTGCCAGGGAACTGGCGGATGCCGTCCATTGGGCAAAGTCAGACCTTGAATTGTTTGCTCCAACAGTGGAGCTGCATAGACTTATCCGTGAAAACAGCAAGAATGAAAGCGAGTACAAACAGTTGATGGACAGTCTGAAACAGTCCGTCCTCACGGCATTCTACACGCCGTCAGCCATTACAGAGGCTCTGACGGATGTGTTGAAAGAGCATCAGATTATCCCCGAAAAGGTGCTTGAACCCTCGGCAGGCATCGGTGCCTTTGTCGATTCCGTCTTGGATAACAATCCCAAGGCAGACATTATGGCATTTGAAAAAGACCTGCTTACGGGAAAGATACTCCGCCATCTGCACCCGGAGCAGAAAGTGCGCATAGAGGGATTCGAGAAGATAGAAAAGCCTTTCAATGACTACTTCGACCTCGCCATCTCAAATATTCCTTTTGGCGATGTTGCCGTATTTGATCCGTCCTATACAGCCATGAAAGGCATGAGGGCACTTGTCACCAGACGCATACACAACTACTTCTTTGTCAAGGCTCTTGATACGGTAAGGGATGGTGGGTTGGTTGCCTTCATCACCTCACAAGGCGTATTGAATGCCAAAAACAACAGTGCCGCGCGTTTTATGATGCTCTATCATGCTGATCTCGTGTCAGCGATTCGTCTTCCCAACAACCTGTTCACGGAAAATGCCAATACGGAAGTGGGCAGTGACCTCATCATCCTCCAGAAAAACAGCCAAAAGGAGTCGCTGCGAGGAGACGACAACCTGCTTGACACTGTCTATAATGACGAGAACCGCATTCCGACAAACAACTACTTTCTGGAGCATCCGGAACGCATTATCCATACAACGGCAAAGTTGGATACTGACCCGTTCGGCAAACCTGCAATGATATACACGCATGAGGATGGCGTGGAATGTATTGCAGAGGATTTGCGAAAGATGCTCCATGAAGACTTTAAGAAGAACCTCAATTTGAACCGATACTTGGGGATAGAGGAAACAATGTCTGAGGAAGTTAAGGAGGTTGAAGAAACAGAAAAGATAGAAAAAAAAGAGAAGATGAAGCCTTCCATTGAGGTAAAGCAGAACGATACGGTAGTATCCTTGCAAAAGCAGGAAAAGCCTACTGATGATGCAGAGCTATCCCAAAAGTCCAATCATCAGCAGCCACCAGTCCAAATGACTCTGTTTGACCTTTGGGGAATGGAAGAAGAAAACCGTCAGGCTGTACATTCAACGAAGAAGAAAGCAGAGGTAACAGTGGGTGCTGCCGCCAAGAAAGTGTCAAGGAAGAAAGCAAGTCCGTTGGTAAAAAGCGTCAATCCGACTTTTGAAGTTGTGACAAAGCCTGTGGAAAAAGAAGAAAAGCCTTCGTTGACAGATGCAAAAGAGCAGGAAACAACACAGGAGACAAAACCAATCCTGCCTGGTGATGAACCATACGCAAGCATCTCTTGGGAAGAGAATCCGCCAATCAACGGCTTTTACGAGATGATGATGACCATGGCTCCCGAAGACAGGGTGCTGCTGCGCCAAAAGGCGGAACTGCACCGTCAGGAACAGCTCAAGGCTCTGGGCGTTGAAGATACGCTTGATCCGAAGTTCAAGCCGCCGATGGAACCGATAGAAGTTCTCAAAGTTCAAATCGGGCATGGACAGTCGAAAGGGAATGAGGCAAAAGAAGATTCCAAGACTCAGAGCACATTGAAAGAAACAAATCATGAGCGGGAACAACAAAAAGAGCAAGAAAGAAAACGGGAAGAGCAGGCAAGGAAGAAAGAGGATGTTATGAAGCTCCGTCCATTTGATGAGAAACTGGAAAGTTTTCATCGTGAGGGTTCTATGGTGTTCGACTCTGCCAGAAACATCGGTGTATTGAAAGACCTTACCAAGTATGGTGCTACCTTCATGCCGTTGGATCTGAATATGGAGCAGAAAGAAAAGGCTGTCCTGTATATCGCCCTCCGTGATGCCTATCAGAAACTTTACACCTATGAAGCGGAAGAACAGACGGAAAACAAGCAGATGCGTGAGAGTCTGAATGTCTATTATGATGCTTTCTTCATCCGCTTCGGCAGCCTCAATGCCAAGCAGAATGTGAAGTTCATCCTCATGGATGCCTCAGGGCGCGACATGCTGTCGTTGGAACGGGTAGAAAACGGACAGTTCACAAAATCAGACATCTTCGACCACCCGGTCTCTTTTACGCTTGACGAGGTCAGTCATGTGGATTCTCCAGAGGAAGCGCTCACCGCCTCACTCAACAAGTTCGGCCGTATCGACTTGCCGTATATGACAGAATTATCGGATATGCCGGAACAGGAACTGACGGAAGCGCTTAAAGGGCGCATCTATTACAATCCACTCATAGACGGCTACGAGATTGCCGACCGCTTCATTGCAGGCAATGTAATAGAGAAAGCGGAGCGTATAGAAGAATGGCTGAAGGAAAATCCCGACCATGCAATCGTGAGAGAGTCGTTGGAAGCCTTGAAGGCAAGCATTCCCGAACCGATAGCCTTTGAGGACCTGGACTTCAACTTCGGTGAGCGTTGGATACCTACAGGTGTGTATTCCGCTTACATGAGCCACCTCTTCAATACACAGGTCAGCATCGTCTATTCCGACAGCATGGACGAATATTCGGCAAAATGCAGTATGAAGACCATGGCTATCACGGATGAGTATATGGTGAAGGGATATTACCGCCACTATGACGGCATGAGTCTTCTGAAACATGCCCTGCACAACACTTGTCCCGACATGATGAAGAGCATCGGTGAGGATGAACACGGCAACGACATCAAGGTGCGTGACAGCGAGGGCATACAGCTTGCCAATGCCAAGATTGACGAAATCCGCAACGGGTTCTCTGAATGGCTGGAAGAGCAGTCTGACTCCTTTAAGGAACGCTTGACCACAATGTACAACCGGAAGTTCAACTGCTTCGTGCGTCCGAAGTATGACGGTTCTCACCAGACCTTCCCCGGCTTGGACTTGAAAGCCCTTGGCGGAAAGTATGGTGTCAAGAGTGTGTACCCAAGTCAGAAGGACTGTGTATGGATGCTTTTGCAGAATGGCGGCGGGATATGTGACCATGCCGTAGGTACAGGCAAGACCCTCATCATGTGCATGGCTGCGCATGAGATGAAACGCCTCGGTATGGCTCACAAGCCGATGATTATCGGACTGAAAGCCAATGTCGCGGAGATAGCTGCCACCTATCAGACAGCTTATCCCCATGCGAGGATACTCTATGCCTCGGAGAAGGATTTTTCCACCAAGAACCGTGTCAGTTTCTTCAACAACATCAAGAACAACGACTATGACTGTGTAATCATGTCGCACGACCAGTTCGGGAAGATACCGCAATCGCCAGAACTCCAGCGGCAGATATTGCAGGCGGAGCTTGATACCGTGGAGGAAAACTTGGAAGTGATACGCACGCAGGGCAAGGACGTGTCGAGGGGAATGCTCAAAGGCTTGGAAAAGCGAAAGCAGAATTTGGAGGTGAAGTTGCAGAAGATAGCCTACAGCATCGAGCAGCGCACCGATGATGTGGTGGATTTCCGCATGATGGGCATCGACCACTTGTTTGTGGACGAGAGCCACCAGTTCAAGAACCTCATGTTCAACACCCGTCACGACCGTGTGGCAGGACTTGGCAACAGCGAGGGGAGCCAGAAGGCACTCAATATGCTCTTTGCCATCCGAACCATACAGGAGCGGACAGGCAGAGACTTGGGAGCGACATTTCTGTCGGGAACAACTATCAGTAACTCACTGACTGAGTTGTATCTGCTTTTCAAGTACCTGCGCCCCAAGGAACTGGAGCGTCAGGACATCCGCTGCTTCGATGCGTGGGCGGCAATCTTCGCCAAGAAGACTACCGACTTCGAGTTTAACGTCACCAACAACATCGTGCAGAAGGAACGTTTCAGATACTTCATCAAAGTGCCGGAGCTTGCTGCCTTCTACAACGAGATAACCGACTATCGTACGGCGGAGGCGGTTGGTGTGGACAGACCACAGAAGAACGAGATCCTTCATAATATACCGCCGACACCCGAGCAGGAGGACTTCATCCAAAAACTGATGGAGTTTGCCAAGACAGGTGATGCCACCATCCTCGGCAGACTTCCACTGTCAGAAACGGAAGAGAAGGCAAAGATGCTCATAGCCACGGACTATGCCCGAAAGATGGCGCTTGACATGCGCATGATAGACCCGACTTGTGAGGACCATCCCGACAACAAGGCGAGCCATTGTGCCAAGATGATAGCGGACTATTACAAACGCTATGACAATCACAAGGGGACGCAGTTCGTATTCTCAGATCTTGGCACATACAGACCTGGGGAATTCAACGTGTATTCTGAAATCAAGCGTAAGCTGATAGAGGATTATGGAATACCTTCATCTGAAATCCGCTTCATTCAGGAGTGCAAGAACGAGAGGGCAAGAAAGGCGGTGATAGCAGCCATGAACGAGGGTTCGGTACGAGTATTGTTCGGCTCCACATCTATGTTAGGTACAGGCGTAAATGCACAAAAAAGGTGTGTTGCTATTCATCATTTGGACACACCGTGGGTGCGACATGAAGTCGCATAGATAATTGTTGGAATGATACTTTAAGTAT
>OHKV01000889.1_pt1 | contig 11622 bp, 4 predicted proteins | sample 1568951 | NCBI WGS metagenome assembly OHKV01 (sample SAMEA3879528, study PRJEB24766) | human gut metagenome | biome: human-associated habitat; feature: feces | place: USA | collected 1985/1987
GAAAGAAACGATTTGTATATTACAAATTATTTCTTAATTTTGCATGGCATAAGCAAAAGATACGACATCGCAAGATACCTGTAAACATTTTATTTATGACGAATTCAAGTCCTGATGCTCTTTGGGACGAGTGCCTTGCGCTCATCAGAGGAAGCGTTACGGAGCAACAATATAAAGCCTGGTTTGAGCCTATCGTGTTCAAATCGTTCGATTCCGGCACCAAGACAGTTCTGGTGCAGGTGGACCGGTTTGTATATGAAGTGCTCGAGCAGAACCATGTAGAGCTGCTCACCCGTGTGCTCACACAGGTATTCTGCAACGATGTGAAGCTCACCTACCGTGTCACCGACAGCGGAAGAAAGGGCACGGAGATACCCTCCGACATGCCCGAGAAACCGCTGCCCGACGCAAGGATGCGCGAGACCGGCAGGCAGGGGCAGCCCAAGACACCGCAGCTCAACCCTCAGCTCGACATGCATCTCACCTTCAAGAACTACATAGAGGGTGAGAGCAACAAGCTTCCGCGCACGGTGGGACTGTCCATCGCCGAGCATCCTCACAATATGCAGTTCAACCCTTTCTTCGTTTACGGACCGTCGGGATGCGGCAAGACCCACCTTGTCAACGCCATCGGCGTGCGCTGCAAGGAGCTCTATCCGCAGAAGAGGGTGCTCTACGTAAGCGCCCGCCTGTTCCAGGTGCAGTTCACCGATGCTGTGAGGCAGAACCGCGTCAACGATTTCATCAACTTCTACCAGACCATCGACATGCTCATTGTCGACGACATTCAGGAGTGGGCCACGGCCGTCAAGACGCTCGACACGTTCTTCCACATATTCAACCACCTGTTCCGCAACGGCAAGCAGATAATACTGGCCAGCGACCGGCCGCCCGTAGACCTGCAGGGAATGAAAGACAGGTTGCTCACCCGCTTCAGCTGCGGGCTTATCGCCGAGCTCGAGAAACCCAACGTGCAGCTGTGTGTCGACATACTTAACTCAAAGTGCCGGCGCGACGGATTGAAGATACCGACCGCCGTAATCACCTTCATTGCCTCTACGGCCAACGGCAGCGTGCGCGACCTTGAGGGCGTGATCAACTCGCTCCTGGCCTACTCGGTGGTGTATAACTGCAACATCGACATGCGTCTGGCGGAGCGGGTGATAAAGCGCGCGGTGAAGATAGACAACCGGCCGCTCACCGTCGACGACATTCTCGAGAAGGTGTGCGCCCACTTCAACGTGACCACACAGAACGTTTTCAGCCGCAGCCGCAAGCGCGACTATGTGCTGACGAGGCAGATATCCATGTATTTCGCGCAGAAGTACACCAAGATGCCGGCCTCGCGCATAGGCCAGCTGATAGGCAACCGCGACCACTCGACCGTCATCCACAGTTGCTCAACGATAGAGAAGAGGCTCAAGGTGGACAAGGCTTTCGTGGAAGAAATGAACAGCATAGAGAACGCTTTCCGCCTGAAGAAATAGGCGGTGAGCCACAGCGTTCCTATCTCCGAATAGGGCTGCCCCAGACAAGGCAGCCTTTCGTCGTTTCTATGGCCATGGCGTGGCGCCCGGGTGCGGCTGGCGCCCACGTCGCATAGGCCTGGGCTACGGGTGAGGTTACGGCCGTATGCCGTTGCCATGCGTGGATTGCCTGTTGCGAAACGATGGTGTTCGCTTTGCCGCCCATAGTGTTCGCCGCGGGAGCAATTCAGCCCCCTCATTCCAGTTGTCCTTGCCTTGCGTCCATGTTGCGGCATTTTCTTTCTGTGGTTTCGCCTTTTTTGCTTATCTTTGCAAACCCGGCAAAAAGTCCGGGCATGTTATTTTATTTTTAATTACCAATCAAATGTACAAACCAAATTTCTACAAGCGCGAGGTCTTTGTGTTCCGCCGTTTCGGTCGCAAGGGCTATTCACTCTTTGCTTGTTTGGGGCGTGAGGTGGTGATAAGCACCCTGAGTGCGTTCACCCTTACCCATGCCACGGCCAAAGGCGTCAGCATCAAGCCAATCAAGGCTGACACCATAGCGGCCGCCACAGACAGGGAGATGATTCTCGGCGAGGTCAGTGTGACCGGCACGAGGGCGCCGCTGGCCTCCGGCCGCACCGTGAGAATGGTTCGTGTGCTGACAAAGGCGGACATTGCCGCTGCGCCAGCGCAGAGTGTAAACGACTTGCTGAAGCTCGCCGTCGGCGTTGACGTGAGGCAGCGCGGCCCCATAGGCGCGCAGACCGACGTGAGCATCAGGGGCGGAAACTACGAGCAGATAGCCATATTGCTCAACGGCGTCAACATCTGCGACCCGCAAACGGGGCACAATGCCTTCGATTTCCCTGTTGATATTTCTGAAATCGAGCGCATTGAAGTATTGGAAGGGCCGGCCGGCCGAGTCTACGGCACATCGTCGCTTTCGGGTGCCATCAACATCGTCACTTCTTCGCCAATGCGTACTTCGGCCTATGCGCGCGCCGAGGGCGGAAGCTATGGCTATGCCTCGGCAGCTGTGAGGCTGGCACTGTCGGGCGGCAATGCTGGCAACAGCATCTCGGGCAGCTACACGCGGAGCGACGGCTACAGCCGCAACAAGGCGGGAGGGCTCAATGCCGACTACAGTGGCGGCAAGGCGTTTTACCAAGGCGCCTATGCAGGCGATGGCATCGCCGTGCGCTGGCACGCCGGCATGAGCATAAAAGACTGCGGGGCCAACACGTTCTACGGCGTATCTTCCGACGACCAGTTTGAGCACACCATGAAGACATACACCGCATTGCAGGCCGAGGCCCGTGCCGGGGCGTTCCGCTTGCGTTCTTCTATATATTGGAATCACGGCGCCGACCGCTTCGAGTATTTCCGTGGCTCGGAAGTCAAGAGCCCGTTCAACTATCACCGCTCCGACGTGTTCGGCGTCAGCGTGGGCGGATATTTCGACTCGCCCCTGGGCCGGACCTCGGTCGGGGCAGAGCTGCGCAACGAGGACGTGGTGAGCACCAAGCTCGGCGAACCGCTGTCAAGGCCGCATCATATCCATGGCACCGACCGTGACTATAAGTATGGGCTGAACCGCACAAACGTCAACCTGATGCTTGAGCACAATGTGGTTTGGCGCGGACTGACGGTCTCGGCGGGCCTCGTGGCGGCCAAGAACTCATGGAACGACATGAACATGAGGGTTTATCCGGGTGTCGACATCAGCTATGCCATAGGCCGCTCGTTGACGGTGTTTGCCTCGTGCAACACGTCGTTGCGCATGCCGTCGGTCACTGAGCTGTATTATTCGGTGGACGGTCACAAGGCCGACAAGTACCTGAAGCCGGAAGAGCTGACGGCCTTTGAGGGCGGCGTGAGGTATGCCTCGGGGGCCGTGCAGGCCGAGGCTTCGGTTTACCACAACCGTTACAAGAACATGATAGACTGGGTGCGCCATACGTCCGACGGGCCCGATGCTTCTTGGGAATCGGTGAATTTCACGCGTATCAATGCCTTGGGCGTGGAAGCCTCGCTCAGGCTGGGGTTCGACCGGCTCATGCCTTCGCAGCATGTGTTGCGGTCGTTGGCCGTCAGCTATGGCTACATCGACCAGGACAAGGCCAACACCGACGGCCTGGAGAGCAAGTATTCGCTTGAGTATCTGCGCCACAAGCTGGTGGCCTCGCTTGGCGTCAGCGTGGTGCGCAACGTCTCGCTCGGGCTTAGCTGCCGCTGGCAAGACCGCACGGGGATATACACCGACACCGGTGGTATGAAGCAGTCGTATTCGCCTTATGCCGTGGCCGACGCGCGGCTGGAGTGGCTGGTAAGGCCTTGCAAGATGTATGTCGAGGCCAACAACCTTCTGAACACTACTTACGTAGACTATGGCAACGTGCCGCAGCCAGGATTCTGGTTTGTGGCCGGGGCCTCTGTCGAACTGTGACTGTGACACTGTCAGGCCGGAAGCGCGCCCTGCACCCATGTGTTCCATGCGCATGCGGGGGCCTTCCGGCCTTTTCGTGGGGCGGCGTCGGCGGCTTCGCCCACCAGTCACACTGTTGCCGTGGCATTGGTCTTGGCATCTCGCTGTGTGTGCAGCCAATGCCGCGAGGTAGCTGTGGCGTGGCCATCGGTGCCGTGTCGACGGTTGACGGTGCCGATGGGTGTATGTCAGAACGCATCGTGGGGCAGGCGCCAATGACACCTGCCCCACGTTGTAAGCAGTTGCTGCCGCGGCAGCCCCTTTGTCATTTCTTGACTATACGCTTGGCCTCGCCGTCGGTCTTCACTATGTATACTCCGGGAGCGAGCCCCGAGAGGTCGGCCTCTGTGCCCCTTTGGCGCCTCAGGCAAGTTCCGGCAAGGTTGAATATGGCTATGTCGTGCATTGTGTCCACATCGGTATGGGCCGTCTCTACGCCCGACGTTGACCCGATGGTGATGGTGAGCGAGTTGTTGCTGTCAGGCCCGATGGTCAGCGGTGTGAGGCCGTTGAGGCTGAACACCTGCACCTTGAACTTGTCGCCGGCTTTGGCGTTGGGCAGCGAACCGTTGAATGTCACCGTCTTTTTTTCATCTTTTCCAATGTAAATGTTGCTGATGAAATAAGTGGTTCCGTGCGAGTTGTTTTGCGGGAACAGGTAAGCATACAGTTTCCCGCCGTAGAAACCGTTGGTGCACCCGATGCTGGCAGTGAACGTGATGTCGTCGGCCGAGGCGTTGTCGGCGTCGGCCATGGCTATCGGCGCTGCCATTGTGAGCTTCGGTTGGCCTGATGGCGTCTCGTTCACGCTGATTGTTCGACTGTCGCCCAACGGTGTTCCGTATTCCGTTATCACTAAGAGGTCGTAGTTGCCGGTGGCGTTCGGGGCCGTCATGGTAAACTCCAGGTTGACGCTTTCGCCCTGTGGCACGTCGATGAGTGTTATTTCCGACTTGTCGGTTATCTGCAAAGAGCCCTGCGGCGCTATGGCAAGCTGAATGTTGCCCACATATTCTTTGCCGCTGTTGCTTAGTGTAGCCTCTACCGTAAACTGCTGTCCGGCATACGGGGTCGACGTGGCGTTGATGGCCGTCGTGGTTATTTCAGGCTCGCTTTCTGTCGGGTATGAGAATTTGATAGACCCGTCTTGTTCGGTCTTTGCGACTATGTATTGGCGCTGCGTTATCTTTGTGAGCATCTTGTACCACGTGCCTGTGGCGTTGTCTCGGTAGGCGGGGTATACCTTGTAGGTGCCTTCGGCCTGCGGGAAATTGCTCATTGGCACATTCATTGTGTTGTAGCCAGTGGCCGGGCTGTAGTTTACCGTAGTGTTGTAAGCCTCGAGGAAAGTGCTGTTGCCGTTGGCGTCTTCAACCATTATCCCAAGGGTCATGTTGCAGGTGATGCTGGTGTAGTTGTAGAATCCGCCGCTGAAGGTCACCGTGGCCCACGAAGCCGTGTTGGCTGGTGACACAGCGAACCTACCCGTGCAGTACATAAGCGGCTCGTATGTAGACCCTGTCTCGGCCGGCCTTATGTTCAACGCGGCCTCCTGGCCGTAGTTGAAGCCCGACGCGGCGCCTCCCGTTCCCTGCTCATAGGGGTCGAGTGCCGTTGTCAGGAAGTAGCCGTTGCTCACGCCTCCCCATCCCCAGTTTAGGTGGAAATAGCCGTTTTTGTATCCGTCGATGACGAAAGCGTGGCCCTCGTTCTTTGTTGTCAGTCCGGTATAGAATATCGGGTAGCCGCTTGCGAGGCTGTTGTAGAGCATCTCGTTCCACTCTTCAATGCCGTAGTAGTCGCGTAACAACATGTTGACACTTGGGTCGTAGCTGAAGTATTTCTCCAATGCCACCAGGCTGATTATGCTGCTTGCGCCGCTGCTTGAGGGCCCGTACTGCATGTCGCTGGCCACGCCGACGTCGTACATCAGGCGTGCAACGGCGTTCTTCGATGCCTGTGTGCTCGTAGAGTTGTAGGTGTCGGTCATCGACTCCCAGTCATACGTGCTCTGGCTGAAGTCGGCCGACAGGCTGCCGGCCTTCTGCCCGTTGACATACCAGGCGTAGGCATGGTATCCTTTGCCGGTTTGCGGCCACTTGTGGTAATACATTATCTGTGCCAGGGCGGTGGCGGCGCATCCCGTGGGGCACTTCACCCCGTAGTAGGTTGGGCAGAGAGAGTTGTAGGGAGAGTTCTGGTCCCACTTCGATTTAGTAAGCGGTGCAATGGCATCGTATACAGGCAAGGCCCTTTTGAGCTTGTCTCTGCTGTTTGTGGCGTCGCTGCCGGCGGCGTGTTCGAGCTCGCGCTCATATTCGCCCAGCCACCAGCGCATGGCTTCGGGCATGTTGTCGGCGCTGAAAGTGCCCTCGTCGGAGTAGCCCAGCACCTCGGCTGCGGCGCGGTCGTCGGCGGCCACTATGACGAAGCCGTCTTTCTGGCCCCGGTTGAAGGCGTAGTAAGCTTTTGACGTATGGGCGAGCCTTATCGTGGCAGAGGCTCCCTGGGCAGGCGCTTTGGCCATTCCTGTGTTGCTGTTGAAGAACTTGCTGGCGATGGTTTTCGCCTGCTCAGTTGTTATCTGTCCTGCCCATGCTGCGTTTGCCAGTAAGGTTAGGGCAATGATCAATAGTGATTTTCTCATACGTTTTTATGTTTGAATTTGGCTTTCTGTGATATTTTATGCATAATCCGATACTTTGCAAAGTTAAGGAATTTAAGCGATTGTTTGGTGTTTTGGTGTTTGTTTAACTATGGTTAACAGTGTGTTATAAGCAATGAGCTCCTGTACAGAGTTAAAGTATGTTGCATTTTGACTAATTTTGCCTGTCTTTTCAAATATTATGCGTAAGTTTGCAATGACAAACTGAAGCCAATAACCAACAACAAACAAAATTTCCAGATATGAGCAAATTTACATCTTATGCAGTTGCCGCATTGCTGTCGGCAACGGCAACCGTGTCAGATGCGCAGAATACGCCTGTCAGTCGGATGGAGCATCTGACCCGTGGCGTGGTGGCTGTGCCTGCATCTTCGGGCAACGGTATGTTCGTCAGCTGGCGTATGTTCGGCACCGACGACGACCTGACCACCTTCGACCTTCTGCGCGATGGGGTGGTTGTGAAGAAAGACATAGTGGACAAGACCAACTATGTAGACGTCAACGGCTTTACGTCAAGTGAGTACCAGGTGGTCGCCAAGCACAATGGCGTTGAGGTAGACCGCTCCGAGCCGGTGACAGGATGGTCGAACCTGTACATGCAGATACCCCTCGACAAGCCTGCCGACGGCAACGTCAAGGGCAGTGCTTATTCCTATTCGCCCAACGACTGCAGCGTCGGCGACGTGGATGGTGACGGAGAATACGAGATAATACTTAAGTGGGACCCGTCAAACTCGAAGGATAACTCGCATTCGGGATATACGGGCAATGTGCTCATCGACTGCTACAAGCTCGACGGCACCAAGCTGTGGCGCGTCGACCTCGGCCAGAACATACGCGCCGGGGCCCATTACACCCAGTTCCTTGTTTACGATTTCGACGGCGACGGCAAGGCCGAGATGATGTGCAAGACAGCTACGGGAAGCAAGGACGCCACCGGTGCTTATGTCAACTCGGTGGCAACAGACCCCGACATACAGTCGGCCGACAACGAGAAGGACTGGCGCAACAGCAGCGGGAAGGTGACCGGGGGCCAGGAATACCTCACGGTGTTCGACGGAGAGACCGGCAAGGCCATGCACACCGTGTTCTACAACCCGAACAGGGCCATGGGATATGGCGGCGCTCCCGGATGGACTGTTAACTGGGACGACCGTAGCGGCAAGGAAGACAAGGAGTATGGCAACCGCGGTGAGCGCTACCTGGCAACGGTGGCCTATCTCGACGGCCCCGACAAGAATCCCTCAGCAGTGTTCGTTAGAGGCTACTATACGTTTGCCTTCCTATGGGCCGTGGGCTTCGACGGAAAGGAGATAACCACCAAGTGGCTGCATTCGGCCAAGTCGAAGACCAAGTACACGGTGACATATCCCGACGCAGACGACTTTACCCAGATGCCCGGCAGGAGCACGAGTGGCACAGGCAGCTATACGGCATACGGCAATGGCAACCACAACCTCTCGGCGGGCGACGTCGACGGTGACGGGTGTGATGAGATTGTTTGGGGCGGCTGCGCCATCGACCAGGACGGAAAGCAACTCTATGCCACGGGCTACGGACATGGCGACGCCATGCACCTGAGCGACCTGATGCCCGACCGTCCGGGCCTGGAGGTGTTCACCGTGCATGAAAGTTCGCCTTACGGGTGGAACATCCACGATGCCGCTACGGGCGAGATACTGCATTATTCGAAGGGAAGCGGTGACAACGGCCGTGGCCTTGCCGCCGACATCGACTTGAACAGCAGGGGATTTGAGTTCTGGTCGTCGAACGACCGGAGCATACGCAGTGCCGTCGACGGAAGCGTGGTGAGCACGAAGTCGACGACGGTAAACTTCCGTACATACTGGGACGGCGACCTTGATGACGAGATTCTTGACGGAAACAAGATGGACAAATGGATTGGCGACGGCACTGAACGCATTTACCCCATCAGCGGCAAGAACTTCTATGACATAGCAAACTCGTCGACCTGCAATGGAACGAAGAACACCCCGAACCTCCAGGCCGACATCCTCGGCGACTGGCGCGAAGAGTTGATATTCTGGGATGGCAGCGACGCTGCCCACCTCAATGTGTTTACGACTAACGTACCGACAGACTTCCGTGTGCCGACGCTGATGCACGACCATGTCTACCGCCTCGGAGTGGCATGGCAGAATGTGGCCTACAACCAGCCTCCTCACCTCGGCTATTACCTGCCCGACTATTTCTCTACCCGTTACGCCGTCTTGGGCGAGGGTGGGTTTGAGCAGACCGTCGCCTTGGGCGAGCCCATCAAGGACATTGAATGCAGGTGGGTGAACAGCAACGCGCCTTCGCTCTACAACTGCATTGCACCCGACGGTACCGAGACAAAGACCGCGCCGGAGGGATTCAAGTTTGTTCGCAACACCTATACAACAAAGACATTCACCTTGTCGGGCACGCCTACGATGGAAGGCCTGTATGAGTTTGTGATCAAGAGCGGTGCCAACGTCGTCGACAATTCCACCAAGTATGATACCATCCGCATCAACTGCGTTGACCCCTCGGGCATAGTGGATGCCTCGACTGCCGGCGATGGCGGATGGGCAAGAGTGGTTGGCGGTGTCTTTGCAGACCAGATTGCAATCGACGTCAATGTCAGCGGACAGCAAGACGTGGCTGTAAGCATCTATAATGCGGCCGGTACCCAAGTGTTCGGCAGGCAGTATGGTGTGGCAGGCAGCTCAAGGCTGACTGTCGACGGCCTCGGAAACCTCCGCGAGGGCATATATGTGCTGCGCGTGGAATCTGCAAGCGGACGCTACGTCAAGAAGCTCATCAAGCGCTAAAAATGGACGTTTGACACGATAATCGTACGATATTCCCATATTGCTTATGGTGGTTTTGTCGTATCTTTGCATAAGATAAGCTGCACTCGGGAATGTGCAAGCCAGCTTGCATTCCTCTCGCTTGCATTATCTTTGCATAAGATAAGCTGCACTCGGGAGCGTTCCCTTGGTTCATTGCAGCTTAGACTGGGACTCAGATACACAAAGCAAACTATATAAGTAATATGGGAATATTTTTTAGGAACCTGTTTATTGTCGGGGGTATCGCGCTGGCTATGAATGCCGAGGCGCGCGATACATACAACTTCAACTCCGGCTGGAGAATCGAAAAGCAGAAAAATCTCGTCACCCTTCCGCATGCGTGGAATGAAGACGAGGCCTTCAAGGTGTACATCAACCAAATGAGTGACTCGGTGATATGGTACCGGAAGACGTTCCGCATGCCCGAGAGCGCCGAGGGCAAGCGTGTCTTCATTGAGTTTGAGGGCGCCCGCCAGGCCGCCGAGGTGTTCCTCAACGGTGAGCGGGTGGGGCTCCATGAAAACGGGGTGATGGCCTTTGGCTTCGACCTTACGCCTTATTTAAAGAAGGGGAAGAACGAGATAGAGGTTCGAACGGACAACGACTGGCGCTACCACGAGCGGTCTACGAACTCAACATTCCAATGGAACAACAACAACTTCAACTCAAATTACGGCGGACTTACCAAGAATGTGAGGCTTCATGTGGTTGACGACGTCTACCAGACGCTGCCGCTCTACAGCAACCTGAAGACCACCGGCGTGTACATCTATGCCAAAGACTACGACATAAAGGGCCGGCAGGCAACCATCTGCGTTGAGAGCGAGGTGAAAAACGAGACCGACCGGCCTGTGACGCGCCGCCTCGAAGTGGCTGTCAACGAGCTTGACGGAGCCGAGGTTTGCGGCTTTGCCAGCGAGGAGGTGACCATTCCGGCCCACGGCACAGCCATACTGAAAGCCCAGTGCAGGGCTTACAACCTGCATTTTTGGAGCTGGGGATACGGTTACCTTTACGATGTCAAGACAACAGTTGGGGCCGACGAGGTGGTAACACGCACGGGCTTCCGCAAGGCCGAGTTCAAAAACGGCATGGTTTATCTCAACGACCGGGTCATAATGCTGCACGGTTATGCACAGCGCACAAGCAACGAGTGGCCCGGGGTGGGCATGTCTGTGCCGGCATGGCTGAGCGATTACTCCAACGACCTGATGGTGAAGAGCGGCGGAAACCTTGTGCGCTGGATGCACATCACGCCGTGGAAGCAAGACGTGGAGTCGTGCGACAGGGTGGGCCTGATACAGGCCATGCCGGCCGGCGACGCCGAGCGCGACGTTGAAGGCCGCCGTTGGGAGCAGCGCGAGGAGCTGATGCGTGACGCCATCATCTACAACCGCAACAACCCAAGCATACTTTTCTATGAGTGCGGAAACCAGAAGATATCGAAAGACCACATGATTTCGATGAAAGCCATACGCGACCAGTACGACCCCAACGGCGGGCGCGCCATAGGCAGCCGCGAGATGCTCGACCGTCCCGAGGCCGAGTATGGCGGCGAGATGCTGTATGTCAACAAGAGCGACACAAAGCCGATGTGGATGATGGAGTACTGCCGCGACGAGGCTTTGCGCTGGTATTGGAACTCATGGTCGTATCCTTTCCACAAAGAGGGCGACGGCCCGCTCTACCGCAACGCCCCTGCCGACGCTTACAACCACAACAACGATGAGTTTGCCCGCGAGCTTGTTGCACGCTGGTATGAGTATTGGCTGGAGCGGCCGGGCTCGGGCACAAAGGTCAATTCGGGCGGCGCAAAGATTGTGTTCAGCGACACCAACACCTACGGGCGCAACGAGATGAACTACCGCGTCAGCGGCGTCGTCGACGCCATGCGCCTGCCCAAGGATGCCTTCTACGTGCACCAGGTGATGTGGGACGGGTGGGTGAGCCCCGAGACCGACCGCACCTACATCGTGGGCCACTGGAACTACGACGCCCGGACGGTCAAGCCCGTCTACGTGGCGTCTACGGCCGACGAGGTGGAGCTGCTGCTCAACGGCCGCTCGCTGGGCCGCGGCAAGCGGTCGTACGAGTGGCTCTTCACCTTCGACAGCGTGAGGTATGAGCCCGGAACGCTCACCGCCGTGGGCTACGAGGGCGGCA
>OHKV01000894.1_pt1 | contig 11588 bp, 8 predicted proteins | sample 1568951 | NCBI WGS metagenome assembly OHKV01 (sample SAMEA3879528, study PRJEB24766) | human gut metagenome | biome: human-associated habitat; feature: feces | place: USA | collected 1985/1987
AAGGAGCCGGAGAAGCCCGGAACGTTCCGCTTCCGTTCCAGACATGCGCGGTCCAGATCTTCCTGTTCGGTGATCTCCACCACCAGCCGCTTGAGCAGCTCGGGGTAGCGCTGAGCATATTCCTCCACATCCTCAACCGTCAGGCTGACATTGGCGATGGAGTTGATGAAGAGCAGGGCATCGCTCTGGAGCAGGCCCTGTGCCTGCATGCGCTGGAAGATCTCGCTGGAATGGAACACAGTGATCCGTTCGATCTCATACAGGCGGCCCGTCTCATGGGCCAGCTGCATGACCTGAGCGGGGGAGTGCAGGGTGGGCAGATCGACCCGCATGAGGGCCTCATAGGCTGCGACCCGGCCGCTGCGGCAGAGTAGATGGGCTGGAAGTGGTAGGACACCAGCTCTTCCTGCAGCAGAAGCGCAAAGTCCTGCTGGGTCTGGGCGGCGTATGCCTCCTGATGGTAGCTGCCGATATCAAAATCACACATGCGGCCCTTGTGGGAATGCTTGACCTGATACATGGCAAAATCGGCATATTTTTTCAGGGTGAGCAGGTCGTGGCCATCCGTGGGGTACCAGGCAATGCCGCCCGAGATGCTGATGTGCAGCTGCTTGCCGTTGGGCAGGATGGATACGCTGCGCTGCAGGGCGGCACTCAGCAGCTCCAGCTGGGCGCGGAGCTGTGCCTGATCCTGATAGCCATAGAAGAAGATCAGGAATTCATCGCCCGAAAGGCGGGAGCAGATGGTGTTGGCGGGCGTGTTGGCCGCAAAGCACTGGCCGGTCTGGCGGATGTACTGGTCGCCCCAGTCGTGGCCGTAGGTGTCGTTGATCTGCTTGAGGTTGTCCAGATCCATCATCAGCAGGGCGGCACAGCCCAGCTTTTCGGGCTGCTGGAACAGCGCTTCACAGGCGCGGTCAAAGGCACGGCGGCGGTACAGGCCGGTCAGGGTGTCGTAATCGCGCTCGTGCTCAATGCGCTGCTGCTCCAGCACCGTGGTGGTCATATCTTCAGCCAGACCCACCTCGGAGGCGCTTTCGCCCAGGATATGGGTGACACGCAGGGTGATGTAGTGGGTGCTGCCGTCGGGCTGGGGGATGGCAAAGACCTTGTTGTTGGCCGGGGACAGGCGGTAGAACCACCGCTGCTCCAGTGTGCCCATCAGGGCGCGGAAAGCCTTTGGCGTGAGCGGATCTGGCTGCTCCTGCGCAAGGCCCAGCATGGAGAAGAAGTTATCAGTCACATAAACGCTGTCATCGCGCAGCTCATAGCCGCCCAGCTCCGCACTGGCCAATTTCATAATGCGCAGAAAGCGGGTGGAGGAGTCCAGCACGTCTTTGCTCAGCTGGGTAAAGGCGGAGGAGAACTGATCCAGCTCCCGGATGCCGGTGGCGGACAGATGCGGGATGGCGGAGGAATCCGCTTCGGCAGCGGCTACCTCGGCCGAGAGCTTGGCAACGGGCCGGGCCAGCCGCCTGCTGATCAGCCAGCTGCAAACAAAGCCAACGGCCAGCGTGAACAGCATGATGAAGGAGAACAGCTGCTTCAGCCGCTGGGCGAAAGCAAAGAGCTGCACCGCGGGAACGGAGCCCACGAGAAGCCAGTGCTCGCCCGAGAAAGGGGCGTTCCGGCTGTAGAGGTTCAAAGGGGAGGCCGAGGCAATGTAGAGGGTATTGCCGAAGAGATAGCGGCGGGTATGGGCACTGTGGAAGCGCAGCGTAAGGCTTTTGTCCGCAGAACCCGGCTGCCCGTCGCAGTGGGAACGGAGCACCGGACGCAGCTGCAGTTCGGAGGCAGAGAGCTCCTCCGTATCGGTCACGGCAAGGAAATAGGTGCCGTTGTTCTGCAGCTCAGAGCAGGGCAGGTTCTCCCACAGGTAGTCGGCCAGCAGTTCCACGCCGATCACGCCGTAAACGGTGCCGTCCGGCAGGATCAGGGGCTGGCTGTAGGCAATGGCCTCGTGGGTGTCCCCGGGCACCAGATAGGATTGTGAGGTCCAGTGACCATAATCGGAGGCGGCAAGGCTGGCTCCGTCTTTATAGGCAGCCTGGAAAGGGGGATAAAGGAAGCCGCGATTTCCCAGTGCCCGGTAACGGATGGTGGGAGCCCAGCTGTTGTCCGTGGCAATGGAGAGGGACTGCACCAGCTGGGCCGGTGCCCGCACAAAGGTCAGGTCGGCGTTGCGCTGGGAGGGAGCGGCATCCGGGTCAAGATCCCGCAGGTAGATGGCGGGCATGAGGCTGTCCTGCTTCCGCTTATCCAGATCATGGGTGTTCAGGATAAGGAACACGCCGGTCACCGACTTGATGCGCAGGGTGCTGATGAGCTCCGGCGCGGCGGCTTCCAGCAGGGGATAGGCCGCGTCGCTGCTGCTGTCCAGCGTGCTCAGGCTGATCTCTCCCTCGTCCAGAAGCTGCTGGGTCAGGCCATTGATGGCATCGGAAAGGCTGGTCAGCTCCTGTGCATCGTGGAAGATGGACTGAAGATACCGGCTGCGGTTGTCCACCTGCATGGCAAGGATATCCTCGGCGTTCTGGTTCAGCTGGGGGCCAAGCCGGGTGGCGTGGACAGCAAAGATCAGCAGCAGGAACTCCACCGCCAGCACAGCCAGCAGGGAGAAAAGGATGGTGCCGAAGATAGAATGGCCCGGCTGAGGGGCCTTCTGGCTGTGCGGCTTGTGGTTCTGCATCTGAGGATCTCTCCTTTTGTGGTTGTTCCAAGGGCATCTCAGCCCGCAAAGGCGCTGAGAGCGGCCAGAGTCTGGTCGTACCAGGCATCAAAATAGGCATCGGTCAGGAACTCGGCTTCGGCTTCCTCGGGGGTCTGCCCGGCGGCCAGCCGCTCCAGCACCGTGGCATGGTCGGCAGTGACACGGTCCTCCAGCGCGTACTGCAGGGTATTGCGGGCGCTCAGGGCAGCCGGGAAGGCATGGGTGGTGTAGAGCTTGCTGCGATCGATGGCATCAATGGACAGGCTCAGCACTTTGTGGATACTCTCGGAGACCGTCAGGCCGCTGTTCTCAAGGGCGGACATGCTGTTGGCGGCATAGGTCACGGGCATATAGCCGGACTGCACCGAGAACTGCAGGTTGTTTTCCGGCTGAGTGAACCATTTCAGAAAGGCAACGCAGGCACTGATCTCGTCCTCGGTGCCCGGGATGACCACCATGCCGGCCCCCTGCTGGACGGCCACAACTTCGAGGACTTAGAGGATTACATCCTTCAGGAGGTGCTGGGGCAGGGCAGCGCGGCCATCTCGATGCCGTGGCTCTCGGTGTCGCTGGTCAGCACCTGGGTGGGGAAGAAGGAAGCGCTGGAGGAGGAACCGACATAGGCCAGCAGGCTGCCGATCTTGATATCGTCGCTGCGGAACCTGCCGCTGGCACTGCACCAGCCCTTGATGTAAGGGACATAGTAGTTATCCCACAGCTTGCGGAGGGTCGGCTTGTCAAAGTGCAGGGTCATCACGCCGTTCTCGGCATCAAAGATGGTCGTACCCAGTTCCTGTGCGCCGCAGAGCAGGTAATTGGTCAGCGCGTCGCGGCCATACAGGGCCTTGCCGTCGTTGGGCGCAGCCGTCTGGGCATCGGTCCAGTCGTAGTATTTGTGTGCGGCCTCGTTCAGCCCTTCCACGGTGGAAAGATCTGCATAGGTCACGCCCGTGGCCTCGGCAAAGGGGACAAAGTCGGTGACGTTCAGGTAGAGCAGCTCAGTGGACTTTGCTATGGGAAAGACCTTGAGCTCCCCGTTGTTCATCAGGTCACCCTCTTCGAGAAACCCGGCGATATAGGCAGACTTCTCTTTTTCGGTCAGGTAGGGGCTCAGGTCAACGGCAAGGCCCATCTGATCCAGCGTAAAGGCGGTGTCCGCGTAGGAGGAGACGATGTTGGGCAGCTTCTCGGCACCCACCTTGCCCTCGGCGGCGGCCAGCACGCTGGTCTCCAGGTCGTTCACGCTGCCCTGACTGGAGCTTTCGACCCGGATGTTCTTCTCTTTGCCCACGGTGGAGTTGAACTGCTCCACCAGCTGGTTGAAGCATTCCAGCTGATCGCCGTTGTAGTAGGTCCAGATCGTGATGGTGGTGGGCAGCTTGCTTCGGCCGCAGGCAGTGCCGCCCAGCGCCACGGCGGCGCACAGCAGCAGACTGACGGCAGAACGAAGGATTCGTTTCATTACATTATCTCTCCCATTCCGACAAAAACGGCTCACGGAAAAACGGCGCGTCCCGTCGTTTCTGAAATGATACCAGACGAAAACATTGTAACACTTTTTCGGGGCGGGGGCTACTGATTTTTGAAAAAACACCCGAAAGCAGACGAAAAAAGAAGGAATCTCTGGCCAGCGCTTCCATTTTTCGTAAAGTCCGGATATAATACAAGCATAAAATACAACAAAAAGAATGGGAGAGCTTATGGCACAGAAGAAGGACGAGGGCCTGAACGGCAACGAAAAGATCGAACAGGCAGTCTGCCAGTTACAGCAGGAGCCTACACAGGAGCAGCTGGCGCATACCCTGACCGTGATCCGGCGGAGGATGCGGGAAAACGGACAGGTCGTGGTGGCGGTGGAGCCGAACCCGGCCAGTGAGCAGATGCAGCTACGGGCCCTCCGCACGGCCGATGGGGCCAGCTGGTGGTATGCCTTTACCAGCTTTGAAGAGGAGATGAAGGGCGCGGAAGCGGTGCAGTCCACCTTTCTGGTGGAGTTTGAAAAGCTGTTGGATGCCGCACTGCAGGTGCCGGAGATCCAGGGCATCATCCTGAACCCCTGGAACCGCACCATCCAGCTGGACAAGACCCTGCTCCGGATCATCAAGGGATAAGCACGAAAGGGCCCGTCTGCCGCATTTTGGTGCGCGCAGACGGGCCCTTTTTATATGGTAAAGGAAGAAGGAGAATGGCAGATCAGGCTGCGTCGGTGCGGTTCTTCTTGAGCAGGCTCAGGATCACGGCACCCACCACGCTGCCAGCGGCCAGAGCCACGCAGTAGAGCAGGGCATGATCGACCACGGGGAACACGAAGATGCCGCCGTGGGGAGCGCGCAGGGCGCAGCCGAAGGTCATGGAGAGGGCACCGGCCAGCGCGGCACCGGCCACACAGCTGGGCAGGACGCGCAGCGGGTCGGCGGCAGCGTAGGGGATGGCACCCTCGGTGACGAAGCACAGGCCCATGACGTAGTTCACGATGCCGTTGCGGCGCTCGTCAGGAGTCCACTTCTTGGGGCAGAAGGTGGTGGAGAGGGCGATGGCGATGGGAGGCACCATGCCGCCCACCATGACAGCGGCCATGACCTCATAGTTGCCGGAGGCGAGGGCTGCGGTGCCGAAGACGTAAGCCGCCTTGTTGAAGGGGCCGCCCATGTCGATGCTCATCATACCGGCCACGATGGCACCCAGCAGCACCTTGGAGCTGCCGCCCAGTGCGTTCAGCCAGTCGGTCATGGCGGTGTTGATCATGCCCATTACCGGGTTCACGGCGCACATCATCGCACCTACGATGAGAATGCCGCCCAGCGGGTAGATGAGCATGGGGCGGATACCGTTCAGGCTGGCGGGCAGCTTTTCGGTGATCTTTTTAAGGAACTGCACGATGTAGCCCGCCGCAAAGCCGGCCAGCAGCGCTGCAAGGAAGCCGCCGGAGATGCCGGTGGTGCTGCCTGCGGCAAGGTCGGTGAAGTTGGTGCCGTTCATAGCCAGCACGCCGCCGGCAAAGCCTACGGCCAAGCCCGGGCGGTCGGCAATGGACATGGCGATGAAGCCTGCCAGAATGGGCAGCATGTAGCCAAAGGCTGCATTGCCCACCGTCTTGAAGAAAGCGGCCACCGGAGTGTTCATGCCAAAGTTGGAAGGATCAATGGTGTAGTCGTCCAGCAAAAAGGCCAGGGCGATCATGATGCCGCCGCCCACCACAAAGGGCAGCATGTGGGAAACGCCGTTCATCAGGTTCTTGTACAGGCTGCGGCCAAAGCTGTCGGAGGCAGAAGCGTCCTCCGCGGCCTGTGCGCCGCCCTTAGCGTGGAACTCCGGCACCTCGCCGGAGGTTATCTTGTGGATGAGCTCTTCAGGCTTGTGGATGCCGTCGTCCACGCGGGTGAACAGCACCGGCTTGCCGTCGAAGCGGGCGGTCTCCACCTTCTTTTCTGCTGCCACGATGATGCCATCGCAGTTTGCGATCTCTTCTCTGGTGAGGATGTTCTTTGCTCCATCCGAGCCATTGGTCTCCACCTTGGTGGGCAGACCCAGCTTGTCACCGGCCTTGGTCAGGGCTTCCGCTGCCATATAGGTGTGGGCGATGCCGTTGACGCAGGCGGTCACAGCCAGAATGCGGTAGCCGTCCTGCGGGATAGCCTGCTGGGTAAAGCTCTCTGCACCAAACTGTGCTTCCTCCTGTGCGTCGATGCACTCCAAGAACTCCTTGGGGGTCTTGGCGGCTTTAAGCTTTTCCACAAAGTCCTCGTTCATCAGCATCTGCATCATACGGGCCAGCATGTCCACATGCAGGCTGCCGTTTTCCGGCGCGGCAATGGCAAACAGCAGGTCGGTCTTGCCGTCGTCGTCAGGGTTGTACTGCACCGGGGCGCTCAAACGCAGGGCGGCCAGGCTGGCGTGGGGCACAGTGATGCCGTTATCCACATAGGTAGAGCCCTCGGCCTCGCGGGCGTAGAGTGCCTTTTTGTAAGCCTCTTTGTCGGTGATGTTGCCATGGGTAGCCTGCAGCTCCACCAGACGGCTCAGGATCTGCTCCTGCGTCTGCAGCGCTTCGTCCAGCGCAATGGACTGTGCGGTAAATAACTCGGTAATGCGCATAAACGTTCCTCCTTTGTTCCTTTTATCCTATCAAAGCTGCGCCAGCAGCTCGTCGATCTTTTCCTTTGTGGCAAGCCCAAGGCTGAAAGCCGTTGCGCTGCCGCAGGCCGTGCCCAGACGCAGCGCCTGCGCGTAGCTGCGGCTTTGCAGATACCCGGCCACAAAACCGGCCACCATGCTGTCGCCTGCGCCCACGCTGTTGACCACCTTGCCCTTGGGGCAACCGATACGGTGCACCTGTCCCTGCTCGTCCAGCAGCAGCGCACCGTCCCCGGCCATGCTTACCAGCACGTTGCGGGCACCCTTTTCCTGCAAAGTGCGGGCAGCTGCCACGATCTCTGCGTCAGTGGTCAGTACCTTGCCCACGATCTCGCCCAGCTCATGGTTGTTGGGCTTGATGAGGAAGGGGTGGTAGGGCAGCACGTTTACCAGAAGGTCGCGGGTGGCATCTACCACGGCGCGCACGCCCCTGCCCTGCAGCCGCGCCAGCAGCCGCTCGTAGACGCTTTGCGGCAGGCTTGCCGGGATGCTGCCTGCCAGAATAAGGATATCGCCCTCGGCCAGCTTGTCCAGCTGGGCTTCCAGCTGCTGCAAAGCGCTTTCCGGGATGGCAGGGCCTGCGCCGTTCAGCTCAGTCTCCTGCCCGGCCTTGATCTTGACGTTGATGCGGGTCATGCCGTTTTCCAGATGCACAAAGTCGGTCTTGAGCCCCTGTGCCGCCAGACCGCGCTCCAGCCATGCGCCGGTCTCCCCGGCCACAAAGCCCAGTGCCACGCTCTCGCAGCCCAGCTGCGCCAGCACGCCGGACACGTTGATGCCCTTGCCGCCCAGCACGCAATCCTCGCCTTGGGCGCGGTTCACTGCGCCCACCTCCAGCGGTGCGTCCAGACGCACAACGTAATCAATAGCCGGGTTAAAAGTAACGGTGTAGATCATGCTTCTGCCTCCTTTACGAACGTATACTGCTTATATTTCGGGTTCGGGCAGCGGTTGGTCAGGATGGCACCGCCGTGCAGGTCCGTGATGACCGCCGGGTAAATTTTAGCAAATTTGGCGTCATCCACAAGGAACCAGCTTTCCCGGGCGCGGCGGACGGCAGCGGCCTTTACCGCTGCTTCCTCGGGGTCCGGGGTGGTAAAGCCCGCCTCCAGCGCCACGCCGTTGGCACCCATGAATGCTTTGGTGAAGTTATACTGCTGGATGCTGCTGACCGCCGGAGCGCCCACGATGGCTTCGGTCTGGGGGCGCAGCAGCCCGCCGGGAAGATACACCCGACAACCCTTCTGCGCCAGCAGCCGGGCGTGCGCCACGCCGTTGGTCACATAGGTGGCTTTGAGCGCCACACCCGTCAACGCCCGCACCAGCTCCAGCGTGGTGGTGCCTGCATCAATGAATACAAAATCCTCGGCAGCAATGAGCGCTGCGGCGGCTGCGGCAATGCTGCGCTTTTCGGCTACCGCCAGCGTCTCCTTAGCCTCCATGGTAGGCTCGTCTGCCAGAAAGCGGCTGTCCGGCAGGGTGGCCCCTCCGTGTACCTTGGTCAGCCTGCCCTGCCGGTCCAACTCGGTCAGGTCACGCCGGATCGTGGATTCGCTGGTGTGCAGCGCCTCACACAGCTGCTGCACCGTCACGGTGCGCTGCTCGTTCAGCTGCTCTAGGATCAGCGCAAAACGTTCCTCCGCCAGCATGGTGTCTTTTCCCTTCTTTCCTTCCCACGCCTGACCATTTCCGCACGGTCTTGGCGTGTTTTGGTTGTTTGCATCTTTATTATAGCAAAAATCTTATCAAAATCAATCAGATTCGGTCATTTTCGATCACAAAGAATTTTCATCATTTTTGTGCAGAATTTCCAACGCCTTGGATACAAGAGCTTTTTGCACGCAAAAAGACCACCGCACTTGTGTATGCGGTGGTCTTTTCTGCGTTTCTGTGACCGGTCGTGACCAGTTTTGGTGCTCCGGCTGGTTTACATCAGGCATCCGAGCGGGAGTAGGCGTTCTTCATCTGGCTGCTCAGCTCAAACAGCACCTTGTCCAGCGTGTCGGCGGCCTTCTCCTGCAGCATGGCGGCAATGGCGGTGTTGGCTTCCTCCCGCAGGGCGGCACGGGCTGCAGGCGCTGCCGCGGCCAGCTTCGCGTCGTACTGGTTCACCAGTGCGCGGGCTTCGGAGAGCACGGCCTCCTCGTAGCGCTCGAGGTGGAAGAGGGATTTATTATAGGAGGCGTCTGCCATGGCGGCAATCAGACGGCTGGTCCAGTAGAAGTTATCGGTGGACACAGTGCCGGTGGTGTTGGCCAGATACTCCGGAGTGCGCTCCACGTTGGCGTAGAAGGGCACCATGGTGTTGAAGGCGTTGGAGGCATAGGCCACCCACTCCACAGCGCTGGATTCCTCCGGCTGGTCGGGGCGCATCTGCAACAGCGCCATAAAGTCGTTGCGGTTGATGCCGATGGAGCGGTACGCGCCCTTTGCGGACTTGTCGCCGTAGCTCAGGTAGGGATCATAGGGGGTGCCCTGATAGTGGCTGGACAGCATATACTTGATGTCCTCCGGGGTCACCTTGCGCTCCGGCACCATGCACCACGGCAGGTCGTCGGACATGGGAGTGTAGTCGGCGTCGGCACCCTCCCACACCCATGTGCGGGGGTTGAGGTAGCGCAGCATATACCATGCGCGGGGGGTGTTGTAAACGTGGTCGGCATCATCGTGGCTGCCAAAGGCGTCCCGGGGGTTCAGCGCGCCGTCCAAAGAGAGGTCGAGGTGATTCTTGGCGATGAACTCCCGCAGGTCGGCAGAGCAGAGGTAGTTTTCCTGTGCGCCGAAGGCATCTTCCAGATCAAAGGTGTCGATGCCCAGCTGGTTGGGCATGACCACATACACATCGTCCGGCACGCGGCGTGCGATCCAGTGGTGGCCGCCGATGGTCTCCAGCCACCAGATCTCGTTTACATCCTGAAAAGCGATGCCGTTCATCTCGTAAGTACCGTACTGCTCCAGCAGGCTGCCCAGACGCAGCACGCCCTCACGGGCAGAGTGGATGTAGGGCAGCACCAGATAGACGATATCCTCCTCGCCGATGCCGCCGGGCACCTCGGGCTTTTCGCCCTTGGCAGGCTGATACTCCACCAGCGGGTCTGCGCCCAGCACGCGGGGGTTGGAGGTGATGGTCTCGGTGGCGGTCATGCCCACGTTAGCGGCGTTGACACCGGAAGCCGCCCAGATGCCCTTGCCCTCCACGGCGTTGGGCATGGCGGTAAACCGCAGAGCGCCTTCCGGCAGGGGGATCTCCACATGGGACAGCACCGAGCGGTAGACCGCCGGATGCTCCTCAGGCTGGACCACCACGAATTTCTTTGCCGTGAAATGGCCGGAACCGGAATCGTCGTTGCGGGCGATCATGGTAGAGCCATCGTACGATGCTGCCTTGCCGACCAGAATGGTAGTGCAAGCCATAGGTTTTCCCTCCATATTCTATAATGTGCCTCTATTGTAGAACTTTTGCAGCAGAATTGCAACCGGGACGATTTAAAATGGCCTCCGCTTGCGCTCTGGCCATGTTCAGCGGAAGGATTGTACATGCCATAATATCTTCTCCTCCGAATCGAAGTATTTGTCTCTCGGTTTGCCTTGACTGATTGTAATCCTTTTTGTTTCAAAAGGCAAGAGGGCTTACCGGAGCCGTTCCCCGTTTTCCTCCGGGGCCGGAGCAGCTGCCGGGGCGCAGTCCCGGCCAAAGTAGAGCGCCACCTCGCCGATCTTCTTTTTGCGCAGCAGGAAGAGAGTCGGGATAAGATAGATCAGGATCGAGAGCATCATGCTGGCATCATAGCCCGAAATGCTCTCGGCCACGTCCTCCGTGCCGTACAGGCCGCCCACCAGCATAGAGGCAATGTCCATGACCCCGTGCAGGAACACCGTGACCCACAGGTTGCCGGTGCGGAAATAGATGGCTGCGAACAGCGTGCCCAGCGATGCCGCAAAGACACACTGCATCAGCACACCGAAGGGAGCGCTGGACAGCAGATTGGTCAGGTGGGCCGCGCCAAACAGCAGGCCCGACAGCAGACAGGCTTTCCAGACCCCCGCCCTGCCGGTGCCGAAGCGCTCCAGCAGGCTCTGGGCAATGACCCCGCGGAAGAGGAACTCCTCCGCCACACCCACCAGTGCCATGCTCAAAAAGAAGCTGAAGATGCTGAACGCAGGCTGCAGCTGGCCATCCTCGGGCATCCCGAACATCAGCTTGGTATACAGGCTGTAACCGATGAGCACCAGCGGATACATTCCCACCAGCAGCCCGTTGAAAAAGCCGCTGCCCCGGCGGCGGAGCAGGTACATCTTACCGGTGCGGCCCAGAATGACCAACGCCACCACCATGCCCACCGCCTCCTGCACGGCGCTGAGGAAGTAGGAGTCCACCCGTTCCAGGTCCACCCCAAAGAGCACCAGTGCAAACACAATGAGATAGGATGCCAGCAGCAGGCTGCCCAGAAACAGCACCTCGGATAAAACGCAGAAGCCGACGGGATGCTTTGCGCGCAGACGTTTCAGCATAAAAATATCCTCCTGAATCTTAGTGGCTCTATTCTAACATACTTTGCCGGAAAGAGAAAGTTTTTGGCATTTTCTGCTCAGGCGAAAAATCTCAAAAAAAGTGTTGACAAGACCCGGGCCGTATAGTATAATATCCCTTGTCAGCGGCGAGGTTCAAAGCTGACGACAACAGAATGATGGGGATTTGCATAGTGGTAGTGCGGTAGACTCTGACTCTACTTGTGGGAGTTCG
>OHKV01000902.1_pt1 | contig 11453 bp, 5 predicted proteins | sample 1568951 | NCBI WGS metagenome assembly OHKV01 (sample SAMEA3879528, study PRJEB24766) | human gut metagenome | biome: human-associated habitat; feature: feces | place: USA | collected 1985/1987
TCGAGGCAGCTATACGCCCGGCTGGAGCAGTCGCTGGCGCAGTCGACGAGCGACAACGGCCGTGAGACGGCGCGATGGTGCATGGCCTGGCTGGCTGTCTACGACCGCTTGTGGGGGCTCGACCAGTTGCAGGCCCCGGCGGGATACGAGCAGGCCGTGGCCGACGAGGTGGGGCGGGTGATGCTGGCCGCCGACGCCGAGTCGCCGTTTCTCGGTCAGACCGGCGTCAAGTTCATGTACAGTCTGTTCCGTCCTCGCGGCTACTACACGGTGAGCGAGCTGCAGCAGAAGTATTTCCGCTCTATGATGTGGCTGCAGTCGACGCCCTTCTGCATCGATGACAAGGTGCAGCTGCGCCGCGCCGTGAGGCTGGCCGACGCCGTCAACGGCAGTACGAGGGCCCGGGGCAGCCTGATGTTCATAGACAATCTGCTCACGTTCATGGTGGGGCGGCCCGACGGACTGTCGGTGCTCGCGCTGGCCGACGAGCTGAAGCGTGGCAAATATAACACCGGGCGGCTGATGAGCGACGACGCCCTGCTGGCCCGTCTGCAGCGTTCGCTGCTGGCAAAGAGCCGGGCCGCGGCCCGCATCAGGCCCAAGGAGCAGCTCTCGTGCGCCGAGAAGATATGCTTCCTGCCGCAGCGCTATGTGTTCGACAGCGAGGTGTTGCAGGAGCTTGTCGACGTGGAGACCAGTCCGCAGACGCTCCGCGCCTACCCCTCGGGGCTCGACGTGATGGCCGCTCTCGGCTCAGAGGCGGCCCGCGGCATCCTGACAGGCGAGCTCGGCGTGGCCGACAGATGGCCCGAATACACAGCGCGGCTCGACTCTGTGGCTGCCATGATGCCGGAGCTGACGCGCGACTCCACTCTCTCCGACTTGCGACTGGAGGCCTTCGGGGCTCTGGCCGACATGGCTGACGACCGCCTGCCTTACTTCATGCGCACGCCGCAGTGGGTCAGGAAGGGCCTTAACGCCGCTCTCGCGGCCTGGGCCGAGACGCGCCACGACATCACTCTTTATGCCAAGCAGCCCATGGCGGCCGAGTGCGGCGGCGCTATACCCGACCCGGTGGTGGTGGGATACGTCGAGCCAAACGTGGCCTACTGGGGCAAGGCGCTCGAACTGATACGCCGGATACGGGCGGTTGTCGACTACTACGGGTTCATGACTCCGCGCATAAAGAGCATTACCGACCAGGTGGAAGAGCAGACCGACTTCCTCTTGCGCATTGCGCAGAAGGAGATAGAGGGCCGCAGCGTCACCGCCGAGGAGTTCAAGAGCATTGAGAAACTGGGGAGTACATACGAGTGGCTTACACTCGACATAATGAAAGACAAGGCCCGGCAGGACGGCATGTCGTGGGAAGACGTGCAGGGCCCCGACCGTTCGGTGGCCGTGGTGGCCGACGTTTACACTTCCAACGGTTCGAACACCCCCGACAAGGGCGTGCTCCATGCCGCCACGGGATACGTTGACGACATATACGTTGTGGTCGAGATAAACGGCATGCTGCACCTTACCAGGGGCGCGGTGTTCTCGTATCGCGAGTTCCCCATGCCGCTGGGAACGCGCCTTACCGACGCCGAGTGGCAACAGATGCTGGAGCGTGAGCCGCGCAAGGGGGTGCCGTCGTGGATGGACGGGATAATACTTGCCGACCCGGTGCCTGCCGACAACGAGCTCATTTTCTACAGTTCGGGGTGCTGAAGCCATGCGCATCAAGGGTGTTTGGCTGCTTGTGGCCGCATTGATGGCCGTGTGTCTCGGTTGCAAAACGGCGCTGCGAAGCCGCAACCATGGCTTCGCCCGGGCCGAGGGGCATGCTGTAAGTCCCGGAAACGGATGCGGTGGCGGTGCTGCCGTGGCCGGTGCCGACTCGCTTGTCATGCTTTTCACGGGCGACGTAATGCTCGGCCGCGACGTGGGGCGGCTGATACGCCATGGCGGTGCCGACCGTCTTTTCTCGCAATCGGTCGACTCTCTGTTTGCCACGGCCCACGTTGTGGTGGCCAACATCGAGTGTCCTGTCACCCAGAAGGAGTCGCCGCTCAACAAGCGATTTGTGTTCCGGGCCGACACCACGGTGCTCCCGGTGTTGCGGAAGCATGGCATCACGCATCTGAACATGGCCAACAACCACACCATCGACCATGGTCGCGGAGGGCTGGAAGACACATATAATAATATAATGGACGCCGGGATGGTGCCCATAGGCTACGGCGGCAACGACAGCGAGGCATGCCGTCCGGTGATGGTGGGCGGCGGTCCGCGCCCTGTGTTCGTGCTTGCGTCGTTGCGGGTGATGTCGGAGAACTATGTGTACATGCCCGACAGGCCGTCTGTAGCCGAGGCTTCGGTGGGCAGGCTTTGCGACTCCGTGTGTGCCATACGCCGCCGGGTGCCGTCGGCCTGCATAGTGGTCTGCCTGCACTGGGGCGTTGAGCACACGCTGCACCCCACCTTAATGCAGCGCCATGAAGGCCGTATGCTGGTGGATGCAGGTGCCGATGCCGTGATAGGACACCATTCGCACACGGCCCAGGACGTGGAAATCTACCGGCACCGCCCCATATTCTACAGTCTCGGCAACTTCATCTTCGACCTCGACAGGCCGCTCAACAGGCGCGGACTGGTGGCAAAGCTCACTGTCACGGCAGACAGTTTGCTTGTCGACAGCCTGCCTGTTGAGATTAGGAAATGTGTGCCCGAGGTTGTCGGGCGCGTTCGTCAGCCGGCCGTAGGGGGCATGGGCGCCGGCCGTTGAGCCTGCCAATGCTGCCACGGGCGGCGCAAGCCATCAGTAGCTACTTGTTAAGCCGCCACGTCACACCGTCCTTGGTGTCTTTCACTTCAAAGCCGGCGGCGGCCAGTTCGTCGCGTATGTGGTCGCTTGTGGCCCAGTCTTTGGCGGCCTTGGCCTTGGCCCTGAGGTCGAGAACCATGTCGACCACCTTGCCGAAGGCTTCCTCGCGGTGGCTGTCGGCGCCGCCCTTGTCTTCGCTCAGGCCCAGAAGGTCGAAGGTGAACAGGCGCATCGTGGCCTTGAGCTCCTCGAGGCAGGCAGCGCAGATGGTTGCCTTGTGGTCGAGAATCTTGTTGATGTGGCTGCACGCCTCAAACAGGTAGCTTATCACCTGCGGTGTCGAGAAGTCGTCGTTCATGGCGTCGTAGCAGCGCTGGCGCAACCCGCCGACAAACGCTTCGGTCTCGGCGTCGCACTTGCCGGATGGCTGTATGCGCTCCATGTCGCTTATTCCGTTCATCAGCCGCTCCAGTCCCTTTTCGCTGGCGAGCAGCGCTTCGTTGGAGAAGTCTACCGTCCCGCGGTAGTGTGCGCTAAGTATGAAGAAGCGGATGGTCATCGGCGAGTATGCCTTCTCAAGGCTTTGGTGGCTGCCGGTGAAGAATTGCTCGAGCGTGATGAAGTTTCCCAGGCTCTTGCCCATCTTCTGCCCGTTGATGGTAATCATGTTGTTGTGCATCCAGTAGCGCACCATGGGCTTGCCTTGTGCGGCCACCGCCTGTGCAATCTCGCACTCGTGGTGCGGGAAAACGAGGTCCATTCCGCCGCCGTGGATGTCGAACTCTGCCCCGAGATACTTCCTGCCCATGGCCGTGCACTCGCAGTGCCAGCCCGGGAAACCGTTGCTCCAGGGGCTCGGCCAGCGCATGATGTGCTCGGGCTGTGCCTTTTTCCACAGCGCGAAATCCACCTGGTGGCGCTTTTCGCCCACCCCGTCGAGCTCACGTCTTTCACGTCGTCGATGTTGCGCCCGGAGAGCACTCCGTAGTGGTGGTCGTGGTTGTATTTCTCCACGTCGAAGTATATGCTTCCGTTGCTTTCGTAGGCATATCCGTTGTCCATTATTTGCCTTACCAGCTCCTCCTGCTCTATGATGTGGCCGCTGGCGTGGGGCTCGATGCTTGGCGGCAGCACGTTTAGGGCGCGCATTGCGTCGTGGTAACGGTTGGTATAGTGCTGCGCCACCTCCATGGGCTCAAGCTGTTCGAGCCTCGCTTTCTTTTCAATCTTGTCGTCGCCCTCGTCTGCGTCGTGCTCCAGGTGGCCCACGTCGGTGATGTTTCTTACGTAGCGCACTTTGTATCCGAGGTGCCTAAGGTACCTGAACACGATGTCGAACGTTATTGCCGGGCGTGCGTGGCCCAGGTGAGGGTCGCCGTAGACGGTAGGTCCGCACACGTACATTCCCACGTTTGGCGCGTGGAGCGGCACGAACGGCTGCTTCGAGCGCGTCAGTGTATTGTAGATTACAAGTCTCTGTTCCATACGTTTATCATGTTTGTTATATGTGGACTGCAAAGTTAATGCAAATTGGCGACGGTAGCAAAAAAAGGCGTAACAAAATGAACCGAGGCGTGACGCAGGCATGCCTGCGGGGCGGCTTGCGGCCTTCTGGCGGGCGGCAAAGGCCCGGCCAAAGCAAAATAGTGGCTTTTTTATTTTGCCTTCCCATTGATTTTCAGTAAATTTGCATCGTTTAGGCACTGACAAATACACAAACTCAAATACCTATCAAGATATGGCATATACACGACTGACTGCTGCCGAGGCCGCAGCATTGATTAAAAACGGAGAGAACATTGCGCTCAGCGGGTTTACACCTTCGGGTGCCGCCAAGGCCGTCACAAAGGAACTGGCAAAGATTGCCGTAGCCGAGCACGAGGCGGGGCGCGAGTTCAAGGTTGGCATATTCACCGGGGCGTCTACCGGTCAGAGCACCGACGGCGACCTGTCGAACGCCATGGCAATACGCTACCGTGCGCCCTACACCACCAACTCCGACTTCCGCCGCCATGTTAACGCGGGAGAGATCGCCTACAACGACATTCACCTGAGCCAGATGGCGCAGGAGCTGCGCTACGGGTTCATGGGTCAGGTGGACTGGGCCATACTCGAAGTGTGCGACATGGAGGAGGGGGCAGACACCTGCAAGGCCTACCTCACCTCGGCCGGGGGCATCAGTCCGACGGCGGCCAGGCTGGCAAAGCACGTCATCCTGGAGCATAACACGTTCCACAGCGTGGGCGCCAAGTACCTGCACGATGTCTATGAGCTGCAAGACCCGCCCCTGCGCCAGCCGATACCGCTGACGAAGGTGAGCGACAGGATAGGCAAGCCGTATGTCGAGATTGACGCCAGGAAGATTGTGGGAGTGGTGGAGTGCAACATCCCCGACGAGGCAAGGGCCTTCAAGGGCGAAGACCCCGTGACCTCGCAGATAGGCCACAACGTGGCCGCATTCCTGATGCAAGACATGAAGAGGGGCATCATACCGCAGTCGTTCCTGCCGTTGCAGAGCGGGGTGGGCACTACGGCCAACGCCATACTGGCCGCCCTGAGCCACGACAAGAGCGTGCCCGACTTCAACATCTTCACCGAGGTGTTGCAGGACGCCGTGGTCGAGATGATGCTTGAGGGCAGGGTGAAGGACGCCTCGGCCTGCTCGCTCACCGTGACCAACGAGAGCCTGGCCCGCGTTTACGACAACATAGACTACTTCCGCCAGCACCTTACGTTGCGCCCGAGCGAGATTTCCAACTCGCCCGAGCTAATACGCCGCCTCGGGGTGATAGCCATCAACACCGCATTGGAGTGTGACATCTACGGCAACGCCAACTCTACGCACATCAGCGGCACCAAGATGATGAACGGCATTGGCGGCTCGGGCGACTTTGAGCGCAACGCCTACATAAGCATATTCACATGCCCGTCGGTGGCCAAGGACGGACTGATAAGCTCGATTGTGCCCATGGTGAGCCACCACGACCACTCGGAGCACGACGTTAACGTGATTGTGACGGAGCAGGGTGTGGCCGACCTGCGCGGCAAGAGCCCCATGGAGCGTGCCCACTGCATCATCGAGAACTGCGCGCATCCCGACTATCGCCCGCTGCTGCGCGACTACCTGAAGCTCGGGTGCGGCGGCCATACGCGCCACTGCCTCACGGCTGCCTTCGCCATGCACGACACGCTGGCCCGCAAGGGTGACATGAGGCTTACCGACTTTGCCGAATATGTGAAGTGACAATGGCACGGCCGGTGCATGGCCCGTGGCCCTTTGGAGGGGCAGCGGGGTGGCCGGCATGCGTAGGAAATGGCGGCAGGCTGTGGCGACGACCACGGCCTGCCGCTCTTTTTTGTGCCCTATGACCATGGTGCCCCCGTGCCCCGGCCTGTCGCCGGCAGACGGATGCCGTGGGGCAGAGGCATGGATGGAGCAGGATGAAGGCTTGCCGGCAGTAGGGGCTTACGCTTGCTTGATGCTTGCCGGCAGCTTTTCCCACCTTTCCGTTATGTTGTTTTCCGCCCGGCCTCGGCGCGGCACGCCATGCATCAGGCCTCGGCGCAGGCCTGTTCCAGCGCCTGCACGACAGCATTGGTGGTGGTTATTGGAGGCATTTTTTGTAAAATGCCGCGGGGTTGGCCTTTGTTTGCGTAACTCGTTGTGTGCCAGGTGGTTGGCAAAACGGCCCGTTTTGCAACACCGAATGACCCGTTTTAGAACACCGCAACCGTTTTCCCGCCTCCATGCCCCTGCGCCGGGCATCACAGAGCGTGCCCCGAAGCCAGAGCCAACAGCCCGCACAGGCCTCCGCCGGGCGCGCCACAGCCGCTGCCCACGGCCAAAATACCTATTTATTATGATGCCCGTTTTTTTGCCGCCACGCTTTTTGGCACTATCTTTGTAGTCGTTTCAGCAAGAAACCATTTATTCAATTAAACGACAAATTAAAACATATAAGATTATGATCATCGAGAAAATCCACGCAAGAGAGATTCTGGATTCAAGAGGAAATCCAACGGTTGAGGTAGAAGTGACGCTCGAGTCGGGCTTCACCGGCCGCGCATCGGTACCGTCGGGAGCCTCGACAGGCGAGAACGAGGCGCTCGAACTGCGCGACGGCGACAAGCAGCGCTATGGCGGCAAGGGCGTGCTCAAGGCAGTCGAGAACGTCAACAAGGTGATAGCCCCCGCCCTTGTGGGCATGTCGGTGCTTGAGCAGCGCGCCATCGACCACAAGATGCTGGAGCTTGACGGCACCAAGACCAAGTCGAACCTTGGCGCCAACGCCATCCTTGGCGTGTCGCTGGCCGTGGCCCACGCAGCCGCCAACTACCTGCAGATACCTCTCTACCGCTACATAGGTGGCGCCAACACCTACGTGCTGCCCGTGCCGATGATGAACATCATCAACGGCGGAGCGCACTCAGACGCCCCCATCGCCTTCCAGGAATTCATGATACGCCCCGTCGGAGCGCCCTCAGAGCGCGAAGCCATACGCATGGGCGCCGAGGTGTTCCATGCCCTGGCAAAGCTGCTTAAGGGCCGCGGGCTCTCGACGGCCGTGGGCGACGAGGGTGGATTTGCCCCCGCACTGAACGGCATCGAGGACGCCCTCGACAGCATCTGCCAGGCCATCCGCGACGCAGGCTACGAGCCGGGCAAGGACGTTACCATAGCCATGGACTGCGCAGCCAGCGAGTTTGCAGTGCAGGAAAACGGCCAGTGGTTCTATGACTACCGCCAGCTGAAGGACGGAAAGAAGAAAGACCCCAACGGGCGCAAGCTCACGGCCGACGAGCAGATAAAGTATCTTGAGGAGCTGATAACCAAGTATCCCATCGACTCCATAGAGGACGGACTCGACGAGAACGACTGGGACAACTGGGTGAAGCTCACTGCCGCCATCGGCGACCGCTGCCAGCTGGTGGGCGACGACCTCTTCGTGACCAACGTAGACTTCCTTGCCAAGGGCATCAAGATGGGCGCAGGCAACGCCATTCTCATCAAGGTCAACCAGATAGGCTCGCTCACCGAGACGCTCGACGCCATCGAGATGGCCCACCGACACGGCTACACCACAGTGACCAGCCACCGCTCGGGCGAGACCGAAGACACGACCATAGCCGACATTGCCGTGGCCACCAACTCCGGCCAGATAAAGACGGGCTCGATGAGCCGCACCGACCGCATGGCCAAGTACAACCAGCTGCTGCGCATCGAGGAGGAACTCGGAGCCACGGCAGCCTACGGCTACAAGAAGCTGAGGTAAGCGCGGGCCTCGCTTACAGAATGTTTATTTTACCTTTTCCTCAAAGGATGAACGGCGGAGACGCTCCCCCCCGGGAGCCATCTCCGCCGTTTTGGATATGGCGGCCTGCCCCGCCCGCGCCTCCCACGGGTGCCTACGGTCAGCCCCTGGCATACTTCCCCGGGGGCACGCCATACTTTTCCTTGAAGCACTTGAAGAAATACGACCTGTTGTCCATGCCCACCTTATAGCCTGCCTCGCTCGCGGTGAGCCTGCCCTCCGACAGCAGCCGCGCCGCCACCTCAAGCCTCACGTCGAGTATGTAGCGGTTTGGCGTGGTGCCAAACAGCTCTTTCATCCTGCCGTAAAGTTTTGTCCGGCCCATGCACATGGCATCGGCCAGCTGGTCGACGCCGAAGCCCGGCTCGCCCAGGCGGGCCTCGACCACACGCCGCACGCTGTCCATGAACACCCTGTCGGCCCGTGCCGTCACCACACCGCCCTGCCCCTCGGGCCGCCCCCCGGCAGCCTCGGCCCTGCCGTGCGACCGCCAGGCAATGAGCCGGGCGGCCTTGGCGGCCAGCAGGGCAAAGTTGCAGGGCTTGCCCATATAGTCGTCTGCGCCAGCCTTGTAGCCGCGCAAGGCGTGCTCATCGTCGTCGAGCGCGGTGAGCATTATCACCGGCACCGACGCCGTGGCGGCGTTGTGGCGCAGGCGGCGCACCAGTTCGTAGCCGTCGATGCCCGGCAACATCACGTCGCAAACCACCAGCGCCACACCCGAAGCGGCCAGGCCATCGGCCGCGCTCTCGCCGTCGGGATAGCACTCCGTGCGGAAGTAAGCGCCAATCTCGGTGCGCAGCTGCTCCATCATGTCGGGGTCGTCTTCCACTATGGCCACCGTCACATCGTTGAGCGGCTCGGGCAGCAGCCCGTAGTCGCCGGCGGCATACACCGACTCGTCGGCAGGCAGCTCCACGGTGAACACCGTCAGGCCCGCAGCCCTGCCGTAGGTAAGGTCGCCCTTGTGCAACAGGGCCATCTGCCGCGCCGTGTACAGCCCTATGCCCATGCCGCCGCTACCCACATAGCCGTGCATGAAGGGACTGAACAGGCTCTTCTGCTGCTCTTCCGACAACCCGGGGCCGCTGTCTTCCACGCTGATGAGCACCTTGCGGCCGTCGAGCCGCAGGCGCAGCGTCACCGAGCCGCGCCTCGGCACATACTTGATGGCGTTGCTCAGCAGGTTGTAGACCATTGTCTCGACCATCCGCCGGTCGAAGGCCATGGTGTAGTCACGCCCAAAGGGCACCATGGTGAAAGCCACCTCTTTCTGCCGGGCCGCGCAGAAGAAGTCCATGTATATGCCCCTGACGAAGCCCACTATGTCGCCCCTGACCAGTTGCAGGCGCGCGTTGCCCGTGCTGATGCGCCTGAACTCCATGAGCATGTTCACCTGCCTGAGCAGCCGCGAGGTGCCCCGGCGCACCGTCTGCAGCGCCGAGCGCGACGGCGGGCGGCCGTCGTTGCGTGCCAGCCTGTCGGCCGCGCCCTGTATGAGGGCCAGCGGCGTGCGGAACTCATGGGCTATCTGGGTGAACAGGTTCAGCCTGAACTCGCCCATGCGCCGCTCCGTCAGCACCTGCTGACGCAGCCTGAAGCCACGCAGCCACAGCGAGTAGAGCCAGGCCGACAGTGCCGCCAGCGCCACGGCATACACCACCCAGGCCCACCACCTGAGCCACCACGGCTGCAGTATGGTTATGGCGAGCGTGGTGTCGGGGCTCCACCGCGTGTCGGCGGTCATGGCCCTGACGCGGAACGTGTATGTTCCCGGCCTCAGGTTGGCATACCGTGCCACCGCCCTTCCGTTGGCAGTGTGCCACTGGCGGTCTTCGCCTTCGAGCCTGTACATGAAGAACGACGACTCGGCGTTGGCGTAGTCCATGTTCGAGAAGCACAGCGTTATGTTGCCCTGGTCGTGCCCCAGCTCTATGCTCCCCGACATTCCGGCCCCGTAGGCCATGGCAGCCAGCGCGGTGTCCTGCCACGGTTCGAGCCCGTTGACCATTATATTGGTTATCAGCGGGGGCTGCGCCCTTGTCATGTCGCGCTCAGGGTTAACGGGGCTCACGGCCAGCATGCCGCCGAAAGTGCCGAAGAGCAGCGTGCCGTCGGGTGCCACCGCCGCCGCGCCCTCAGAGCAGATGTTGCCCTCCAAGGTGGTTCCGAAGCGGTAGCTTGTGGCAGTGTTGTTGCTCGGGTTGACCCTCGAGACGCCTTCTTCGGTGCCCGCCCAGATGTAGCCGTAACGGTCTTCCACCACCGAGCGCACGTTGTCGTTGACAAGCCCCTGCGCCATCGTTATCTGCTCATACCCCGGCCGGGCCGCGCCCTTGCCCGGTTTGACCTTTATCAGGCCACACCCGAACCCGCCGGCATAGACGTTACCATCCCTTGCCACGGTGAGGCAGATGATGTTGGTGGCCGGCAGCGACCCGTCGGCAGCGGCCAGCCGCGTGAACGAGGCGTTGTCAATGCGCCCCTGCCTTGTGTCGGCGGTGTAGAGACCGTTGCACGTGGCCACCCACGCCCGGCCACGGCCGTCGATGCACACGCGGCGCACGCGCCTCTCATCGCGCGTACGGTTGAGCATGACCCTGAACCTGACGGGGCGCTGCCCGGGGTTGTCGGCCACGAGCAGCCCGCCGTCCCATGTGGCCACATAGATGCGGCCTCGGCCGTCTTGCGCCACGTCGTAAATGTCGTTTGACGGAATATGGCGCGCGGTATCGTCGGTTGCATAGCGCAGACCGTCCACATAAAGGCCGTCGCCACGCGTCCCAAGGTATGTATGGCCGTGCCTGTCGGTAAAGAAAGCGTAGGCGCAGGCCCTCAGGCGGCCTGTGGCCTGAAGCCCGCCCGTGGCCGGATTGTAGTCGTATATGGCGTTGTCCTTGGTGCTGACAAACATTTTCCCGTCGCCCCGCGTGGCAATATGCCTCACGGTGTTGGCCAGACTGCCCATGCCGCCCGGCTCGGGCAAGATGTAGCGGGCCTGGGTCTGCCGCCCTGGCATGACGCACGTGACGCCCGCCGCCTCGTTGCCCACCAACAGGGTGCCGTCGCCTGTGGCCATGATGCAGAGCAACATGTCCGACAGGGCGTCGGTGCCGGCGGGCTCCTCCACCCGCGAAGGCATGGCGCCCCGGGCGGGGTCAAGGCAGAAAAGGCCGTTGCCGTTGGTGGCAATGTACAGGGCCCTGCCTGCCGCAGCCACCCTTATCTTCACCCCTCCCTGCGAAGGGTTGCGCCCTCCGGGCAGCAGGTTGAAGCGCGAGGCCAGCCCGTCGGAGCGCAGAGTGAGCACGTCGCCCGAGCCGTTGGCCACT
>OHKV01000904.1_pt1 | contig 11440 bp, 5 predicted proteins | sample 1568951 | NCBI WGS metagenome assembly OHKV01 (sample SAMEA3879528, study PRJEB24766) | human gut metagenome | biome: human-associated habitat; feature: feces | place: USA | collected 1985/1987
GAAGAAAAGAAATCACATACGAAAAACGAGCGATCATTACCTGATCATGAAGAACAAGAACTTTGGTTCTCTGCTTTGGCTGCCGATGATTCCTGTGCCTATAATGTCGATAAGGCGTTCGATCGTTTTGTTTCTCGTACCCAGCAAAAACGCCGTACGGTATTCAATATTCCTAAAATCGTTTATGGTGCGGCAGCGGTTATCCTATTATTGATCGCTTCTACGATTTCCTATTGGTGGGGTGAGCGGCAATTACAGAACCAGTTTGCGGATATCTTGGTGGAAGCTCCTTTAGGGGCCAAGACCAAGCTGATTTTACCGGATAGCACATTGGTCTGGTTAAACGCTGGCTCAAAGATCGTATATTCGCAAGGTTTTGGGGTGAAAGACCGCCATCTTCGGCTGAATGGAGAGGCTTATTTTGAGGTGAGGAAAAATGAGAAGTTACCTTTTGATGTAATGACGAAAGAGTTGAATGTAAAAGTATTGGGTACTAAGTTCAACTTCCGGAATTATGACGAGGACGAAGAGGTAACCGTGAATCTGTTGGAAGGAAAAGTTCAGCTAGAGAATTATGTAAAGAAGATGGGAATAAACTACTTGTCTCCTTCAGAGAAGGTTACCTTGAATAAACTTACCGGGGAAATGATTATAAGCCGAGCGGAAGTGAAAAACGCTAAGGAATGGACAAACGATGGACTATTCTTCGATGAGATGCCTCTATCTGACATTGTGAAAGAACTGAATCGTAGCTATAATGTGAAGATTCATATTGCGGATGAACAGTTAACCCATAATCGCTTTTATGCGTTATTCAATAGAAAAGAACAGACTATCTATAATGTGTTAGATATTATAACTGCGACAAATCAAGTAAGATATAAAGTGGAAGGTGATAGTATTCTGCTTTATGCGAAGTGATAGATAATTGTTTAACCTTAAAATTGTTTTAATATGGAGAATATGGAAGGAGATTAAAAAAGGAGTAACAGGATCATAAAAGGAATCGGAGAATGGGCTAGATCCTCCGACTCATAAATCCTCAAATTACATTATGCAAATGATCTGGATGAGGAATACAAATGTAATCAATACTCTGAAAGGTCATCATCAATCACAAGTTAAATTACTAAAAATTAAGCTATTTATGAAAGTTGTAAAAAAGGCCATTTATGTGGCTGTAGCTTTGTTTTGCTTAAATCTAACTGTTAGTGCTCAGGATATAACATTGAAAGTGAGTAATATAACAGTGAAGCAAGCAATGGATGAATTGAAGAGTAGGAGCGGCTACTCATTTGTATTTTCGTCGGCGGACGTGGATACAGGAAAGAAAGTATCTGTGTCTGCTGAGAATCAATCAGTCGATGCGGTAATCGAACAGATTCTGCGTGGTCAGGAGTTGACCTATGAGATAAGAGACAAGAATGTCATTATACGTAAGAAAACTTCAAGTATAAAGGAGACTTCTAAAAAAGCAATTGAAGTAATCGGTACTGTTTTGGATTCTAAGGGAGTACCTATTATAGGAGCTAATGTGGTTATAAAAGGTACAACAAATGGTACGATCTCTGATTTTGATGGAAATTTCTCTATACAAAATATTCCAGCGAATGCCGTATTGATAGTTTCTTATATCGGATATGTAGATAAAGAAATAGCAGTAGGGGATGAATCTGTTATAAAAGTTATATTATCTGAGGATATGCAAGCTTTGGACGAGGTGGTCGTTGTTGGTTATGGCACTATGAAAAAAAGTGATTTAACTGGATCAATCTCAAATGTTAAATCGGATAAATTGCTAAATAGGCCAGTCACTAATATTACTCAATCTTTGCAAGGAAAAGTTGCGGGTGTTGAAGTATTCCAGAATTCAGGAGCACCAGGTGGACATGTAAGAATGAGAATAAGGGGTGATAATTCTATTAAATCATCAAATGAACCTTTGTATGTAGTTGATGGAATCATTGGGGTTACGAGTGAACTGCTGAATCCTAATGATGTAGAGTCAATAGAGGTTTTAAAGGATGCTTCAGCTACAGCTATTTACGGTGCTAGAGGTGCTAATGGAGTTGTGTTAGTTACTACTAAGCGAGGTCTGAAAGGTAAACCTATAGTTTCTTATGAAGGGTATATGGCTATTGGTACTCCTGCAAAGAAAATAGATGTCTTAAATTCTGAAGAATTCATGCAAGTTTATAATAGCTTATACGAAAATGCTAAGAAATATGATCCTAAAGGATATGAAGAAGGTAAATATGCAAATCGTAATCTCCCTTCAAATTATCCGAACTTGTTTGATGCAAATGGGAAACCTTTATATGATACAGATTGGCAAGATGAGGCATATCGAACCGCTATTTCCCATAATCACCAAATAAGTATGAGAGGAGGAACGGATAATACTACTTATGGCTTGTTTGTGTCTTATAAGGATGAAAATGGAATTATGTTAGAGTCTGGACTAAAGCGGTATAGTGGAAAGATAACATTGGATACAAAAGTCAAGGATTGGCTAACTGTTGGTGGTATGTTATCAGTTAATCAAGTTAATGAAAATAGAGTATTCACATTGACTGATACTGGAGCTGCGTCTCGTAGTGTCTTAGAGACTTTGCCTATAATCCCTGTTAAGTACCCGGATGGGACATGGGGAAGTAATAGGGATTGGCCGGGTACGGAGGACGACAATCCTGTTCGGCTTTTAAAAGAACGTTCAAGATTGTATTATACTACTCAATCAGTTGGTAATATTTATTTAGATTTCAAGATTATTAAAGATTTGTCATTACGTTCTAATATAGGTATAGAATTAATCAATATGAAGAATAATAGCTATACCGGAAAAGGTTTAAGAATTGCTACCAGCCAGCAGGGTATAGCATCTATTGAGGCTCAAAGACAGTATTATTGGCAGAATGAGAATTATTTTAATTATAATAAGACATTTGGAAAGTATCATCGGCTAAATGCAATGTTAGGACTGAGCTGGCAGCAAAAGTATAGTGAGAGAGTGCAGGCCCGTCATGAAAATTTCATGGATGATTTTTATCAGTGGCATAACTTAGGTGTCGGTACGGTAGTAAAGCCATCTTCTTCCAATGATTATAGATGGGGTCTAAATTCATATTTTGCGAGAGTAAATTATAACTATAAAGAAAAATATCTCTTAACTGTAACGGGCCGATATGATGGATCTTCTAAATTTGGAAAGAATAATAAGTATGCTTTTTTCCCATCTGCGGCTTTGGCTTGGAGAGTTTCAGAAGAATCATTTTTAAAGAGTAACGATGTTATTAGTAATTTAAAAATAAGAGCAAGTGTTGGTGTGACAGGAAATCAGGAAATTGGAGATTATGCTTTTGCGCAAAATATGGGTACATCTAATATTATTCTTGATAATAATTATGAAACAGGTTTATATCGTAACTCTTTTGGAAATCCTGATTTGAAGTGGGAAAAAACTATACAGGCAGATGCGGGATTTGATTTGTCCTTATTTAATAATCGCATAGAAGTTATTGCGGATTATTATCATAAAACTACGAAAGATCTATTACTGGATGCTCCTATTCCGTATAGCTCTGGACTAGAAACTGTCACGAAGAATATTGGGTCGATTAGAAATCAAGGTCTTGAGCTGACTTTAAATACGCATAATGTTAAAAATAAAAATTTTAATTGGTATACAAATCTTAGCTGGTCTATGAATCGGAATAAAGTTTTGAAATTGGGTGTTAACGATGAAGACATTTTTCCGGGACCTTACCAAGGAGGTGAGATAACAGTATTAAGAGTTGGTAAGCCTATTGGAGCTTTTTGGGGCAAAGTTCGTATGGGAACATGGGGCGAGTCTGAAATAGAAGAGGCTAAGAAGTATGAGAGATTACCTGGTGATTTAAAGTATAAAGACTTGAATAATGATGGTAAGATCAATAATGAGGATGAGACAATAATTGGTTATAGTTCTCCTAAATGGGTTATGAATTTTTCGAATACGTTTGTTTATAAGAACCTTGATCTTACGGTAGATCTGAGAGTAGTCTTTGGGAATAAAGTATTTAATAGGACAAAAATGACTTTGGAGAACCGTTCTGGAATTGCTAATAGTTTAGCGTCGGTGTTAAACTGTTGGAGTCCACAAAATCAATCATCTATGATTGCGGAGCGACGTCCGACAACGGCCTATTTCGACTATATGCATGATGATTATCTAGTTGAAGATGGCTCATTTGTAAGAGGACAAAACATAATGCTTGGATATACATTCCCTAAGTCAGTAGTTTCTAAGTTGCGATTGCAAAATTTGAGAATATACGCTAGTGGGCAAAATGTATTCTGTATTACTAAATATAGTGGATATGATCCGGAAAGTACAACTTATGAAAATACTTTTGCGCAAGGGGTTGATTTCTTTACATATCCTAAACCTCGAACATTTACTTTTGGTGTCAATTTATCTTTTTAATTAGTAAATATATGAAAAGCACATATTTAATTATACTAAGTTCCTTATTCTTGTTGTCTTGTACAAATTTCTTAGATGAAGAATCAACAGGAACGATGTCTATTGATTCTAATTTATCAAGTGTAGAATCTTGTACGGCATTAGCGAATAGTACCTATGTTAATACGAATGTATTTGATGCTAATGAAGGCACATGGGGAGGAAATACGATTTGGCTTTTGGAATTCATGACAGGAAAAGTGAATTCTGAAGCTTCCCAAACTGAATTTCTGGATTTTAGAAATCTAACGTTAAACTCAAGAAGCCGATATATCGAAAAGTGGTGGGCTGATTGCTATGCGGGAATTGCTAAAGCAAATCTGGCGATAAAAAAGATACCAGAGTTTTCTGGCGTAGATAAGAATATACGTTCAAGACTTTTGGGGGAAGCCTATTTTATGAGAGCTTTGTATTATTTTTATTTAGTTAGAATATTTGGAGATTTGCCTAAAATAACAGAAGTACAATCAGAATTGGCAGAGTTATATATACCCCGTTCTCCAATAAAAGAGATCTATGATGAAATTATTATCCCAGATTTACTGAATGCGGAGCAGTCTTCCCTGCCAATTAAAGATGAAACAGGTAGAGTATCTATGGGGGCTGTGAAATCTTTATTAGCAGATGTTTATTTGACTTATGCTGGTTTTCCAGTTCAAGGTGGAAAAAAATATTATGCGGAGTCTGCAAAAAAGAGTTTAGAAGTGATATCTTCTGGGGTATATAGTTTATATCCTGAATACTCTGATTTGAGACAACCTTCAAACAATAATAAGAAAGAATTTATTTTTCAAGTTCAATTTTCTATGGATAAGTCTCATAATGATATGATTCCAAAAGTCTTACCTCCTAAGTCTGATATATCAGCTTATTCAAGTGAATATGGATCACTTGTCCCAACTAAGGAATTTTATGAGAGTTTTAGAGAAAATGATAAGAGAGCACAGGAGCGGGAGTTCTTTTTTTCGTCGTATCCAGGCAATCCTAAAAAACTTCCGGCGGATCTAGAGAAAGTTGATTTTGGCGGATTTTATATTTATAAGTTTTTTGATGAGAATGCAATTGTTAATACTGCGAAATCAGATTTAAATTGGACACTTTATCGTTATGCTGATGTCTTGTTAATGTATGCGGAAGCTCAGGTTGAGGCTGATGGACACGCTAATAGTACTGCTTTAGAAGCTTTGAATTTGGTTCGTAGACGGGCAAAGTTGCCTGATTTTATGAATTCAAATAAAGAGGTATTTAAAGAAGCTGTATGGGATGAGCGCTATTTTGAACTTTGTTTTGAAGGAAAAATTTGGTTTGATATGGTTCGAACTCGTAAAATCCGTAATGACTTTAATGGAAAATATGAGAATTTTACAGAGTATACAACCGTATATGGTAAACGATATACTAACCAGTTCTTATTATTTCCTTTGCCTCAACGTGAGATGAATGCGAATACCGCATTAGTTCAGAATGAAGGTTATTAATTAAAATATTGTATTATGAGTAGATTATTTGTGTATTTAGTTGTTGCGATTTTTTGCATTACAAAAACTTTGGCTCAGTCTGAATCTTTTTATTTTATTCAATTATCAGACCCTCAGTTTGGAATGTTAGAAAAAAATAAGAGTTTCTCTCAAGAGACAATGATTATGGAAAAGGTTATTGCTGCGATCAATAATTTAAATCCTGCATTTGTGGTTATCACTGGCGATATGGTAAATGATGGTAAGGATCAAAAGCAAATTGATGAATTTAAGCGGGTTTGTAAATTGATAAAAAAAAGTATTCCTGTTTATGTGTTACCAGGAAATCATGATTTAAGTCAACAGTGTACAGACGAGTCTATTAGTAATTATATGGATGAATATGGTTATGATTGTTTTTCTTTTCAAGTGAATAATAGTTGTTTTATAGGATTGAATACACCTGTTATTTTTGCAAATCGAGAAGAAAAGGAAAAATCTCAACTGATTTGGTTGGAAAAGATTCTAGAGAATTCTCAGAAATGTAATCACCGTATTCTTTTCGGACATTATCCTTTCTTTGTGAAAGAATCCAATGAGGCAAACCGATATGAGAATATTCCCTTAGAAAAACGAAAAACATATTTAGATCTTATGAGTAAATATCGAGTAAGTAATATGTTTGCGGGACATTTACATTATAATGCAATGAGTTCTTATGAGGATTTCAATATAACAATAACGAATTCTATTTGTACTCCTTTGGGTAAAGATCGAATCGGCATTCGAATTATTAAGGTATATCCGGATAAGGTGGTTCATGACTATTATGATTTAGAGCAAATACCTTCTGATGTTGTTTTGTAATGGATAGTCTATAAAAAGAGGATGTATGAAGCATCCTCTTTTAGTATGAAGTCTGTCTTTGTGATCTCTATACATATTGATAGATAGTTCCTCTAAGTTAATTTGCACCTTATTGTCTTATAGCGCATTTTCCTCCTCACAAAATAAATTCTTAGGTAAAGTATCCAACAGTCATAGTTTTTGCTATTTTTGCCATATCTGATTACTTAAAAGGAGAAGGAAATAATATGATAGCAGATGAGAAAATTTTGTTGCGCCAACTAAAAGAAGGTTCACATCAAGCTTTCCAACGTCTGTATGAATCTTATTTCGATTTGTTTTATGGTTTTATTTTTCGTCTCACCCGGTCTCATGGACTTACAACGGAGGTTGTACAAATCGCATTTTCAAAAGTTTGGAATAGTCATACTCGAATTGTACCCGAAGAATCCTTTAAAGCATGGTTATTCAAGATTGGAAAGAATGAAGTGATCAATGCCATGAAAAAACAGTGGAATGATCCGCTATTTGTTGATTTCTTGTCTTATTGTGAGACTGAGTCTATGAGTGTAGAGCCAGATGACTCCTATGATTTCAATCAATTCAAGGCCGACTTGGCAGTGGCAAAGCGAAAACTCACCTTTAGACAACGCCTCGTTTTTGAGCTTTATAACGAACAGGGGTTATCTGCTAAAGAAATAGCGGAACAATTACAGATTAATGAACAATCTGTTTACAATCATCTATCTAAAGCACTCGCTATCCTTCGGGATGAATTGCGGGTTTATGGATCTATGTTGCTGTATTTTCTTTTGTTAAGAATGTAATTCGCACTTACCTCGATTTATTCCTATTTTACGATAGGCTACGGTTCTGCAAGCTTAGAACTAAGTCCTTATTAATTTGACGATGTGTTGTAGAACATATCTTTTATTAGAGTAGTAATTTATAATCTCATTGTATTACCTTATAGAAATACTTATAAGAAATCATGCTATGCTGAATGAATTACTACATAAATATTTATATAAACAGCCTTCTAAAGATGATGCCCGATCGATCAAGCGATGGATTGACACTGCTTCTGAGCCGGAAATAGAACAGGCCCTTCTTCAAGAATGGGAAAAACATACGGTATCTGAACCCCGTAATTGGCAAGCCTATTATGCCGTAACCGGGCAATTGAGATCAATTTTCAATAGCCATCGAATAAAGAAAACAGATCAGCATTCTTTGATCAATCATGTTATCAAAATTGCGGCAATCTTGCTTATTCCATTATTATTAGCGACAGGGATTTATTATGTGACAAAGCAATATCAGTATAAAATCTATGCTTCTACACAATATCGGATGGAGACAGGAAAGGGTGAACGGGCCACTTTAGTTTTACCCGATGGCACAAAAGTCTCTTTAAATAGTGAGAGTTCTTTTACCTATCCGGCCTCTTTCGGAAAGACTGATAGAAATGTGCATTTGGAAGGTGAAGCCTACTTTGAGGTCGCACACGATGAAGAGTTACCATTTATTGTCCAAGCCAAGCAAACGTATGTGAAAGTATTAGGTACAACTTTTAATATACATACTTTTCCTGATGATGATTGGATAGAGACTGCTCTTGTAAATGGTAAAGTTGAATTTTATGAGATAGACAATCCGGATAACCGGATAACATTATTCCCGGATCAAACAGCTCGATTTAATACGATTACCCATCAATTTGAGCGAAATACGATAGAGCAACGATTGGCAACAGCTTGGAAGCGGGGTGAAATTATATTCCGGTCGGCATCATGGCCTGAGATTATTGAGCGAATATCACATTATTATGGAATTGAAATCGACCAAGAGACCACAAAGGTTCCCGAAGAACGATTCACTGGAAGTTTCTTGCATGAGGATGTAAATAACGTATTACGGAACTTACAGGTACATTATCATTTCACCTATACAAAAACAGGAAATCATATTAAAATAAAATTCAAAAAGTGAATAGAGAGTAGTTAACCTTTGTATAATCAAAAAATCACGCCTATGGACAACACTAGTTAAAAGAGAAAAAACAGCTGAAGAATGTGCGAGATTCTCCAGCTGAATATAGGGTATTACCCTATTGAGTAAATTATCCGCTGCCTAGGCAGCAAAAAATTAACCTTTTTATTTCTTTCAAATGAATCCAGTAAATCAAAGATTGCGTAAAGATAAGCAATTGTGCAGAAAGTTCTTCTGTTTAATTGCGATTTTAATAATTTTTCCATATGTGTCTTTTGCACAAGGTGAAATTAGTTTATCTGTGGAGAATGTCGACCTAAAAACATTATTGGTCGAGATTGAGAAAAAATCCGATATACGCTTTACTTATTTAAATCAACTATCGGATACAAACAAAGATATATCTCTAGCTGTCACGAATAAGACTGTAGAAGAGATTTTAAACCTAGTCTTGTCCAAGAAAGGTATGGAATTCACCCGAACCGGCAATACGATCGCTATTCAAATGAGGAGCCCACAAAACCGGCAAACAGCTCCAACTAAAAAAGTAACAGGAATTGTTACGGATTCTAATGGGGAGCCAATTATTGGAGCGAATGTCTCTGTAAAAGGAACAACTACGGGCACTATCACGGATATAGATGGTCATTTCTCTTTAGAGGCAATCGAAGGACAGACGATTTTAGTATCTTTCATTGGCTATTCTTCTAAAGAAATAGATATAACTGATAAATCTTCCTATCAAATATCTATGTCTGATGATACTCAGAATCTAGACGAGGTTGTCGTAATCGGTTATGGAACCGTACGAAAAAAGGATTTGACGGGGGCGGTAGGTAGTGTGAAAAGTGAGGATATGATGCAACGTCCTTCAACATCTATTTCACAAAGTATTTCCGGGCGTATAGCTGGTGTTAATATATCTTCTAACTCAGGACGTCCCGGGGGTAATCAAACGATTCGTATCCGTGGATATTCTTCTATTAATGCGACTAATGAACCTTTGTATATTATAGACGGTGTTCCCGGTGATATTAATATATTGAATCCAAATGATATTGAAAGTGTAGAAGTGTTGAAAGATGCCTCTTCTACCGCAATATACGGAACCAGAGGATCTAATGGAGTTATCGTCGTGACAACAAAAAGAGGTAAGAATGAGATTACTGTCAACTATAATACTTATCTCAGTCTTAATACGGTAGCGAAAAAGCTGGATGTGCTGAATGCCGAACAGTTTTTAGCTGTTGAAGATATGATATATGCGAATGCTAAAAAGTTTGATCCGAATGGTTTCGCTTCAGGAAAATATATTGATCCATCTGTAAAAAGACAAGATTATTTAGTTGGTAATACGAAAGGAAAGCGTGAGTTATTTAAAATGGAAGGAGGAAAACTTGTCCCTTTGTATGATATAGACTGGCAAGACATGTTGGAACGGAATTCTTTTAGTCAGATTCATAATTTATCTTTTACGGGTTCAACAGGTAAAACAAATTATGGAGTGTTTCTAGGCTATACAAATGATCAAGGTATCGTCAAGGAGAGTAAATTAGAGCGTTTCTCAGGACGTGTTACCGTAGACCAAACCGTATCGAATTGGTTAAAGCTTGGTACAACCCTTAGTTATTCAGAGGTGAAAGAAAGACGCATTGACACAAGAGTAGGCTACAACAATGTTCCTCGCATGATGATTGAAATGATCCCTATCGTTCCTTATAAATATGATGATGGTACTTATGGTCGTAGAGAGGATTATGGGGGCATGGAATCTGCTGATAATCCATTAGCACAGATTAATGAGAATATTACTCCCTATAACTCAAATATATTTATGGGAAATGCCTATGCTAAAATTACTTTTATGAAGGGGTTAGATTTTACGTCAACTATTGGCGTAAATCGGACGATTAATATGAATCCATATTATAATAGTACGCAGTCTGATATTGTAAATGGTGTAGGGGGAAATCAAGCATCCATAACAAACAATCGTTCTTTACAAATTTTATGGTCGAATATTTTGAACTATAATGCGATATTCAATAAAATGCATTCTTTGAATGTTATGTTGGGACAAGAAGCCCAAAGTTATGAATATTTTCAGAATGTTGCTACAATTGATGGAATATCAGATGATTACTATCAATGGTATAATATGGGAGCGGGCTCAACATTAAAGGCGCCATCTTCTAATTATACCGGAGATAAGATGTTATCTTATTTCGCTCGTATTAATTATTCATTTAAGGATCGTTATTTGGTTACTGTGACAGGACGTTTTGATGGCTCCTCTAAATTTGGAGAGGATAATAGATTTGCTTTCTTTCCTTCTGCCGCATTAGGGTGGAGGGCCTCTGAAGAAGATTTCTTGAAAGGCAATAAAGTTATCTCAAATTTAAAACCAAGAGTTAGCTATGGCTTCACTGGAAATTCGGGAATTCCTACTTATGGCTCTATGGCGAATCTATCGACTAGTGGTATGGCTTATCCTTTTGGAGGAACTAGGGAAAATGGTATTGGAGTGGGCTCTTTGGCTAATCCGTTGCTTCGTTGGGAAAAAACTGGGCAATTTAATGTCGGTCTTGACCTCGGATTTTTAAATGAGCGTATATCGTTATCTGCTGATTATTATATTAAG